>Ga0105047_10003613_pt1 | contig 27219 bp, 21 predicted proteins | sample MAT04_FD_78384 | JGI IMG/M metagenome (GOLD analysis project Ga0105047, IMG submission 78384) | Freshwater microbial communities from Lake Fryxell liftoff mats and glacier meltwater in Antarctica - MAT-04 (megahit assembly) | ecosystem: Environmental > Aquatic > Freshwater > Ice > Liftoff... | reverse complement strand
TCGACATCCCCGAGAGCCGCAAGGACGACTTCCGGCAGGAGGTGATGAACTACATCGGTGCGCTCTCGCTGGACGGCAAGAAGTTTGAGTACAACACCAACGCGCGGCTCTACCGGGCGCTGGAACTGAAGTTGTTTGAGGACAGCCGCGACACGATCAAGCTCAAGAACCTCGTGAGCAGCGTGGTGGATGATGAGACGCAGGCGAAGATCGATATCGTCAAGCAGCGGCTCATCAAGAACTTCGGCTACAACGAGACGAGCGCAACCGACGTGCTGAACTACGTGGCGAGCATCTTCGCGCGGGGTGACAGCAAGAGCAAGTGAGCGTGGCGTTAGCAAGAGGGGGTGAGCGGGGCGGGAGGGGGCGACGCGTTCTGGCAGCCGGCGGGTCGGCCGTCGCGCCCGGATGCCGGGTGACCATCGCTTGAGTCGTTGCACCCGCGGCCGTTTGTTTGTCGCAAGCGTACCGTCTGCCGCAAGACGGGTGCAGATCGGCCCGTCCGCAAAGACGCCCCATTCCCCCCAGCACGTCTGCCCCCGCTGCGGCTACGACCAAGCCGGACACATGGCGACCTGGTCACCGCAGGCGTGGCCGGTGGTGGGCGTGTGCAGCGAATGCGGCTTGAACTTTGAGTGGGCCGACGTGCTGAGCCCGGATCGGTCGCGGCTGGCATGGCTGTATGAACACACGGCCTACGGAAGGATCGGCGTCTGGCGGTTTGTTCGCACGGTGGTCTCGCTCATTTTTCCATGGGTCTTTTGGAGGCAGGTGCGGCTCCGGCATGTGCTGGCGCCGCGGCGGCTCTTGATTTGGATGGTTCTGTTGGTTGTGCCGCTGTGGGTGTTGGGGGCCGCGGTTCGGACTGCGAATGTATATCTGCTCATTTTGCGAAACGGGACGATTACAGGCCTTCCACCGACCTGGAAAGACTATGCGGAGCCGTGGGTTTGGCCGTTGATTGGCAGGGGATGGGAACCATTTTCGAGCGGGGAGTTGACACTTTCGCTGCGGTATTGGCCGCCATCGGTGCAGGTTTGGCTGGGGATGGCGCTTGCGATGCCGCTGCTTTTTTTGTTGCTCTCGCATTCGCGCCGACTTGCGAAGGTCCGGCCAATGCACGTTTGGCGGGTTGCCGCATACAGCGCGGTGTGGACGCTCGTGCCCATGAGTTTGATCCTGAGCGACAGCATTGTCTCGTTGCTTTCGCACTGGCCGGGCCGGGCAGGTGCTTTGCAATCAGTTGGCAGAATCTATAAATCGCTCCAGTTCATGGTTCGGCCAATGGGCTACTTGGCGTTCGCTTGGTTCGCGGTGTATTGGCTTTTTGCAGCCACGGCGGGCCTGAAACTCGAGCGCGGACCGTTGATCTGGTTTCTCACGATGATTGCGGCTGGGCTGTTTGGCTGTCTCTGCGCGGTATTTTGAGCGGCGGCCAAATATCGAGGTGGTAGAATGCGCGGCCGGGCGGATCGCCGCGAGTGGCTGTTTGCCGATACCCTCACCCGTGCATTGCGAGCGCTGCGAATATCGGCTTGAAGGTCTTCCCGCTGACGAAGTGGGGCGGGTCACGTGCCCTGAGTGCGGCGTGCTTCAGTTTCGGCGGCGATTCATGCCCCCGTGGCCTTCGACTTTGTTCATCTTCGCGTTTGCCTGCGGACCAACACTCGGATTCGTGCTCGCCGCCGTGGCGCTGCGGCCACTGATTTCGACGGCGACTGGACTCTTGGTTCTCATCGCGTGCGTGTTCGGACTGGTTTTGCCACCGATCGCCTCGGTCATTCCTGAGAAGTCCTCGCTCCGCCGTCACCAGCGCTCGCCGATGCTGCTGGCGCTGACCGTCACGGTCGGGGGATGGATGCTGAACGGCGTGGTGATTGTCGCGATCGTGGCGATGAGCAACTAACCAGGCAAGTGGCTTCCCATGTCACACCTTCATCAACTTGCTCATGATAAGCGAGGTGTAGTTGGTCACGCCCCAGTCAAAGCGTTCCACATCGCGGAAGCCGCGCCGGCGGTAGTACAAGACAAGGTCGGTATCGGGCTCGGCGGTGCTGAGCGCGAGTTCGGCCATCTTCAGTTCACGGGCACGCTTCTCGAGCGTGTCGAGGAGCATGGCACCGATGCCGGCACCTTGCAGCGAGGGCTCAACAGCAAACTGCGAGAAGTTGCAGACGTCGTGCCGGCGGAACCAGCGCGGGCCGCTCTCTGGCGCGCCCCCACCACCACCCCAGGCGGGTTCCTGGAACATGATGGTGCCCACAAGTTTTTCGTCGAGTTCGGCCACGAAGCACTCACCCCGGCTCACGCGTTTGCGGGTGACTTCCGTCGATTGAAAACTAGCCAGCGCGTGCAAGCCCATGGCCACCTGCTTGGCATACGCACGGTGGAGCAGGGTGGTGATATCAACGAGCGAATCCGAGGGCCGCAGACGGCGCACGGTGATTTGAGCGCGGATCGCCGAGGCTGAGTCGGGCTGTTTGTGACCACCTTCACCGCTCTCTATCGTCATCGATCACTCCGCCGCAACGCGGCTGCACTGGTGTAGTGTTTCAAACACTGAATATTCAAAGACCAGATCGCGAAGTCCGCTGACCGAGTTTACGCGCCGCGGGTGGCACGGGCTTTGCGATTGCGCGAGCGGCCGAGATCGTCATTGGCATCCTTGGTCCACTTGCGGGGCTTGCCTTTAAGCACCTTCCAGAGATGTTCGAGCAGTTCCCTGGTGCCCGAGCGGGTGGCACCCGAGAGCGCAAAGACATCGGCATCTCGGCCAAGCTTGAGGTCTTTGCGGAGCTTCTTGACGGCGGCTTCACGGTCCTTCTCGGTACTGAGCAGGTCCATCTTGTTGAGGCAGATGACCTCGTCGCGCTCGGCGAGCTCGCCGGAATACTTGGTGATCTCCTTGCGGATCATCTTGTAGTTTTTGGCCGGGTCGGAGCCATCCGGGGGCATGACGTCGATCAGGTGCAGGAGCACGCGGGTGCGCTCAATGTGGCGGAGGAAATCATGGCCGAGACCGGCACCCTTGGACGCGCCCTCGATGAGGCCGGGAAGGTCCGCGACAACGATTCGGCGCTGGCCTCCGGTTTTTTCCTTGGAATCGCGGCCGAGTTCGGCGACGCCAAGCTGCGGGGCGAGCGTGGTGAAGGGATAATCGGCGATCTTGGGCGAAGCGCGCGTAAGGGCTTTGAGGAGCGTGCTCTTGCCGGCATTGGGGAGGCCAACGAGCCCGACATCGGCGATGAGCTTGAGGTCAAGCTTGAGCGAGTAGCCTTGCCCCGGGAAGCCGGGATGAGCGTACATTGGCGTGCGGTTGCTGGCCGTCTTGTAGTGCTCGTTGCCGAAGCCGCCATCGCCGCCTTTGGCAACGATGAATCGCTGGCCGGGCTGCAGGTCGACAATGAGCTCGTCGGTCTCGCTGTTGAACACAAGCGTGCCGGGCGGGAGGCGAATCAGCAGGTCACGACCGTCTTTGCCGGTGCACTGCTTCCCAAGGCCGGGGCCACCACCCTCGGCCGCCCAATCAGGGTGGCCACGGAAGTCCAGAAGGGTGTTACAGCCCTCGTCTGCCTCGAAGATCACGTCACCGCCGCGGCCGCCGTTGCCGCCTTCGGGGCCGCCTTTGGGCTCGTATTTCTGACGACGGAAAGAGACACAGCCCGGCCCGCCATCGCCGGCTTTGACGTTAATAAGCGCACGATCAACAAACATTGTGGCGCAGTTTAGGGCGGGTTTAGCTCACAAACGCCCGGCGAGCACGAGAGAGGGCCCAGATTGTGCTCAGGCGGCGGCGCGGTAGCGGCCCGCAGCAAGGGCGGCAAACAGGCGGGATTCATCTTCCTCGCTGGCGAAGCCCGCGAAGACGGACGCCATTTTGTACGGCGCGGGGTCCTCTTCATCCTCAATCCAGACCACGTTCATAAAGCCGATGACGGGCTCAGCCAGACCGGGCAGATCGATCTGGACGGCCACCTGCGAGCCGGGGGTGATGATCTCGTCAGCCTCAAACCGCATCCCGCCGCGGCTGATGTCGTAGGCGGTGCCCTCGATGATGCGGTCGTCATCCATCCGCCGGATGATGAGCGGGGAATAGCCAGCCTGGAGCACAAAGCGCGGGTGCTGGCGGCGGTCGGCGGCGGATTTGAAGGACAGGGTCGGCGGGAGAGGGGAGTCCATGACGCAGCTCCGTTTTCTACCCTATCGGTCCTGTAGGGGGAGTGGCTTCATGCTCGGGGTAAGAATGCCCTGTGCCGGGGGTGCCGTTTATGTGGGTGGAAGGGGGGCGACGGCGCTCAAGTCGTGCAGGTGGTTGATGTTGAGGCAGCGCCGCGGCGTCACGGGAACTGGGTAAACGCTCGCGGGGTCGAGGGCATCATGCAGGGCGCGACGGCCGGATTCGAGGCGTGCCACGAGGGCGTCACAGGCGGCCAACCGGTAGAGGCCGATGCAGGGTTCAAGTTGGCCGGAGTGGGCGAGCACGGCAAGAGCGGAAGGAGCGGACTGGCTGGCGGCCATGATGGCGCGCACAGTGGCGGAATCGATCAGGGGCAGGTCGCCTGCGAGAACGAAGATGTCGCATCGCGCGGTTTGGAGTGCGGTAACGATTCCGCTCAGCGGGCCACGGTCGTCGAGTGGATCGGCGATGACATAGTCGGCGCGGGCCGCGACGACAGGATCGCACCGGCCAACAAGAGCGACGCGCGGGCCAAAAACGGCCCGGAGCGCAGCGATGGGGCGATCGACAATGAGCTCGCCGGTCTCGCCACCGGGAAGCGGCTCAAGCAGCTTGTTGCGACCAAATCGCACGCTCCGACCGCCCACAAGGACAATCGGCGTGCAGTTTGGAAAGGGCTGGGCGGGCGCGCCGGACATGGTGAACAATGCAACCTTTACTGGGCCGACCCCTTCGGCCCGACTTTCGTGGATCAGACGCTATGCGACTTCCCCGCAACTCGGTGAACTACCTGCTGATGGCCTCGGTGCTGTCGCTGCTTGGCCTGGGAATGCTCTACCCGATCGCGCTCATGCTGCGGGGGGCGTTCTACGAGAACGTGGCCAAAGGCACCGGGTTCACGCTGACAAACCTGCAGTTGGTCTTTGAAGATCCGGTGCTGCGCGAGGGCCTGACCAACTCGGTGAAGGTGGCGACCTGTACCACGATTCTCTCCATTCTCATCGCGCTCCCATTGGCCGTGCTCGCGGCCAAGTTCCGCTTCCCCGGCAAAGGGCTATTCGGCGCCGTGGTGCTGGTGCCGCTCATTTTGCCGCCGTTTGTTGGTGCCATCGGCCTCAAGCTCATGCTGGGGCGCGAGGGTGCGCTCAACACACTGCTGGGGACGGAACTCGATTTCTTCCAAGGACAACTGCTCGGCCCCTGGTTTGACGAACACATCGTTTCGACACGGCTTTTGCTGGTGGCGTTGGTGCAGGCCTTGGGCTTGTATCCGATCATTTATCTCAATGCCACGGCGGCGCTCGCCAACCTCGACCCGGCCCTTGACGAGGCAGCAGAAAACCTCGGGGCTGGCTTCTGGAAGCGCTTCTTCTCGATCACGCTCCCGCTCATTCGCCCGGGCCTGTTCGCGGGCGGCACGATCGTGTTCATCTGGAGCTTCACCGAGCTCGGCACGCCACTGGCATTTGATTATTCGCGCGTGACGCCGGTGCAGATCTTCAACGGGCTCAAAGGGGTTGAGAGCTCGGCCGAGCCCTATGCCCTCACGTTCGTGATGCTGGTGAGCGCGCTCTTGGTGTACGTCGTCGGCAAAGTCATTTTCGGCGGTCGGGCTCATGAGATGTACTCCAAGGCCTCGCGAGCCGGCGGAGAAACGCCGCTCACGGGTTTCGGCGCCCTTGCTGCGGTCGCTGCATTCACGCTCGTCACTTCACTGGCGCTGCTGCCGCACGTCGGCGTGGTGCTCACGGCCATGGCTCGGCCGGGCTCGTGGTACCAGAGCGTGCTGCCCACATCCTTTACTGCCTCCCACTTCCAGCAGGCCCTTGGCAGCGATCTGGCGAGCAGCTCGATCAACAACTCGCTCCTGCTGGCGGGGTGCGCGACCGTGATTGACCTGTTCATCGGCCTGCTCATTGGATACCTGCTGGTGCGCACCACCATCAAAGGCCGCGGCGTTCTCGATACCCTGTGCATGCTGCCGCTGGCGGTGCCCGGCTTGGTGATGGCCTTCGGGTACGTGGCGATGAGTCTGCGGTGGCCCTTCGGCAAGGGCGACCCGCTCGACGGCGTCGTGAGCGTCGTCGGCGCGACGCCCAACCCGGTGCCGCTGCTGATCGTGGCGTATGCAATTCGGCGGTTGCCTTATATCGTGCGCGCCACCGTCTCAGGCCTTGAGCAGACCAGCGGCCAACTTGAAGAAGCGGCGATGAACCTTGGCGCCACGCGCTTCACCGCCATGCGCCGCGTGATCGTGCCGCTGATCGCCGCCAACCTGATCGCCGGCGGACTGCTGACGTTTAGCTTCGCCATGCTCGAAGTGAGCGATTCGCTCATTCTGGCTCAGCAGGAGCAGCACTACCCGATCACCAAGGCGATCTTCTCGTTTGCCAACCGCCTCGCCGACGGGCCGTACATCGCCAGCGCCATGGGCGTGTGGGGCATGCTGCTGCTGACCACCACACTCGTCGGGGCAAGCGTGCTGATGGGCAAGAAGCTGGGGGCGATCTTCAGAGTGTGAGCAGGGGCGGGCGGGGTTGGTTCGATCAGCGAACGCCGAGCAGTTCGATCTCAAAGAGCAGATCGGCCTTGGGCGGAATGACCGGCGGGCTGCCGCGCTCGCCGTAACCCATCTGGTAGGGAATCGTGAGCTTGCGCTTGCCGCCAACCTTCATGCCCGGGATACCTTCCTGCCAGCCTTGGATGAGGTCGCGAAGGGGGAAGTCGATCGGCGTGCCGCGGTTGTAGCTGGAATCGAACTCTTTGCCGTTCATGAGCGTGCCGCGGTAGTGCACCTTGACGGTGGCACTCTTGGGGCACTCGGGGCCGGTGCCGACGGTGAGATCTTCGATAATGACGCCGGAGGGAAGCGTGGTTGCCATAAAAGGGGCTTTCACAAAAACGGCCGAGAAGTATGAAAACGAGCAGCGAACATAGAACCGCCCAGGGCCAAAGGGAAGCGGCCCGCCCAAAGTTGAGCAGGCCGCGTCAGGAATTCAGGCTGAATAACCGGCTGGGTCCAACTGTTTCACCCGGGCATTATTTGGGGTCGCCGCTTTCCTTGAGCTTGACCTTCGGCTCTTCGACCTTGATCGGGCGGCCGTTGGGGAGCGTCGGCACTTTGAAGCCGAGCAGTTCGATATCAATCATTACATCAGTCCGCGGCGGCACGGTGGGCGGTTCGCCCGCATCACCGAAGGCGAGCTCCCATGGCACGGTGAGGGTGCGCTTCCCGCCGACCTTCATGCCGGGAATGCCGATGCGGAGCGCATCGATGGTTTTGCCGAGGTTGAGCGTCGCCGGATTGGCGGGGATCTTGAGGGGCAGGACCACGCGCTCAGACGGCAGGAGCGTGACGATCGTGTTGACTACGACGCTGCTTCCCGCTGGGCAAGCAGGGCCGGTTCCTTCGAGCGTGTCGTCAACATACATCGCGCCCAAAAGTTCAACTTCGATGGTGAGGGTTGAGCTCGCGGGGACCTTTTTGACGGCTTTGTCGCCGTAGCCGAGATTGGGCGGAATCGTGATTCGGCGTTTGCCACCTGGCGCCAGGCCGACAATGCCCTTCGTGTAGCCGGGCATAAGACGCGCCACGAACTTGGCAAGGGGTGCCTGGCGCGTAACCTCTTCGACCAGCGTGCCATCGGCCATTTTCACTGTGTGGGCAGCGATGATAAAGTCGGCCAAGCCGATGGGACGAAGCGGCGGCTGGCCCGCCTCGGGTGCGGGCGGCGGCACAAGGTCTTCAACGACGAGGCCGTCGCCGAGCTCGCGCGGCCCGGGCTGGAAAGGCTCGAGCTTGGGGATCACGAGCGGCTTGGGCTGCGGTACCGGGGGCACGACCACCGGTGCTGGCAGCGGCGGAGTCTTCGCTGGCGCGGGGGCGGGGGCCGGGGGCGGCGGGGGTGCTTTGGGCTGCGGTACGCCCGGGGGGGAGATAAAGCCCGGTGGCGGTGATTCTGACCCCGGGGGCGGCGGGGCCACGTTCGCGGCGAGTGCAACCACAATGGCGGTGAGCATGAGCACGGCAGTTCTCGGTGGAGGAGTCAGAAGAATCTGGGCGGACCAACCCCTTACTTCGGCTGAGCCGGGGGTGTAGTTTCGGCCGGAGCGGGTTTCCCGCCATTTCCGGGAGCGGCGGGGACGCCGGCGGCAGGTGCGACCGGCTTGGGGTTGGCCACGGCTGTCAGTTCGAGCTCGAAGACAAGGTTGGCCCGACCGGGAATCACCGGCGGGTTCCCCGTCTCACCATACCCAAGCTGCCAAGGCACGATGAGTTTGCGCTTGCCGCCAACCTTCATGCCCAGCAGGCCGTACTTCCACCCCAGAACCACCTCGTTGAGAGAGATCGTGTACGGCTTGCCCTTGGACGAATCGACCTCGCTGCCGTCGGCCTTCAGCATGCCACGGAAGATGACGCTCACCGACGCGTTCTTTTCCACCATCTCGCCATCGCCAACTTTCTCGTCGATGATCTGGAGCGCATCGAGAAGCTCGATATCAAACACCAGATCGGCCTTAGGGGGAACGCGCGGCGCGAGCCCTTTGTCTCCAAAGGCAAGCGCGGCGGGAACCGTGATGGCGCGCTTGGCACCGATCTTCATTCCGGGCACACCCTCCTGCCAACCTTTGATCGCTCGGGTGAGAGGGAGGATGAGCGGCGAACCCGGGACACTGGCGTCAAAGGGCGCGCCAGTATCTTTGAGGGTGCCTGTGTACGAAACGATGATGATGTCGCCCTGCTTGACGATGCCCGCATCGGCGATGGGCGATGGGGCTATGTCCTGAATGATCACACCCGAGGGGAGCGTGACGGGGTCAGCGGGGGGCGGTGCCTTGGCGACGGGCGGGAGCTTCAGTTCCGCGGTTGCCGGCGTGGCGGGCTGCTCCGCGGCAGGGACGGGCGTTACCGGGAGTGCCGCTGGTGGCTCGGTCGGAGCCTGAGCAAGGCCGAACGAGGGGGCGATTGAGAGCAGACATGCGAGTGTGAAACTTGTCATGGTGACCCAATGGGACAAAAGAGCTGGGGTTCGCATGCTTCAGAGTAGGAACGACGCTTCTTCGCCACCGATTGCCCCCCGGCTCGTCGGGTCATCCGTGGAGGGCGGCGAGCAGATCAGCGATGAGTTCGGCCGGATCCTCAAGCCCCACCGAGATTCGCACGAGCGATTCGGGCACCGCGCGCTGGTCGGCCGGGACGCTGGCGTGCGACATGCCTGCGGGGCGCGAGATCGATGAATGGACGCTGCCGAAGCTCACCGTGGTGGCGAAGAGGCGGGTGGCGTTGCAAAGACGGCGGGCGGTTTCAAGGTCGCTTGTCTGCACGCTCAACACGCTGCCGGGGCCGCGGGCTTGGGCGGCGTGGATGGCGGCGCCTCGATGCTCGGGCAGGCCGGGGAAATGCACGGCAGCGATCTCCTTTCGCGAGGCGAGCGCGACGGCGATCCTTTGGGCAGTCGCCTGCGCACGCTCTATGCGGACACCGAGCGTCTTGATGCTGCGAAGCAGCAGGAACGACTCGAAGGGACCGAGCGCCGTGCCCTCGGCGTTCTGGGTGAACGCGAGTTGTGCTCCGAGGTCGGCATCGCGAACGGCAACGGTGCCGGCTGTGACATCGCCATGGCCGCACAGATGCTTGGTGGCGGACTGAATCACGATGTCGGCCCCCAGCGCGAGCGGCTGCTGCAGGAACGGCGACATCATGGTGCCATCGACGACCAGCCTTGGTCCGGCGCGGCCAAAGCGGTGGGTGCTTTCAGCGGCCCGAGCCAGGTCAACGATGCGAAGCTGAGGGTTCGAAGGCGTTTCGACGTAGACCAACTTCGTATTTGCGGTGATGGCGTCGTGAAGGGTCGACGGGTTGGTGGCATCAACGAATCGCACGTAAATCCCGCGGGGTCGAAGAATGCGGCTGATGACCCGGTGGGTACCACCGTAGAGGTCCGCATCGGCGACGAGTTCGTCACCGGGGTTCAGCAGGCCAAGGACGCTGGAAATGGCCGCCATGCCGCTTGAATAGATCAGCGCACGCGCGCCGCCTTCGAGGGTCGCAATCTGTTTCTCGAGCACGGTGCGAGTGGGATTGCCGCTGCGTGAATAGTCGAAAGCGCCGAACTCGTCGCAGGATTCCTGCTCGAAGGTGGCAGTCTGATAGATTGGTGTTGCACTGGGGCGGGTGGCATCGCCGGGAGCCGCATCGAAGTTCACGAGCTGGGTGTGAATCGAACGCTGCTGGTTGGTGGTTGCGGAGTGGCTCACGACTTGGTTCCTGTGACGGCGGGCTTAGGTTCGATTGATGTTGATGACGCGGCGGAGATAGCTCGGAGGGGTTCCTTGGCGGGCTGGGAAAGAAGTCGGGCGGCCTCAAAGAGATCGCCGAGGACGGCCTCGGTGGTGGGCCAGCGCCCAGCGCCGCGCCCGGTGACGATGGTTTGTTCACCATCGAACGGGAAGATGATCGCGGCGTTTCGCTCCTGCTTCACTTGGGCGAAGGGGTGGTCATTGGGCAGCAGTCTTGGTTCAACGGTCGCCACCACGCCGCTGCCGGCGCGACGAACGCGGGCCACGAGGCGGTACGTGCAGTTGGTGTCGGCAGCCTCGCGGATGGCCGCTTCGTCGATGCCTCGGATCCCGGTGGTGAGCACGTCGCCAGGCGAGATGTGCACGCCGAGCGCCAGCCGGGCGAGCACGATGAGTTTGTTGGCGGCGTCAATGCCATCAAGATCGGCCGATGGATCGGCCTCGGCGAAGCCGGCCTTCTGCGCGGCGGCGACGGCCTCGTCAAAGGTTGCTCCATCGGCGACCGCGTCGAGCACAAAGTTGCATGTGCCGTTGAGCACGCCTTCAACCTGCTTCACGCCGCGGTCCTTGGCTATGCGGCAGGCGGTTTCAACCACGGGCACAGCGCCGCCCACACTGGCGCTGCACCAGAGCGATGTCCCGACGAGGTCGATGCAAGCGGCGGAAAGCTGCGCCACGGCGGCTTTGTTGGCGGTGACGACTTTTTTGCCGGCTTTGAGGGCCGCTTCGATGAGAACGCGAGCGGTTTCGCCGCCGCTCAGGGCTTCGATCACGACTTCGCAGGGGCCATGGACGACCGTCCACGGGTCGCTCGTGAGCAGTTCAGTTGGCACACCGCTTTCGGCATGGCGGCGAATATCTCGAACAGCAATACCGGTGACGGTGAATCGATCAGGCTGGCGGAGTAGTTCAGCAACCACGCCGCGGCCGACAACCCCCAGGCCCAGCACTCCGACGCGGAGCGGCGGGCGCGCTAGCGTGAGGGGTTCGAGGCGCGACGGGCCCGCGTGAACGAGCGTGAACCGGTCGTTCTGCAGCGTGCCGACCTCAAAGCCGAAGCCGTGCTGGCGGGCATACTTGACAGACTTGTGCTGCACGATGCGGCCGTCGATGGCGAGGGCATCGTCAAAGTTGATGGTGCGATAGCGTTTGGGCGGTGGCCCCGGGCGAGCAGGGTCAAACTCGTAGAGCCCGTCAACGTCTTTCACGAGGCGGCACTTCTCGGCTTGAAGCTCTCTTGCCAGGAACAGGGCCGAAAGGTCCGACCCGCCGCGGCCCAGCAGGGATTGCCGACCGTCATCAAGGCGACCGACAAAGCCCGGGATGACGGCGATCGGGCGCTCGTCGAGCGCACTCTCGATAACGCGCGCGTTCACGCTGATGGCCTCGCTGTCGAGCGGCGTGCCGCGGGTGCGGAGGTCGATCTGGGCGGGGTCAAGCACGTGGGCACAGAGGCCGGCGCGGTCGAGCGCGAGGCCCACGAGCGCCGCGGCCGTGGCCTCACCCGTCGCGGCGAGCGCGGCGAGCGCCGAGCCGTCAGGGTCGGCGTTGTACGCCCGGCCTTGGGCGAGCAGGCGATCGGTGGTGCCGTGCAGGGCCGAAACCACCGCGACGACGCGATACCCGACACGATGCCAGCGGTAGATCTCGTGAATGGCGTCTGGTATGGATGTCTCGTCCTTCAGGATGGACGAACCGAACTTGAGCACGATGAGGGGGCGAGGGGACATGGACGGGGCTCCACGGAAAAGGCGAGGATGAGCGAGCGGGTGACCAGGGCGCGACCAGGACAAAAGTGCAGGAACGAACGGTTCTTAGATCCAGCCAACCGACCTGCGCTTCACCTCGACTTCAACCGGGGCCAGCGGCTTGGCCAGCACGGCGGGAACGGCGATCGCGAGGGCCTGATCAAGGTCGGCGATGATGTCGTTGGGGTCCTCAAGGCCCACCGAGAGACGAACCAGGCCATCGGTGATACCGGTCTTCTCGCGCTGGGCCTTGGGCACGTCGCCGTGGGTCATCGAGACTGGATGGGTAATGAGGGTCTCGACGCTGCCGAGTGATTCGGCGAGCGAGCAGAGTCGCACGTTGTTCATGAGGGCGATGCCGGCCGATGCCCCGCCACGGACTTCGAAGGAAAGGATGCCTCCGTGCAGGTTGCCCTCATGCTGGCTCGTGGCGAGGGCGTGCTGGGGGTGAGACTCAAGGCCGGGGTACGACACCTTGGCGATGCGCGGGTCCTTCTCAAGCCAGTACGCGACGGCGAGCGCGGCACGCGAGTGCTGGGCTATGCGGAGCGGAAGCGTTTTGAGGCCTCGGATGGTCAGCCAGGCGTCGAACGGGGCCGCGATGTTGCCGAGGGTTTTGCGCACAAAGCGGAGGCGATCGAGCAAGGCCGGGTCGCGGGCCGTGATGGCGCCGCCGATCACCGAGTTGTGGCCCTCGATGTGTTTGGTCGTGGAGTAGACGCAAACGTCGGCCCCGAGATCGAAGCACTTTTGCAGCACCGGGGTGAGAAACGTGTTGTCAACGGCAAGCGGGATGCCTGCCTCGCTCGCGACTTTGGCGATCGCGGCGATATCAGTGAGCACGAGTGTCGGGTTCGCGGGAGTCTCGATGAAGACGAGCTTGGTCTTGGCGCGAATGAGACCGCGGAGCGACTCGGGGTTGCTGGTGTCTGCAAAGGTGACTTCCATGCCCAGGTGCGAGAGAATGTCGCGGGCGAGTCGCACCGTTCCGCCGTAGACCACCTCGCCGATGATGACGTGATCGCCGGCCTTGAGGAGTGCCAAGAACAACGTGCTGACGGCGGCGAGACCGGTCGCGAAGCAGACAGCGGGCAAGGGTTGGCCCGAGCGGGGGGCATCGAGCTCACCAAGGGCTTCCTCAAGCACGCTCACTGTCGGGTTCGATGCGCGGGAGTACGTAAAACCGGCCCCACCCCCGCAGGGCTGGCCGACGGCGCGCTGCACGTAGGTGCTGGTCTGGTGAATGGGCGTGACGATGGAACCGGTGGCCGCGTCGGGGCGCTGACCGCCGTGGATGGCGACGGTTGACGCCGAGGCCCGCGGGCGAGGATGGTCAGTCGATACTCCGTTTGCGGCGGAGGCGACGTGATTGAACGACGGAGTGGATTCGATGTGAACGAGTGACATGCATGCCTCGCAAGAGCGGGGTTGGATCAGAGAAAGAAAGAACCGGATTTCAGAATGTGTGATCGGCGGCGTGGCCGGGTCTGCGTGTTACGCCGCTACTGCGCAAAAACACAAACCGCCGCGAAGGTTTCCGAAGAAGCCCGAGCGGCGGCAGTTTGGAGCAAGGTTTTTGAAGGCCTTCAGGCCCCGCGAACCATGCACGAAACGATGCCGACACCCGGGCTGGGCATTCGCATCGACATCGGCATGGACATGGTGCAGAACATGAAGCGAGAGAAGATTATCCTGTTTCGGCTGAATGTCAAGGCGAGTTCACTCCATTTCAAAGGTGCGTCGCGCGCGGACCGAACCCGCGCCGGCCCGGCGACCCGCACGCTCACTCCAACTTGGGGCCGAAGACCGCCAGGTGCGCAATCCGCGCCTCCCCCACCGTCTTCACCACTCGCAGCCTCACCTTTGCCACGGTCATGGGCTCGGCCAGAACCTCGATGCGTTTGTACCCGATCGCCGTGCCCTTGGCGATGATCTCCCACCCGCTCTCGGGCGCGCCGGGCTTAAGCGCCTCGATCACATATTCGCGCACCCGCTCGCCCTGCGCGATGTCTTCCTGCAGCATCACACGATCGATGGCACGCGGGGCCGAGAGCGTGACAGTCAGGTCCTTGCCTTCCTCGACTGTGCCGGCGGAACTGATCATCGCCACGTCGTAGCGGCGTTTGATCATGGCGCCAAACTCGGCGCTTCTCCTAGCGTCTTCGTCTGGGATCAGCCCGGATCGGTCGGGCGTGTTATTGAGCAGGAGGACCCCGCCGCGGCCCACAGATGCTTCGTACATCGTCATGAGAGCATCAACAGACTTGAGCGTCTTGGCATTATCGGTTCGCCAGAACCACGTCGCCCGAATCCGAGCGTCGCACTCATTGGGCAGCCAGCGGTCGCCGTCGGGCTTGGCATCGGCAGTCGTGTAGTCGCCCCATTTCTTGTCGCCGCTGCGCACGGCGTTCCAGGCCGGACCATCGACAACACCGGCCTCGTTGCCGACCCAGCGAATGGTCGCGTGCGGGCCCTGAAAAATGGCAGCGTCGGGTGCGTGCTGCTTGAGAATATCGCCGACGTCAAAGACGAGCGAACCGTCGAACCAAACTTCACACATCCGGCCATACGTGCTGAGCACCTCGGTGAGTTGGGCGCGAAAGAGCTTTTCGTACTCGCCCTGCTTTGCGGGGTCGCTGGCTTTGCCGCCAACTCCCACGCCGTGGATGCGATCCTGAGGTGAGATATAGACGCCCAGCTTCATCTTCCGCTTGGCGCACTCGACGCTCAGATCGGCCAGCACATCGCCCTTGCCGGCGCGCCAGGGAATGTTGCGAACGCAGTGGTCGGTAGTTGTCGTGGGCCACCAGCAAAACCCACCCTCGTGTTTGGCGACAAACACGATGTACTTGGCGCCCATCGACTCAGCCACCCTTACCCACTGTGCCACGTCGAGCTTCTCGGGATTCATGGCCCAGAGCGGCGTCTTCATCGTGTCCGTCTCGCTGTCTTGCCAGGTCTGCGGAGCCATATGAATGAACATGCCGACCTCGTGCTCCTGCCACTCGACCTGTGCCGGTGTCGGGACGGCGAGTTTGGTGCCCGCAACCGTGATCTGTGGCGCAAGGTTCCACGGTTGATCTGCGGCGGGTGCCGCAAGCGCAAGGCCGATCGTCATGCAGGAGAGCGCAATAACCATGAAATCACTCCGGGAGGACAGAACCAGGAAGAGCCATCCTACCCGAAAGGCCGCGAGGAGGGAACTGGCGGCCAACGAGTTGCACGGTTGCCCCCGAATGTGGTACCTTGTTTGACGCGTGCAACCCTCTTCCCCGGTTCAAACCCAACAACCCGCTGACGTCGCCCCGCTCACCTCGGTGCAGAAACGAGCGTTTCTCGCGGCGTTTCTTGGGTGGTGCTTCGACGGCCTCGACGGCTACCTCTATGTGATGGTGGCGATCCCGTTTGTCACTCAGCTTCTGGAACGCGACTATGGGGCCGGGCTGGTTCCCGGGGCGGCCGTGAAGGAGAAGGCCGCACTCATTCAGGCGGTCTTCCTGATTGGCTGGGCGATCGGCGGCGCGGTCTTCGGGCGGCTGGGCGACCGGCTGGGCCGGGCACGCACCCTCACACTCACCGTCCTGACGTACGCGACGTTCACCGGCCTGTCGTTCTTTGCCACGGCGTGGTGGCACCTGCTCATCTTCCGCTTCATCGCCGCCCTCGGCATTGGCGGTGAATGGGCCGCGGGGTCGGCGCTCATCAGCGAGACGATGCCCGCGCGATACCGCACGGTCGCGAGCGCAGCGCTCCAGAGCGGCTACATGATCGGCTGCATTCTCGCCTGCCTGACACCGTGGCTGATGCCGCCGGGTGCTGAGCGCTACGTCTTCCTGGTCGGGGTCCTGCCGGCGTTTCTCACGGTGTGGATTCGCTGGGCAGTACCCGAACCTGAAGGCTGGAAGCACGCGTGCGCAACCGAGGTCACCCCCACCGTCGGATCGCTCTTTCGCGGATCGCTCGCGTTTGTCACGCTCATCACGACGGCGCTCGCCTCGATCGCGCTCACGACCGTATGGGCGTTTCTGTTCTTTGCGCCCCAACTTGCGGGCGAACTGGCCAAGGCCCAACCGGGTTCGACGCCACAGTCGGTCACGAACTACAAGACTTGGGTGACGATCGCGTTCTTCGTGGCCAACATCGCGGCCAACTTCTTCGCCGCTTGGTTAGCTGCGCGGATCGGGTACCGCCGGGCTTTCTTCTTCATGATGCTTGCCAGTCTCGCCGTCTTCACGGTCGGCTTCGGCGGGGCCCGGTTCGGGGTGGTCCTCACTACCACCACCGCCCCCATCGTGTTCTGTCTGGCAGCTTTCTGCTCGCTGGGCATGTTTGGCATGTTCCCCATGTATATCCCCCGGCTGTATCCCACTCTCGTCAGGACACTCGGGGCAGGTTTCACCTACAACGTCGGTCGGGTCATTTCCGCCGCCGGCGCGTATTACGGCGGAGTCATCGCGGCGGGCGTGGGCTACGACGGGGCCATCTTCTGGACCGGGCTCCTCTATATCGGCGGGATGCTGATTTGTCCCTTCTTGCCGCTCCCCCCCAAAGACCCAGAATCGAAGACGCAGGACCGCTAAGGAGCTCAGGAAAGGCCCGTGGTTGGGGCCTCGGGCCAGAAATTGACGCTCGTGCGTACGACGCAGGCCGGGAAGGGCGGGTAGACTCTCGGGGCCATTACGTCAAATCAGCGGCCATCGAGTAACCTTTATCACTTGGTGGCTTGAACGTTATTGAAAGAACGCGTCCGTGAGTAGCCCTTCGAGCAACGACAATCCCAAGCCCGGTTCCGCCATCGAACCCTCGGCCAGCCCACTCTCCGCCAAGCGCGTGCTGCTGGTCGAAGACAACTTTATGGTCGCAACGGCCATGCAGGCGATGCTCGCATCGCTCGGACTGGAGGTGGTGGCCACGGTTGCATCGGTGGCGGAGGGGCTCGCGGCGGTGGATCGGGGCGGGTTTGATATCGCGCTGCTCGATGTCTCTATTATCGGTGGCAGCAGCGAAGCCGTGGCTCGCAAGGTGGCGGACCTCGGATTACCGGTTGCGTTTGTGACTGGCTACGGTGCGGTGGCGGTCGTGGCCAACGACCTCCACAGGTGGCCGCGGCTGTGTAAGCCGTTCGGAGCGGCCGAACTGCGCGCGACCCTCGGCGAGGCGTTGCGGGCGTAACGACTGGCAGCGCGAAACCGCGTCACGGTGAAAACAAGGATCTGGAACTGATGAGTGACGGGCTGGCCATGGCGAGTGCAGATCATGCCATGGCGAAGGCGCCGCCGGGTGATCCACAGACGCAGCGATTCGACGGATTGTCGGTCCGCGCCCAAAGCATCGCCTGTCTGTGCGCCGGGGTTGGCGTCCTCACTGGTTATGCGGCCCTGATCGGGCACGCTCTTCTGATCCCCGTTCTCCACAACTGGCGCCATGACCTGGGCACTGTCGTTCCCAACACCGCGCTGGTGATGATCGCGCTGGGGCTTGCGGTGATGATGCAGGTCGGCTCTGGATTCACCGGACGCATGCACAAGGCCGGCATTGGACTATCGATCTTCTGTCTTTGCATGATGATCGCGGCGATGGTTGAACACCTCTTCAACTGGACGATCTGGCTCGGCGAAACCAAGTTTGACGACATGCTCTTTGGACGCGACCTTCCCCTCACTCCGGGCCACGTCAACTTCCGCACCGGGTTCGGCGCCGCGATGACGTTTGGGCTCATGAGCATCTCGGTAGCGGTGCTGGGAACCAGATCAACAGTTTGGCTCTATATCTCCACGTTGTGCACCGTTACCGCCATGACGCTCTCGCTCATCTTCGTGATGGGACACGGATTTGCGGTCAGCGACGCGTCGATCTTTTGGGCCAAACTCGACATGTCGCTGCAGGCCACCATTGGTTCGATGGGTGTCTTGGTGAGCGCGGTGCTGGCCCGACCCGACCGCCCAGCGGCGCGAACGATATTGTCGCATCTCGCCGGAGGCGTAACGGCTCGTCGGCTTCTGCCCGTGTGCGTGTGCGCACCGGTGGTGCTGGCGATTTTGTACTCTCTGGGCAAAGAGTTTGCGCTGATCGAGTACAGCTCCGGCACGGCCATCATGACGGCCATGGTCATCGTCATGATGACGCTCATGGTGCTGGTCTCATCATCGGCCCTCAACCGGTCCGACCGGCACAGGCGCGCGGCCGAGGCCCGCCAGACCAGGCTCATGAACGAGCTCGACCATCGAGTAAAGAACAACCTTGCGGCGGTGCTCGCGCTCTTTGATCAAACGGTTGCGCACTCACGCGATATCGACGCTCTTCAGTCGGGGTTCCGCGAGCGCCTCGTCGCCTTGGCCCGAGCCCACGAAGCGCTCGCTGAGAGCCATTGGTGTTCGGTCTCGATCGGCACGATGATTGATACCGTGGTGGCACCCTTCGCAGGCCCCGGCGGCCGGCGGCTGCTGAGGAGCGGCCCGACGACGGAACTGCCCGCCAACGCCGTGCTTCCGCTCGCCGTCACACTCTCAGAGCTCGCCACCAACGCAACGAAGTACGGCGCGTTCAACCACTCGGCGTCTCTGGGTCAGGTAGAGCTCAAGTGGGAGACCGTCAACTCAATGCTTATGCTCGAGTGGGTCGAGCGCGGCGGGCCGGTTCCGCAGCGCGGCGCCGACGGCGCCACCGCCGAACCACCGGTCACGCGCGGGATCGGAAGACGCGGCTTTGGCGTGACCTTGATTGAAGGCATGATTGCCCATGAGCTTGGCGGACGGGCCGAGGTCCGCTTTGAGGCCGGCGGCCTTCGCTGCTCCATCAGGGTGCCGCTGAGCCCCGATCCGGATGACACGAGGACAGACTCGCGAGGATTGGACGTTTCGGCACTCCGCCGGTGAGAAGCTTCATTGAGTTAACAGCCGGCGAAGAATGCGCCGATGTAGTCGGCCAAGTCGTCGGGATCAACTACCCCATCGTGGTTGAAGTCCGTCCGTGGGTCTGACGGGATCGTAAAGAAGCCCCCGATGAAGTCCGCCAGGTCGTCAGGGTCGATCGCGCCGTTGCCGTCAAAGTCGCAGGGATTCACCGTGGTGCCGCTGCGAAGAGGCTCAAGGTCTGATGGATACATCGTGAACCCCGTGCTCACTGTCGTTGGGGTGAAGACGGGCGTAAGTTCAACCCGGATGTACTCGGGCACCGACGATCGAGCCCCCACCGCAATGTCGCCGTCATCGAAGACCATGATCGACCCGATTCCTCGATTGGCAAAGACGAAATGGAAGTCCGAGAGGCACGGATCGAGTGTGCCCGAACCGAAGATATCGAAGTTGACGGTAAACGCCGGATCAAGCACCGTGCGTTGCAGCGTGACGGGGTCGATATCTATAAGCGAGAAGACGCGTACACCACGAACAGGATCGGGACCTTGGAAACTGGGGAAGTCTGTCACTAAAAGTGTCGTCAAAGTTCCCGTAGGACTGACGGCAAAGTTTGTCGTCGAACTCCCTGTCGGGGGCGGCAGCAACGTGCACTGCGGCTGCGCAACGGGTCCGCCGGGCAACTGCACGGCCTGCGCAAATGTCTTGGGGAGCGGGCCGCTGGGGTCGAGCGCGTAAAGGCCTCCGATTGCTGAGAAAACTAATCGGCCATCCGGCAGCGCCACGAGTCGGAACGCGCTCCTCAGGAGCGGATCGCGCAGCACGGTGGTAAAGGTGTCTGTGGCGCGGTCGTAGCGGGCGATCATCCCCTCGATCACACTGAAGGTCCCGATGAAGTAGACGGTGCCGTCCGGTGTCACGGCAACATCGGTCGGGTAACTCACAAAGGGACCGACAAACGGCGCTTTGACAACGTGAAGATCAAGCGATCCTGGGTTGACCATGATACTGGGCAGCCCGGCAAGCCACACGTCGCCATTTGGTCCACGACCCAGACCAAGGAATATCTCGGTGGGAAAACAGAGCACCGCCTCGGGGGCCGATGGCGCTACATGTCTCCACAGCCCGTGCGATTCATCGACAGCCAACAGACCTCCCGGAACCGCCGGCTCGGGAGGAACAAACAACACAAACAGTTCCTGGAACTGGGTTAAGCATCCCGGCGTTCCTGCGACTGCAAAAAACTCGGCGCGACAGTTCCCCCCATTGAATGGCGCACCCGGTGTCGCAAGATTGACGAGGATGTCAACTGACGCGCCAGCAGCGAGCGGGCCGGAAAACGAGACCCTACGACTCGCCGCGTCGAACATCACACCGCTCGCCACGGGAGCGGCCAGGGCTGGTGACCCAATCGAGATTTCGCCGGGAATGTCAACCGAAAACTCGGCTTCGATCAGATCAGTCGGAAGGTTGTTGGTCAGGTTTACGTGGTATTGAATCGGCTGCCCGGCACGGACGGCCTGATAACTGGCGACGGTGAAGACGCCCCCCGTGACGACCGGGCTGATGAGTCCGGCCACTGCCCCGCCAAGCGCGGCGGTCAAGGAAACGGGTGTCTGCACCGGAATCGGCGCGGGGGTGGGTGCTGACGCGATGATCTGGAAGCACGGATCGGTGAGAACTATTTGGCCGCTGTTCAGTCGCGTCGAGACCACTGTGTTGGGGAAGCAGTCGTCGATTCGTACCAGCGTTTCGAGTCTTGTTGAACTACCGGGGTTCAGTGAGAGAGTCCAAGTAAGTGAGTTGCCGCCAGAACCGATCTGTGCCACGCCAACGCCGGCGCTCAGCACGCTCTCGAAGAACGCCTCACCACCAGTTCCCGGGGCGATACTGAGAATTGCGTCGTCGAGGGCAACAGTGCCGGTGCATAGCACGTCAATCGAGTAGGTAACGGTGTCACCAGGAAGGAGCGTTCCCGGACGCGACGCGACGGCCGAGACTGCAAGCGTGGCCGTGGGCAGCGATCGCGCCACCACGCTTGTCATCACCGGGGGGCCGGTGATGGTGCCGATACCGTTGCCGGTGACCGAATAGTTCTGATTGGTAACGGTAGAACCTGCAACGTTGCATGTGGCAAGAACCGTCACGCTGCGCGAAACCGCCGCGCCGGCGCCGAGCGACGAAATGCTCCAAGAGACCGATTGACCGAAAACTGAAGGGGAATCGGTCGCGGAGACGAAGCGCGTGCCGCTCGGGAGTGAGTCAAAGACCTCGATGAAGGTCGCAGCCGCCAGCCCGCTGTTGGTCACCGTCAGCGTATAGGTAAACGTCTCGGAGGCGATAACACTTGACACCGAAGCAACATTGACGATTGAGACAATCGGTTGTGGCTGCACACACGGATTCGGCGTGCACAGGGAACCCAGCGAGAACGTGCCAACGCTGGGGGGGCAGTCAACCGCCAAGGTGACGCTGCACGTGCCCATTGGTGTGCAACACGATCCCATCGTAGGTGCCGGGGTCGCTCCGCAGCACCTTGGCAATAAGAACGTCCGTTGCAACTGGCTATTCTGCAAAAACTGGATCGTGAGGTTGTCACCGGTGCAAGCCGATACACGAGCGAATGTCAATGAACCACTGACGAATCCATCGTCGAGCAGCATGCCCGCCGACTGACCGAACGTGGGAGACGATGGGCAGATCGAGACGAGTTCAAGGTCACTGGTGTTGGGAGAGACGCATGCCAGATCGTGGTTCACAACCATGTACGATCCGCCGGCGTCGATCGCCAGGCGGTTGTCTTCCACACAGCGCCGCGCGCTAAAGGTGGCCCGGCCGTCGCCGGGGTTGCCGGTCGAATCGAGCAGGTCATAGATTCGGTAAAAGGCATTCACCCCGTTGTTTGAGCGCGCCACAAAGATGCTGTTGCAGTTCACCTGGTTGGGCCGCCGCGCTGCCACGTTCGCGCACGCGCCAGTCGAGAGCACACGGTTGCAGATGCCAGACTCATACCAGCGCCCGTTGCCATTGAGCAGTCCGCCCGGAAGGCAATCGGTATGCACAACCGTGAGCATCGACCCGCTCGCCGGTACCCTCATAATCACGATGCCCGTGGGCCCATTTGGCCCGCCGATTCCGGCGCAGTTTGTCGCCATCGGTGCCGCTGTCGCGATCACGAACCGCTGCCCCGGCGAAAGAAAGTAGTTCACCGCGTCTTGGGCGACGGTGGGCAGATCAAACACGGCATCCGGGGAGCCATCGGCATTCTGATCGAGATTGAGGCGCGTAATGACACCGCCCTGCGCGACCGGGACAACTCCCGGCACCCCTCCGGGACCACTAAAGTTGCTGTCGAGGGGCGCGAAGTTCACCATCGCAAAGCAGTTTGTCTGCGCCTGGGCCGCGGTTGGCACACACGCAGCCGCCACGCCCAGCAGCAAGAGCCGCCCAATACCCGCCAAGCGACCAAGACGGCCTCTCCGTCCGAGAATGTTCGGATTCGCGCTTGACTCATGCTCGGATGGCAACCCCGATTCAACTTTGTTCCGAAGGTCGGTTCGGTGAGGGCGTCGGGATGGGCAGGAATTAAAAGGCCGAAGAATGTTCATAGTCTTTCTCGGTACTAAAGTACTCGCCCGGTGGGTGAAATCGCCCGTCACAATAAAGGGCGCAAGCCGGTGGCGACAGGCGCAACCTGATTTGGCTAATTGTCCAAAGCGCCCAAGCCGACCAAGTGGCCGAACCGGGTGCAAACCACCCGCCAATCGGGTCGAGGTCAGAAGTTTGACCATTTAGAATCGCCGAGGCGCCTGTGACAGACCCCAACTCTCACGAACCCAATCCGGTTCCGCCCGGCGCTCCCGCCCCGTTGGCCCCCAAGCCCGAAGTAGGCATAGACGCCAACAACTCCCAAACACCCTCCGCGGCGGCTTCGGCCGTTTATGACGAACTCAGGCGGCTCGCCGAATCGTTCATGCGCCGCGAACGAACCAATCACACCTTGCAACCCACGGCGCTTGTCAATGAGGCCTTCGTTCGCTTGGCCGACAAAACCATCGCCGCCGCCCAGGGGCGTGAACATTTTATCGCTTTGGCGGCCGAAACCATGCGCCGAGTGCTTGTCGATCACGCCCGTACCCATAACGCCGCCAAGCGTGGCGGCCCGCCCGGCCAGCGCACCCGGCTTGCGTGCGAGGATGAGCTGCCCGCCCCGGCCGTGGAGGTTGATGTGCTCGCACTTGATGATGCGCTCCGCAAACTTTCCCTGCTGGATGAACGTCACGCCAGAGTTGTCGAACTCAAGTATTTTGGTGGCCTCTCCGTTGAACAAATCGCCGGACTTCTAAATGTCGGCACCCGCACCGTCGAGGCCGACTGGGCCTTGGCCCGTGCCTGGCTCCGGCGCGAACTCGGCCAGGCCCGTCCAAATGATTCGATCCCGCCGCACCCGTCCGGGGCGGGGGGAGGGAATGCCGCCGCGTGAACCAGCGGGAGTTCCAACTCGTGCGCGAAATCTTCGAGAACTCGCTCACCCTCAGTTCGTCCGAGCGCGAGCCCCACCTCGCCCTTGCCGGCCCCGTCGGTTCACCTCTGCGAAACGAGGTTGAGTTTCTGCTGCGCGAAGCCACCCACGCTGGCACCTTTCTCGAGACCCCGGCGGTGGCGGACAATGCCGCTGCGGACCTGGCGGCCCAGGCCAGTGCCACCCTGTCTGATCCGCTCCTGGGACGCAACCTCGGCGGCTACATCATCGAGCGGCTCATCGGCATGGGCGGTATGGGACGCGTATACGAGGCCAAGCAGCTCAGCCCGGCGCGACGGGTCGCGATCAAGGTGCTCGCCGCGGCGAATGTGAGCTCGGGCTCGCGGATTCGTTTGCAGCACGAGGCATCGCTTCTCGCGCGGTTGCGGCACCCGGGGATCGCTCAGATTTACGAGGCGGGCACGTCAGCCGACGGTATCGCGTTTCTCGCCATGGAGTTCCTCGGCAACGCTGAGCCGATTACCGCTTTTTCAGCGCGGCAGAACCTGCCCGTGCGATCGCGGCTTGAGTTGTTCTGTCTGGTGTGCGATGCGGTGCATCATGGCCACCAGCGCGGGGTCATCCATCGAGACCTGAAGCCCTCCAACATCCTTGTCGAACCGGGGACCGCCGGTGAGCCCGCTCTGCCCCGCATCATCGACTTTGGGATCGCCCGCCTCACCGACCCTCTCAGCCCCGACCAGCCGCACCACACGGCCACCGGCCAGTTTATCGGCACGCTCGCCTACGCGAGCCCTGAACAGTGCGGCAACGATCCGCACGATCTGGACACACGCGCAGATGTGTACGCCCTGGGGGTAGTGCTCTTCGAGCTTTTGACATCATCGCTCCCGATCGAGGTGAACGGACTCGCGCTTGTTGAGGCCGCGTCGCGAGTTCGTGACATCACGCCGCCCCGCCTCGGCCAGCTCCGTCCGGAACTGACGGGAGACCTTGAGACAATTGTCGGCAAGGCGCTTTCGAAAGACCGAGCGGCCCGCTACGGAGCGGCGGCCGATCTCGCCGCCGACGTGCGGCGCTACCTCGCCAGCGAGCCAATCGAGGCTCGGCCGCCGAGCGTCGCGTACAAGGCCCGGCTCTTTGCCCGGCGCCATCGGGCCGCCCTCGCCGCCGCCACGACGGCTGCAGCCGTGCTATTCGCGAGCGCCGTGGGTGGCCTTCTTCTGGCCGCGCATGCAATGCGCCAGGCCGCCGCGGCGGAGTCCGCCCGTAACGTAGCGACCGCGCAGCGCGACCGGGCGGTGCGCGTGTCCGACTTCCTGCAGGGAGCCCTTGGGTCGGCCAATCCGGACCTGCCCATGCGCGTCAGCCCGGAGGCCCGGGCCGCCTCGTTCGAACCGTTCGCTGACTGGCGCATGAGCCCGTGGGAGTTTGCCGGCGAGCCTGGCCGCGCGGCGACCGTCGTAGACGTCCTTCGCGCCGCTTCGGACCGGCTCGACGCCGCCTTTGAAGATCAACGGGCCGATCGGGCAGCACTCGGCGTCGTGCTCGGCCGGTCGCTGTACAACCTCGGCGCGTCTGCGGCCGCCGGTGCGACGCTCAAACGCGCCTTGGCCGACGCGCGAGAGTCTTTCGGGATGGACCATGAGGTCACGATCCTTTGCACCCTCCGCTACGCCGAATATCTCGGGTTCTTCGAATCAACCATCCCGCGCGACGATCTCTTCACCGCCGCCCGAAACTCAGCAGAGCGGATTTACGGCCCGGCCGACGCCCGCACTCTCGAAGTGCTCCGCCAAGAGGCGTACGACCTCTTTACATGGCGGGGCAAGCCGAAGGAAGGTGCCGACATGCTCCTCGCGGCCGTCGAGCGCGCGCGAACGCTCGGCCTCGATCGCACCGAAGGTGCCCTGTCGTCTCAGGGCTACGCGGCGTTCCTCCTCGATTGGGCCGGCGAGCACGACCGTGCGACCGCCATGGCACGCCTGACATTGGCGGACCTTGAAACCCAGACCGGCACCGACTCGCTCGCGACGGCCGAGTCCGCTCGAATTCTGGGCCAGATCCTCCGCCGCCGGACCCAACTTGCATCTTCTCAAGAAGCCGCAAAGCTGCTGCTGCGGTCGAGCGATTTGTTCGCCCGACACTTCGGCGAGAGCTCCCGCCGCGCCAGCAGCGGTTACGCCGAAACAGCCCAGGCCTACATGGCGGCTCTCGATGCTTCAAGCGCCGAAGCTCCGGCACGCAAGGCCGCCGAAGGACTCGCCAAGCTTCTCGGCGAAGAGCGCTACGAGAGCGCAGGGGCTCGGGCGACGCTGGCGGGCGTGCTCATGAATATCGGGGGACATCCTGAGGAACAGCGCCGCCTCGCCGACTCCGCTCGCCGCTCCATTGCGCTTTCGGTGGATGAACCGGCTGACTTCCAGTGGAGTCTGCGGCTTATTTCCGCCCACGCCGGGCTGGCGCTGGGCGAGCAGAGCGCCGCCGCGTTGATGCGGTCGGTCATTGACGAAGGCGACTCTCGGCTGACTCTGTCCGACGTACTCCGTGCGCGGCCGAGAATCGAGCTTGCATCATTCCTGCACAGCCAGGGCAATACGGTCGATTGCCGCGCTCTGCTCGACGAGTCTCGCGGGCTTCTCGACACCGCCGCACCCACCCCGAGCCACACGCGCCGCGCTTTCGACGCCGTCGCGGCCCGGGCCGGCGTTCCCGGCCTCGCCGCGGGTGATACTCATTCGCAGCCATCAAAATAGCGTGCGATGAAGTCCGCTAGGTCATCGGGATTGACTACACCGTTGGAATCAACATCGACCCGCGGCGGCGGCTCAACGCTGAAGTACGCCGCGATGAAGTCTGCAAGGTCATCGGGGTCAACCCGGCCGTTCTGGTCAAAGTCAGCCACACAACCGGCTTGGCTGAAGATCTGAATCGTGTAGCGATGGCAGCCGAGGACCTCAGTGGCGACGCCAATGTCGAGATAGGGGTGCAGCCGCCCCACGGTGGTCACGAATCCGCTGGAGAAATGCACGGGCTCGACGCCGTCGATCGACAGGTCGAGTTCCATGATGTGCACTCCGGCGAGCTCCGTTGCATCGCGCAGAAATCCGTGGCCGGAAAGTTGGTACGTCTGGCCGGCAACCTGCGCAATGATTGAGACGCGTGAGACCTCGTAGATATCAAAGACATCGCCGGGGGTAACCAATCGCAGGTCGAACGAGCCGTAAGCCGCGCCGGTTTGTGGACCGAGGGCACAATCGCACGGACCAAGACACCTCTCGACCCTGAGTGACGAACCCGCTTCGAGCAAGTACTGTCGGGTGGGATGCGCCTGCGCACTCGCCATCTGACTCGCGCCGGCCAGCACGCTCACCACCACACCGAATGAAACTGTATTGATCGCCCGCATTGGCAGCTCCTAAGTTCTTCAACAGCGGTGAATAATACCGGGTCAAGACGGTCGCGATGCACATCCGGTTGCATCTTGCCCAGTGTGACACGCGAGCCACAGCGAACGACTTCACAGCCGCCGGTCGCGCCAGGCCGGGAACTTCTCTCGCCATTCGCGAACTGCGGCGATATCGACCTCGACGCGCTCGACTCGCTCACCTTCTCCGCACTCTGCCACCACCTCGCCTTTGGCGTTCATGGCCAGAC
>Ga0105047_10003612_pt1 | contig 27220 bp, 25 predicted proteins | sample MAT04_FD_78384 | JGI IMG/M metagenome (GOLD analysis project Ga0105047, IMG submission 78384) | Freshwater microbial communities from Lake Fryxell liftoff mats and glacier meltwater in Antarctica - MAT-04 (megahit assembly) | ecosystem: Environmental > Aquatic > Freshwater > Ice > Liftoff... | reverse complement strand
CTTTATTAACCGTATGTTCTAACGGAGTTTTAATCTGATTGCATACTCCGCACCACTGGGCAAAAAATACAACGACTAATGGGTTTGGATTGATGATAAGTTGCTGCAATTCTTGTTCACTTCCAATTTCGTTAATTCTATCAAAGGTACTAATTGAATATAATGGCAATTGAATAAGTGTAATAAGCCAGAGGCTGCTAGTAAGTAATTTTTTATACATCACTTTGACTCCCTTTTTGCTTCATTTTCATCAACAGCTTATCGAGCGACTTTTAATAAAGTCAATATACTGGAAATTGCTGATTGGTTTTTAATTATATTAATTTGCTTATTAATTTACATGTTCCTATTTTTTTATTTTGATAAATCTAAATATATACATGCTTTGAACGTCAGGTTGCGAATTTTTTAAGATTATTTTAATTTGTCAATCAGAATTTTTTATGAAAGCTGTGTGAGTATTAATTGCAAAAAAATTTTAAGAAATCATTTTGTAAAAACATTTGATTATAAAGTATTATCCAGCTACATTACTTGAAAGTGATTAAAACTATAAATCCATATAGTCAGTTTTTTTAAAAAAATAAAATCAGAACTAGGTAAATATTTAAGAATATAAAAATTATTGTAAAAAGGGTTATGAGCAAGTATACCCTCAATAATACCCGAAAAAATAAAATAAATTTTTTATGTCACCTTGCAGGAGGATGAGCGGCATGGAAACACAATCAATGCGTACAACGAATCATAAGTTCACAAATGAGGCCTGGCACGAGTCTGGATCTCAATCATTAGCATGGTCGGTAACAAAAACAGATGGTTCAATCATGCCATTACAATTGGCACGTTTGCATCGTACTATTTTATGGGCTTGTAGGGGGTTTGAAGATGTAGTGTCAACAAGCTTAATGATACAAGAAACCATAAATAACGTTTTTGATGGTATTGCCACTAAAGAGGTTTCTGATGCTTTAATACTTGCAGCAACAGCATTTATAGAACAAGATCCGGCGTATTCACATGTAGCTTCGCGATTATTAATCAAAAAGCTATTTAAACAAGTGACCGGTGTTTCGTTTTCTGCTGCTAACTATGAGCAAAGCTATAGAAAGTCTTTTATTGAAAGCATTAAGCAGGGCGTTGCTCATAATATTATCGATCCTCGCATGTTGGAATTCGATCTTGAAGTACTTGCTCAGCAACTTAGACTTGATCGTGATGAAGAATTTGAATTCATGGGCATTGAAACCTTATATCAACGCTATTTTACCAAAGTGGGCGATCGTCGTTTAGAAATGCCACAAGTATTTTGGATGCGTATTGCTATGGGTGTTTCATTATTGGAAAAAGACAAAACAGCTCGTGTGCTTGAGTTTTATAATTTAATGTCTACCATGCGCTATGTTCCAAGTACTCCAACGTTATTACATGCGGGTTTAACTCGTCCGCAATTGAGTTCATGTTTCTTAACTACCTCTGAAGATGATTTGAAGCATATTTTTAAATGCATTGGCGATAACGCTCAGCTTTCAAAATGGTCAGGCGGGGTCGCTAATGACTGGACTAACTTGCGAGCAACAGGTGCTTGGATTAAAACAATTAAAACAGTTAGTCAAGGTGTTATTCCATTTTTAAAAATTGTTAACGACACGACTGCAGCAATTAATCGCTCAGGATCACGCCGTGGTGCTACGGTTGTATATCTAGAAACCTGGCATATGGATTATGAAGACTTTTTAGATTTACGCAGAAATACCGGTGATGAACGCCGCAGAACTCATGATATTAATACTGCAAGTTGGATTCCTGATTTGTTCATGAAGCGTGTTATTGATGAGGGTGATTGGACATTCTTCTCACCAGAAGAAGTGCCTGATCTGCATCATATCTATGGCAAAAAATTTGAACAAGCCTATGTTGAATACGAAGCCAAAGCTGCACGCGGGGAAATTAAATTATTTAAAAAAGTTACCGCATTACAATTGTGGCGCAAGATGCTTTCACGTTTATTCGAAACAGGACACCCTTGGTTAACGTTTAAAGATCCTTCAAACATTCGTTCACCGCAAGACCATGCAGGCGTTGTTCATAGCTCAAATTTGTGCGTTGAAATTACTCTTAATACATCAGCTGATGAAACAGCTGTTTGTAATTTGGGTTCAATCAACCTTGGGCGTCATATTGAAAATAGTAAAGTTAATGATGATATGCTTGCAGGAACAATTAAATCTGCATTGCGTATGCTTGACAACGTTATTGATATTAACTTTTATCCTACACAAGAAGCTCAAAATGCAAACATGCGTCATCGTCCGGTTGGTCTGGGGATAATGGGTTTTCAAGATGCGTTATACAAAATGGATGTATGTTTTGATCAGCAAGCAGCAAAAGATATTGCAGATGAATTGATGGAAAAAGTTTCGTATAATGTAATTTTAGCTTCATCAGGGCTTGCAAAAGAACGTGGCGCTTATCAATCATTCAAAGGTTCTAAGTGGGATCGTAATATTTTCCCGCAAGATACTATTGCATTACTTGAACAAGAACGTGGTATGGAAATTCCTATTTCAAAAACAGGTAAATTAGATTGGACGCCGGTTCGTGAGCATGTAAAACAATATGGTATGCGTAATTCTAATACTATGGCGATTGCTCCAACTGCAACTATTTCAAATATTTCCGGTAGTGTTCCGTGCATCGAACCCATTTACAAAAACATTTATGTTAAAGCAAACATGAGTGGTGAATTTACTGTAGTAAATCAATACTTGGTTGAAGATTTAAAGAAGTTAAATCTGTGGGACCCAGAAATGCTTGATCAATTGAAATATTATGACGGTAGTGTGCAGATGATTGAACGAGTACCTACGCATATTCGTGAAAAATATTTAGAAGCATTTGAAATTGACCCGGAATGGTTAATTGAAATTTCAGCAGCACGCGGTAAGTGGATTGATCAAAGTCAATCACATAATGTTTTCATGAAAGGAACTTCGGGTAAAAAAATGCATGATATTTACTTGAAGGCGTGGAGATTGGGTCTTAAAACTACGTATTACTTACGTACCTTAGGTGCAACTCAGATTGAAAAATCTACGCTTGATGCTAAAAAATATGGCTTTACTCAAAAACGTGAGTACGGTTCATTACCTTCAGAAAAAGGGCTTGAACAATTAGCTCCTGAATTGAAGCTGCAAGAAGAACCAAAAGCGTGTAGTATATTATCTGATCCTGATTGTGATGTATGTCAGTAATTTTACCTATCTTGAGGAACTAATATGACAAAGCAAGGCGTTATAAATAATTCAGCTGTTAATCCTAATAAAATATTACCTATGCGCTATTTATGGGCACGTGAACATTACAAAAATGGCGTGGCAAATAACTGGACACCTGAAGAAGTGTCAATGCAAAAAGACGTTGAACAATGGAAAATGCCAAATGCATTGACTGAAACTGAACGTCGCATGGTGTTGTGGAACTTAGGATTTTTCTCTACTGCTGAATCATTAACTGCAAACAATTTAGTATTAACCGTATACAAACACGTAACTAATCCTGAATGTCGTCAATATTTATTGCGCCAAGCATATGAAGAAGCAATTCATACTGATACGTTTATTTATTGTTGCGATACCCTTGGGCTTAATCCTGATGATATTTACAATATGTATGAAACGATTCCATCAATTAAAGAGAAAGATGATTTTGTAGTTAACCTTACCAGATCTATTCTTGATCCATTATTTGAAACTAAAGGCACCAAAAACATGCAACGATTCTTGCATGATTTAATTGGCTTTTATGTGATTATGGAAGGTATTTTCTTTTATGCAGGGTTTGCAATGATGCTTGCACTTAAACGTCAGGGTAAATTGACTGGTATTGGTGAGCAGTTTGAATATATAATGCGCGATGAAAGTATTCATTTAGCCTTTGGATGCGACTTAATTAATACAATCAAAACTGAAAACCCAGAAGTATGGACTCCGGAATTTCAGCAAGAGATTGTTGAATTAATTAAGCAAGCAGTTGAGCTTGAAAAAAAGTATGCATTTGACGCTTGTCCTCAAGGAATGCTTGGTATTAATGCTCAGCAGTTTTGTGATTATGTTGAATATATTGCAGATCGCAGACTTGAACGTATTGATTTGCCAAAAGTATATGGTCGCGCAAATCCTTTCCCATGGATGTCACAATCGACGGACTTGTCTAAAGAGAAAAATTTCTTTGAAACACGAGTTACTGAGTACCAAACAGCCGGCGCATTGGATTGGTAAAAATTTAAATTTTATGACAAATATGCAAAAATCTCCCAATTATATGGGAGATTTTTTGATGTGAGGGTTCAAAAATCAATTCATCTATTCCATTAGTAAATAATTCGGTTTATGCGGTTTTATTAACTATTTTTTGTGCTAGACTTATCGATGAATGGAAAAAAATTGGTTATCTTGTCCGGAATACAATCTGATATTTATCACCTATGGAGTTCTATATGAAATTATACCTATATCTTTTGCTGAGCATTTTAGTTATAAATTTTGCCGCCAAAGCCAGCGGGCAAAACCCATACCGCACGCATCAAGTAAATGGTCATCTACTTTTGCTTGAAGATGATGACGGTTCGTCTGAAGAGGATTATATTGTAGAGACTCCTTATGGTGTTCCAGATAAGTTTCTATTAGTAGAATCACAACTTAAAGAACAATTTCAAAGTTCCGATCATCAATCTCAATCCGGCCGAACTCGGTGGGAGCGTAAGCCATCGGGAGATACTAAGTTACCAAAAACAGGTGAATTATTATTAGCTTTTGATTTAGAATTAGTAGAAAGTAAAAAACATGAAATTGCATCAAGGAAATTTGAACGTGAAAAAGCAAAGGCAGATGCAGCTAAAACAGAGTGCCTAAGTGGCGATGCTATCCCCAGAACAATGGCGGCAGAAAGTTTAAAAAAAGGCCAGCCAACTGCTTTTACACCGGCAGCATCTTTACGAAAACCTATTGTGTGTAATCAAGAAGAAATTAATCAAATGATTGAATTTTTAGACGATAAAGATTTATTAATAGCGAATTTTGAATTAGATGCGCTAATGACGTATTTAAAGTTAGCTAACAAAGATAGAGAGCTTTATGCAAAAACAATTATAGAAAAAATAATTAAATTTTATAATGAAATTGATAACGGTGAAATCAAACAAAATATTAGATTGTCTCTAGCTCAATTAATAGAATATGAATATGTGTTGTCATATTCAGAAGCCTATGAATTATTATTTAATTTTTTAATTTTTGTAACCGTTTAAACCAAGTAACCAAATGGAGGAAACATGAAGGTTATATTATTACGGTTGATCGCTGTGTGTGCAGTGATATTGAGTCAGGGGACGTATACAATGGAGCGTTGCTCAGCATTAAGTTTGCAAGAACAGGCTGAGGTAAATATACGTAAAATTAATTTCAATGATGCAGTTGAACGTAACGATTCTGAACGAATTGCAATTACGTTTAGCGATTTATATGAAATAATTTCTATATATTTGCAAGATGCATATAATGACACAAGTATTCAGGCTATTGCTTACCAAGAACTTGAGTTAATGCGTGTTAAAGTAAGTTCGATTCTTACTGATATTATTGCCTATGCAGAGAGCACAAACCAACCTGAGCTACTTGAATGCTTGCAGCCAATGTTTACTGGCCTGCAAGAAGAAGTACAGTTGGTTGATGCAATTATGTTTATTAAAAAACACCAAAGAACAGCACAAGTGCATAGTACACTAGATGAAGACACACAAATGAGACTAGCGCTTGCTCAATCATTAACTGATGTGCAACCAGTTCATGTGACTACAACAACTACTACAACAGCAGCCTTAGCACCTAGTTTTGTTGCACAGGCACCAATGCCTCAAGCATATGTGCCAGTTCGTGTAACTACAACTACTGCCGGAGCGCCACAAAGTCCTGTGGGCATGCATGGTCTATTAAAAAGACAAGCACAAGATGCTGCTCGACGTGTAGCATTTGCTCAACCTGTTGCAACTACGGTAACAACTACTGTAGCTCCAACAGAAACTACTCAAGTAATAGCGCAAGAAGATGCGGATATAATCCGCAAGCATAGAGAAGATGTAGCGACTGTGTTAACTCAGTTGATCGCGCAAAAGAAAGATATGCAAGCAATTGTCCAATGCGTGGCGATACTTAAAGAACCAGCACATGCTGATTTATTCAAGAAAGCAGTAGACGTTGTCATAGCACATGCACGTGCTACTAAAAATCACACTATCTTGGGTGATTTAAAGCAACAACTTGGCTTTATAAGCCCATTGTACGCTCAAGTAGATGCACTACATCGTCAACTACTTATAGAACTGCCTTCAAATACATCAGGAACGCAAGTTCGTGATGTACAAGATTTGGTTACACAACCGGGAACTTGGTTAGGAGTTATTGCAAAAGGTACTGCAGTAACTGCAACTTGTGCCGCAATAGGAGCAAGTGTTTGGTGGTACGTTAATAATCGATAATTATAGTTAGTATATTGAGATGGTCGTAGGTTGTATATCACGCAACCTACGACCTTTTTTATGCTTAATCTTGGTGCTAATGTTGAATGTTTCATAAACTACCAAATTAGGGAACGAATTTTTATTAGGGGGGGTAGAGGCATGAAGAAAAATATTGTTTTACTGTGTTTTTTTTTTATAAATACGATTTACTGTTCAAGCGATTTTAATGGATCTGCATCTAGTCTACGAAAACAGATAGAGATCTTTCGGCTAGTACCGGCACAATTAGCCCATTTGCAAGTTCAAGTGAGATTGCACAATTGGCTTCAGATTGATCTTCTGCCGCAGCTGGCCCCTAAGCATTCGATGCGCCAGATTGTCATAAACCATCAATGTCAGATATGGGTCCCCTCGCAGGATTAGAAGAATTTAATGGAACAATTGAAGGTGCATTTATACAAAGTTTGGTATTAAGTGTTCTTAATACGCAATCTCCAGCGGTTAAGGCCCATTTAGAAGAAATTATTAAAGAATTGACTCTTGCTGATATGAAAGCTCTTCAAATAGAAATGGCAGAAAGAAAAACTCGCGCATCACTATCGGGTGATCCGGAAGAAAATCGATTAATAACTGTAGAAGAATTACTTGCTCGTTTAGTTAAAGCGTAAGAAGATGAAAATGTTGCAAAACAAGGCGTGCTTGAAGTGCAAGTGCGGCTGACAAGACGCGGACGTTGGTGGACTTTAGGAACGGGAACTAGTGGAACTATGCTTTCAGGAATATGTGCATTAATCGGTCTAGGCGTAGGAGCAGGGATTAAAGCACTCCAAGAATATCTTTCAAAAATAGCTTAAAAAACAAATAAGGGGCGTCTAAGTGACGCCCCTTATTTGTTTCTATGTACAAAACTATTTTAAGGTAGCTTGAATATAAGACTTTAATTGATCTTTGGTTTTTGCACCGGTTTGTCCAACTTTTTGGCCATCTTTAAATAGTATTAACGTTGGAATACCTCTGATACCAAATTTGTTGCTCAACCCTTCATGCTGATCAACATTGATTTTTAAAAAGACTACATCATTCATTTCTTTTGATAGTGCATCAATGACAGGAGACAACTTTTTGCAAGGCCCGCACCATTCAGCATAGAAATCAACAACTACTTTTTTATTTTCCCTAATGATTGCATCAAAATCTGCAGTACTTCTTGTTTTCTCAAGATGATGAGTGCGACCGCACACAAGCTTACCTGTTTGAACAGGAGCAAATAATGTTGCTGTTGAGAGAGCAGCAACTGAGAATATTGATAATATGACTTTCTTCATAGACTGAGTCCTTTCGATAAGACATTCGATATGTATAAATAAATTATCCTTTAATTCTAATTAAAACAATTAACTTAAGTACAACAGTAAATAGGCGCTTACTGATATAACAAACCCATGAATAATTATTAATACCATTTTTTTTATATTCATAGGAATAGTGAGTAAAAATACATCTAATATGTTGAAAAAAAATGTGGCAAAGCAGGCGCTCAAAATCAAGAAAAATAAATAATCTGAGAGCATAAAATATCCGCTTTTAGGCGATAAATTTTCAATAACAAATCTATACGCTAATATTGCAGTAATCGAACCGGTTGATAGACCGATACTTGTGAGTGGTTCAATTGAAAAGCAAAATACGGTGATATAAAAAATAAGCAGTAATGGCAATAAGATTGATATCAATTGACGGGTGCCAAAGCGCGAAAAGTCCATTGAAAATATTACTGCGGGGAAATTGTGATTCTTAGATTCATCAGTTGAGTCTAAGTTTGCTGACATAAATCCTGTTTTTACTTCTCGGTCATTTAAAGTCCAGCCAAACGAATTCACTTCAGATTTAACAATAAAAGAGCTTCGTGAAGATTCAAACAAAATTTCTGCGGGCGTAATGAATTGATGAGCAAATACCAAATTGATTCGATGATCATCCACCGGAAAATCGATGTAAGTAAGCGGTGCAGTAAATTTAACTCGAATGTTATAAGAAATAAGTAACTCTTGGTCTTTTAATTCAACATTAGGTGGTGACAGATATAAAATTTCACTTTGTTGAAATTCAAACTTTTGAAGAGTTTCGAGTGATATAATGCCGGGCAATACCAAGAACCAAATAATACCACTAAATATAAATTCATTTTTAATCAGATCAAATTTTTGAAACTGATCTATATATAAACCAACTTTCACTATGTCAGGAAAACCACCAAATTCTGCTATTTTTTGGGGAGTAACAATTTCTAATTGTGGTTGCTGTTCATGATATGCCACATAATTTAATTGGTTATATAATGTAGAGCCTATAATAGTAAAACTGACGAGGATCATAATAATTTGAAACAAAGGTGGTACATTTTCCCGTATGGTACTGGGTGTAGGGCTAGTAAGAGTAGAGTTATCATTCATATACTATCCTTAAGTTCACTGTGTAAAGAATTTAAAGTTTGAGAGCTGCTATCTGTATCAGACGATTTACTGATAACATTTTGTTCGATCCATTGCCCATCACGTCCAGTTTCTATATACACTTTTTGTGACAAATCATTTTGTTTAGGATTATAGGTTAAAACCAATCCTTTGTATTGATAATTGTTAAGTGCCTTAAATGCTTCTAATACATTTTCATTGGTAATGGTGCCCGTGATTTTGTTAAGAACATCAGTAAATAGCTCAGCTCCTATATACCCTTCTAATGATGCAGTATCGTATGGAAAATTATTTTCATCCATAGCAGTACGATATTCTTCTACGATAGGCAGTTGGCTATTGTAAGGATTAGGTACAACGGCAGCATACACAATACGTAAGCCCAACTGTTTATCAAATTCTCTAAATGCTTCATCAGCTAGTGGAGAAATGGCACAAAGTCGCATGTTTGCAAATAAATCAACGCCTAATTGACGTATAAATTCTCGCGTAGGTTCAGCTAAGGATAAAAAGCATAACGCTTCTGGCTGGCTGTTTTTAATTTTATCTACCTGAGAGCTAAAGTTTACCGTGCCGCGAGTGTAGGCAATATCAACCCAGTCTGTAACATTATTTTTTTTCAACTCATCATGGGCAGCCGCAAGTGGCCCTTGACCAAATGAGTCATCTTGGTAAAAGAATGCAAACTTGCGCATGCCAAATTCTTTAAATAAATAATTTACCAACGCTCGGGTTTCTTGATCATAACTAGCGCGATAATTGATAATATTAGGTAATGTTGGTTCTCTAAATTGTTCTCCGCCTGTCACGGGGAAAATGGCTAATACCTTGCCCTCTTTTACATAATTTAAATACGCAGTAAGAGTAGGGCTTCCCGTAGACATTAGAATCATTGAAGTATCATTTTTTAAAAGTCGAATGATATTCTGACGAGCAAGGTGGGGTAAATAATTATCATTAAGAATATATGAGCGAATATGTCTACCGTTTATCCCACCCGTCTGGTTAATATTTTTAAATACAATTTCAATTGCTCGTTTTAAACGCTGGCTCACAACCGACCATCCACGAACTAATGCCATTGAGGATCCGACTTTAATATCATCTTGTACCGGTTGATTAAATGCAGGGTGGTCTTCTGGGATTGTAGTAAACGCATTAAACGTTTTGTATTTTTTAAACCCAAGCAGTGTTCTTATGTCTTGGTTATACAGAGTTATAGTGCTTTGAGTAATAGGTTCTTTGATAGTTAACTGTGCAAATGAATCATATTCTAAACCATAAAAAGTGCGATGAATTTCAATTGGTGAAGAAAGCAATGCCCATGAAGTTGCGCCCAGGTCTTGATCAATTGAGCCCATTCCTAATTGCGCTCGCTGTTCTTTCAACGAATCTTCACTGGTAATTATTGTTTTAACATCAATAGAGTGCGTAGTTTTTTGATCATTTGTCATATCATAATATACAGGTTCAAATAACTTTTGATTTTCAAATAAATCGCCTAACGCATGTTCATTAATCTTATTTTGCGTGCGATTGCTGTGTGAGATTCGAATGGCTGAAGTTGGGTTGTATGGAGTAGTAATAAATAAAGCTAATGGTAAGGTGTAAAACAATTGATTAATAGCAGTCCCTAGAGGAATTTCTTCTAATGAAGTACTATGCGCTAAGTTAATTAATTCCCGCTTAAGGCCATAGTTTTGCCAATGCTTTTTGTCTTCATGGTTCCCGCGCAAGTAATATACTTGTTTAGGGTTTTTCTTCATAAGTAATAATGCCACATGCAAGGTTTGGACATTGAAGGGTGAACGATCAATAAAATCACCATTAAAAACTAAAAATGTTTTGTCATTTTTGATTTCTAACTCACTCGTTATTACATCTTGTTCATGAAGATAGGTTAAATCACGAACTAATGAATGATATGCGCCATGCATATCACCCCAAATATAGAATTGTGTATCTGCATCCACCGTTAATCGAGCAACCATATTGCCATATAATTGTTCATCTTCGCGTTCTTTGACAACATCTTCTAATACTGTTTTAAATTGCCATTTATCCCAGGTGCCAATCATGGGCAATCCAATTAATGAGCGAAAGTATTGCCACCATGAGGGTAATAATTGAGTATGAAAATCAGTATAATCAGGATCGTTCCAATTCTCGATATTGATTGCAGGAAATTCTGGATACTGTTGAGCAAGCTGTTGCAAGTCTGAAAGATTATTAAATCCATAATGTGCCTGAAAGGCGCATAATGCTAATAAGAATATGATAGTAGAAAATTTCATAAGCTTGTTCCTTGAATTGCGTACATTATAGCAATTAGAACGATAAGATGGATTGCCACGATAACATATTTTTTATAATAAGATTTTATACGCGTAGTAAATGCATTAACCACATTTAAGCAAAAAACAAAGCAGCTTGCCGTTAAGAACAAGAAGAAAAGATAATCAGCAAGCATAAAATAACCAGTTGCAGGCGAGAGGTTTTCAATAACAAAACGGTAGGCCAAAATTGCTGTAATGCTTCCTGTTGCAATTGTGATACTTAATCTAGGATCTAAAGAGAAGGTAAACATAGCCAAATAAAACACCAGCAATAATGGCAGTAAGATTGAAACTACTGCTCGAGAACCAATACGGACAAAATCCATAGAAAAAATTACTTGAGGAATGTATTTATTTTGTTCCGCGTCATCTTCATTTAAACGTGCAGTAACATACCCATAACTAACTTGTTGATCTTGTAACTTCCAACCTGATGCTTCTGTTTGTGCTTTCACTACAAAATTGTTGGTCGATGATTCAAACAATGCTTCGCTTAAAGTGATAAATGGATGGGTAAAAACTAAATTAATTTTATGATTATCAATAGGAAATGCTTGATAATCAAGTGCGCTGGTAAATTTAACTCGAGCGTGATACTGTACAAGCAATTTTTTTTTATACAGCTGAATGTTGGGTTTTGAAAGATATACTATTTCACCTCGTTGGAACTCAAACTTTTGCAAACTATCTAATGAAATAACGCCCGGATTAAGTAAAAACCAAATGATGCCGTTGAACATAAAGTTGTTATGCAAAATATCAAGTGTTTGGAATTGCTCAATATAGAGGCCGACGGTGACCTCATCAGGAAAGCCGCCAAATTCAGTTAATGTCTCAGGATTTATTTGTTCTACCAATGGCATCGGCTCAGTTGCTTGGGTATTATGTGAAGCGATATACAGCATTAACGTGATAATAGATGCGCTCAGCAAAATACAAATAATTTGAAACAATGGTGAAACGCGCGTCGTTGAACTGTTAAGAGTTTGTGTCATGATAATTCCTGTTTTTGATATTTAATCCACGGCTTATTGGTTTCGGTTTCAATCCAAATGGGCTGGCTTAAATCTTGCTCTTGAGCATCAAATGTGAGAACGAGTCCCTTAAAAGGATAATTACGCAATTTCTGCAGTTCAGCTAATATTTTTTCCTTAGTATATGGAGGCTCCATTTTTTGTAACATGTCTATCATAATGCTTACTGCAATATATGATTCAAATGAAGCGGTATCATAGGGATAGTTATTTTTATCCATTTGGTCGCGGTACTCTTGGGCAATTTCCAATTCACTTTGAGTAGGGTTAGGAACTGCAGAAGAATAAGTAACATGAAGCCCTAACTGCTTTATAAATGAACGAAACGCTTCATCAGCCAATGGTGATATTGCAAACAATTTAACTGAAGCAAGGGTGTCAACACCAATTTGCCTGATTAAATCTTGAGTTTGCTGTGATACTGAAAAGAATCCTAATGCTTCGGGTTGTTCTTGTTTAATTTTTTTAGCTTCAACGCGCAAATCTGTAGCGCCTCGGGTGTACGGAATATCTATCCATTCAGTAATACCTAAAGCTTTTAATGCTTTGTGCGCGCCCTCCAAGGGCCCGGTGCCGTATACATCGTCTTGATAGAAAAATGCAAACTTGCGAATACCATATTCTTTAACTAAATAATTGATTAGTAACTGCGCTTCTTGTGCATAACTTGGCCGTAAAAATAATATACCCTCGTTTTCGGGAGTCCTAAATTGTGGGGCACCTGTTACGGGGAATAAACTAATTACTTTTTTTTCTGATAATAAATCTTTGTAAACACCTAAGTTTGCACTGCCCATACCCAGTCCAAAGATATCAATACCTTTATTGACCATGTCGTACACTAATGATCGCGTTAAATTTGGTGAATGGTCATCATTGTAAATATAAAAACGCAATGGATGACCGTTAATACCACCGTTTTCATTTTGTTGGGTAACGCGTACGGTAATACCCCGTTTGATATGCTGACCTAATACTGGCCAACCGCGAATAAGCGCCATGGTTGAACCAATTTTAATGGGTTCTTTTGGCGGTTGAGAAAAATAGGGTGAGTCTGAAGTAAAGCGAGAAACAACATTGTGTGTTTTATATAACTCAAATCCAGTTCGTTCAGGGCGTGCTTGTCTATAAAGACTTAAAGTACTGCTGTCGATGCTATCTGTTATAGAAAGCAATGCAAATGCGTCATAATTAAATTGTAAAAAAGTTTGATGCGCAATTATGGGCGAAGAAAGAACCGACCACACTGTAGCGCCCATATCTTGTCCCAAGAGTCCTAAGCCTGAAAATGCGCGGGGTTCGTACGGACGATCACCCATAATAATTGCACGCATGTCAACGTGCGGCTGATTTTTTGAGAGTGAGTTGTTTGATATATCATTTGTTTGAATCGTTAATTGTTTGCAAAATTCATCAGTTCGTGCTATTGGGTCATGTATATTTTGCATCTCATCTTCGCGACCGTAATATGAAATACGCATGATGTCATTGGGTTTATTAGTAGTACTTATAAATAATGCCAAGGGTAGAGTAGAAAAGAATGAATCTATTGTATCTATTATGGTGACTAATAATTTTTTGTTCGAATGGGCTAATGCTTTAATTTCTCGCATTAAACCAAAATCATGCCAATACTTATCAGTCTCGTGTTCACCTTTACAATAAAATACTTGATCAGGGTTTGCGTGTATGAGTGCTATAATAACTAATAATGTTTCTAAATTATATGGGCCTTTATCAACTGCATTACCGTTAAATACTAAAAAAACATTGGGTTTGGTTAACGCAAAATTTTCAGTTAATAATTCTTGTGATATAAGCCATTGAATGTATTGATTCAGGGAGTGCAGTGCACCAGCTATGTTGCCATAAATATACCAGTTGCTATTGTCTGCGCAGGTTATTGAAATTGTTGAACGAGAATGTAATAAATCTTTTCTTTGTTCGTTAATTTCATTTAGAGCAGTAACAACTACATTGCTTTTGACAAAGATATTTGTTTTGATGCCAAAAAATTCTTTAACGCTATTGAAAAAAGAATTATATGATTGTTTCCTAAACGATGAATAATCAGTGTCTAACCATGTTGCATTATCAAATTCAGGCTCTTCAATATGCTTCTCACTATACATAGAAACTTCTGAGCTATTATTAAAACTGAATAGTGAGGTATGACACAGAAGACTCACTATGAACAATAAGTATCTCATTTGCACACGTCCTTTTAGATCTTTTTGTTTAACGATAAAAACCTGGGTTTTAAAAGTCAATCAAACTACTTGTTTTCTTGTAGCAGGTATGATTATTTCATTATGGTTAAAAAAAGTTTAATGAGGGTAGAACTATCATGATCGAATTTAAAAAGAATATATACAGAACCATTAACGAGACTTCTCAAGCCTGGGTTGGCGCAGACATTGGGGGAACTAATAGCAACTTTGGATTGTTTCAAAAAAAGAATGAAACTCTGCACATGATCGCTTCATATCATGTTAAAAGCCAAACAATAACTGATTTTGTAATTGTAATAAAAGAATTGCTCGAGCGTATTAAAACAGATTATGGGTTTGTAATTACTCATATGTGTATCGCGGCCGCTGGAGTTGTTACCGATCAACAAACCAAGTGCAAGCCAACCAATTTATCATTTATTATTTATGCCCACGAGTTATTACAAAATACATCATTGACACATGTGCCCATTGTGAATGATTTTGAAGTTATTGGATACGGCTTACCATTTATTAATCCCAAAGATATTGTGACAATTAATAAGGGCACTGAGGAGCTTAATGCTAATAAAGTTATCATTGGAGCAGGCACAGGACTGGGTACCTGTATTTTGCGTTATTCTTCAGCAAAAAAAAAATATATCCCTATTGCAACAGAAGCCGGTCATACTGACTTTGCATCGCATATACAGCTAGATTTTGAATTATGTAATTATATTCAAACAAATGAACATAGACTCGATGCAGTTTCTTATGAAGATGTTTTATCAGGTAATGGCATAGGAAGAATATATGCTTTTTTTTGCAATATGCACAAAAATATTGGCCACGAATTACGATTATATCCTGATGCTATTTTTAATGCGCGTAATGCAAATGAACAAGCACTGCAAACCTTTTTAAGTTACACTCGTTTTTACGGGCGATTTGCTAAAAACAGTTCTTTAGCGGGTCTGGCGTTAGCAGGCGTGTATATCGCCGGAGGTATTGCGGCTAAAAATATTGATATGTTTAAGCAGCCGGAGTTTTTTGCAGAATTTATTAAGTGCGGTAAGCATTCAGCACTACTTAGTCAAATACCCATCTTTGTTATAACCGATTACAATGTAAGTATATGGGGTGCTGTTCAGTATTTGCTTATTGAATCAATAGATTAATGAGTAATCATTGCCTTTAATAAGCAATCCTTGATACCTTTTTTAAAAGGCTTTTTTGTTTTTAAGGAGAGATGTATGAATACAGGAAAATCATATTTACTGCTCATGATCATTGGGGTAAGTTTGGGGTTTGGTGTTTTTAAAATTACTCAAAAGGAAGAGCAGCCTTATTTAGAACAAATACAAACATTAATGGATACGCAAGTTGCAGAAGATAGATCATTTGATATTAGCCAACTTGAGAAAATAGATAATTTAGTTCCGGTTGCTTTTATTGGAGCAGGAGTTGCAGGTGCTTCAGGCAGCTTGGCTGCGTCACGTGCGGGTTTTAAAACAGCTCTTATTGGTAATAGCGCAAAATCATTAATTAACTCTGCTAATTTGATAGAAAATTGGCCCGGTAGACCTAAAACAACGGGCAAAGATGTTATGGGCGATTTGATGCTTCAAGCAAAATATTTTGGAACAACCGTAATTCCTCAAGAAGCAGTGGAAATCGATTTTGATAGCTGGCCATATGCAATAACGCTTGATGATGGAGAAGTTATTCATGCGTTATCGATAGTTCTTACCATGGGTGGAAGCCAACGCAAACCAAATATTAAAGGAGTAAAAGAATACTTTGGTAAAGGAGTGGGCGAGTGTACTATTTGTGATGGTCCATTTGAAAAAGGTAAAACTGTTACAGTAGTTGGAAGTGGTGATACTGCAGTGGATATGGCGTTACAAGTTTCAAAATTTGCAAAGAAAGTATTTGTAGTGCATAAAGATGATCAAATGCACGCAGCTCAAGCGGGACAAGATGCATTACAAAAACAATCAAATATAGAAGTATTGGGTAACATAGTAGTATTAGGCATTGAAGGTAATGGCAAACGAGTTACTAATATTGATGTAAAAAATCTTACTTCTAACGAAGTTTCTCAAATGCCGATGGATTCTATCTATTTTGCAATTGGCTTTAAACCAAATTCAGACTTAGTTAAACATGCGCTCGATGTTGATAAAGATGGATATGTTATAGTTGAGGCTGATACAATGGCAACATCTATTCCATTAGTATATGCTGCCGGTAACATAGAAGATACTATGTACCACAAGGGAACTACCTCTTCAGGACGCGCAATGCAGGCGGCATTACAAGTCATTGAAGAATTAGAAAAAATGGGAATTACAAAACAAAAATTTGCACAACTTAAAAAGCAAGTATACTCACCTAAAAAAGAACAATCGACTTCAACGCACATTAAGCATGTTGCGACATTGGCAGATCTTAAATTAGAAATGCAACAAAAGCCGGTAATGATTGTTGATTTTTATTCACCTCAATGTCCACATTGCCAAGCATTATCACCAGTACTCGATAAACTAGCGCCTGGAATTAAGAACAATGTAATTAAAGTAAATATATTAGAAGCAGGGCCGTTGGCAGATAAATACGAAATCAATAAATTGCCAACATTGGTTATATTCAAAAAGGGTCAAGAAACAAAACGTGAATCAGGAATTAGCGATATGACACGTTTAATGAATTTTGTTAATTCGGGTGCATCTGAATTAGCACAAACTCAACGATAATTACATAAACAATAAAAAGCCGCAGAATTATATCTGCGGCTTTTTATTGTTTATTAATAGTTATTTATCTGATTTGCTTACTATTTCTTCTGAAATGCAGAAGTATGGTTCAGTGCATATACATATTCTTTATTTAATTTCTTTGTACACCTTTGAGTAACAGCAGGGCATGCTTTAATAAATTGTACGATGCTGAGAATTCTGGGCAGATTTTTTGATTGAAATAAACTAAGAGATTGGTTATAAATATTTTTTGCTGTGTCTTTTATTTCTTCAACAGATAGCGAAGAAGTTTTATTCATCAGATGGGATGCAATATGGTCTTCTGCCTCAAATCTTGTTGAAAATTCTTTATCATATTTTAAAAAAGCACATCTATAAGGTTTTATATTATAATGTTGCAAACCAAGATCAATCCTAGCTCTATATACAGCCTTACTCCAAAATCTTGATTAATATGTTTACTCATTCGATTTTTCTCAGCCCTTTTAAATTTTCTATGGCAGCCTTCGATACTACAAACATATGATGTGCCAGGCTTTTTTAAATAATGCAAATTCTTTTATATGGTTGTACAAGTTGCATCCTCAGGATAATCTTATTTGTAAGATGCAGAGTATTAAAATTAATATTTTGTTCATATAACCTCGATAACGGATTGCGATAGTTTGCAAATTATTTTTGAATTTTTTCTCACTTGATGCAACTCTATACAACTTAATATAAAACAAGTTGTAATTATTTAAATTTTTATTAATTTAATTTACTCCTTATTTTAGGTTATTGATAAGGGTGGTTATTTGTTTCCTAACCCGCTAGAATCAGAAACTATTATAGAAAAAAGGGATGGTATGAATTTGCTACGAATAGATTATAAAGAATCATCGATACCTGATAAGCAATTAACAAAAACGCAGGAAAAACTGGTTACTATTCATAATCACATTAAAGAAGCAATAGAAGCATACGGGAATACCGGCTTGGATTTTATACAGGTGCCTTTTGACACTAAGCGCCTTAAAGCGATACAAAAACTTATTGTCTCTAAGCGAGTATTTCGTCCTACCTTATTATTAATTATAGGCATTGGGGGATCGAACTTAGGAACGCTTGCCGTCGTGAAGGCATTATTAGGTATGTTACATAATGAATTACAGCCAGACATACGATTGTATTGTGCGGATACGGTTGATGATGATTATGTATACGATTTAGTATTATTAGTTGAGCAAGAATTAGAAAAAGATCATGAAGTAATAATAAATATTATTAGTAAATCAGGTGCAACTACTGAGACAATTGCAAATGCTGAAATATTTATTGAATTACTCAAAAAAGCGCGGCAAAAAAAATACCATGAATATATAGTAGTAACCACAGATTATAATTCACCTTTGTGGCGTGCAGCTCAATTACAAAAATTTGAATGTTTAGAAATACCCAAGTATGTGGGCGGTAGATTTAGCGTATTAACATCAGTGGGGCTATTTCCATTAGGAATGCTTGGAATTGATATTACTCAATTGCTCGCGGGTGCTCAAGCTATTACCAAATCATGTACTTCAGATGATATTAATAAAAACCCAGCAGCATTATTAGCAACCATTCTTGAATATTATCACCACCAAAACATAACTATTCATGATATGTTTTTATTTAGCGTCGATCTTAAATCATTGGGTATGTGGTACCGTCAGTTATTGGCTGAAAGCTTGGGAAAAGAAAGTACTCTGACTAATAAAAAAGTAGTTGCCTCTATTGTTCCAACCGTGTCTGTGGGTAGTATTGACTTGCATTCGGTTGGCCAGCTCACATTGTCAGGAACATTGCCGGTATTTACAACATTTGTAATTGTTGAAAAAAATAATAATACGTTATTAGTTCCCCAAACTTCTTGCCTTAATTCATTAGATCAATTTGTAAGTGGTAAATCATTACATGCAATCATGCAGGCAATATACGAAGGTACAGCCCATGCCTACGAGCGGCGTAAGTTACCATTTGTGACAATTGCTCTGCCAGAAAAAAATGCATGGTATATTGGTCAGTGGTTACAATGTCATATGATTGCGATAATATATCTTGGTTATTTGCTTGATCTAAATCCGTTTGATCAACCGAATGTTGAGTTGTATAAACAAAAAACAAGAGAGATATTAGCAGATGAATGAATCTATATTTGTTTTATTTGGTGCAACGGGAGATTTAGCTAAACGAAAAATTATTCCTGCAATTTATAAATTATTGCTTACTAAAAAAGTTTCTCGCTTTGCTATTATTGGAGCGGCCTTAGAAGATATTACTATAGATCAAATATTAGAGCGCGCAAAGCCATTTTGTTCATCAGTCGAAGAAGATGTTTGGCAACAATTAAAAGAGAACAGTTATTATATACCAGTGAATTTTAATCAACCAGCCGATTTTGACAAACTTGCTCAAGCTGTGACTACCATTGCTCAAACTAAATCGCTTGCTAATAGATTGATCTATTTTGCTACGCCAGCTTTATTTTATTGTACTCTTACTGAGCAAATTGCTCGCACAAACATTGCGCGTAGATTAGGTGAAAAAAATGATCATTGGTATCGATTAATATATGAAAAACCTTTTGGCTATGATTTAAAATCTGCTCACGAAATTAATACCTGTATCGCTAAGCACTTTAATGAAATTCAAATTTATCGTATAGATCATTATTTAACTAAAGAATTAGTAAGTAATATTTCACTCGTTCGTTTTACCAATTGCATACTGGAACCGCTATGGAACCATCGATTCATTGATAATGTGCAAATAATTTTAAGTGAAAGTGAAGGCATAGATGATCGTGGATTATATTATGATCATGCGGGAGCATTGCGCGATGTAGTGCAAAATCATATGCTGGAAATGTTAGCATTAGTTGCTATGGAAACTCCTGAAAAACTTACTGGAGATTATATTCGTACACGTCGAGCAGAAGTTCTAAAAAAGGTAGTGGTAGATGATATTTTGTTAGGCCAATATAACGGCTATCTAAATGAAAAATATATTATGCCCGATTCGTCGACAGAAACATTTGTAGTCGCACGAGTATATATTAATAATCAGCGCTGGCACGGTGTTCCATTTTATTTAAAAACGGGTAAGGCATTAGACCAAAAAGCTACATCGATCCATATAAAGTTTAAGCAAGTTGATTGTTTGCTCACTCGGCATTGTTTTAATGATTCAAATTATTTAACCATCGAGATTAGTCCGCGTGGTTCTATTTCATTAACATTAAATGCAAAAAAAGTTGGCACTTCTGATGAAGTGGCCCCAGTTAAAATGGAGTTTTGTCACAGTTGTTTATTTGGACCATTGACGCCTGATGCATATGAAACATTACTGGAAGAAATTATTAAGGGTGAACATTCAGTTTCGGTAAAATACGATGAAATTGAATATGCATGGAATATTATTGATGCAATGCACGCATTACCCGTTAAAATATATAGATATGAAAAAGGTTCTCAAGGACCGGAAGAATTACAAGAATTTAACAAAAAACATGGCATACGGTGGCGAGCATGAATGTTGGCGTAATAGGTTTAGGAAGAATGGGTGGAGCGATTGCATGGCGGCTAGTTAAAGCAGGCATATTAGTGCAAGGCTTTGATGTTGATGTAGTAAATTGCAAAGAAGCTCAAGCAATGGGAATTATTATTGCTGACAAAGTTGAAGCAATAACATCAGCTGCGAGTATTATTTGGTTGATGGTTCCAGCTGGTCAAATTGTTGATCAAGTTATTGAGCAATTATTACCAACATTAAAACCCGGCGACATTGTTATTGATGGTGGTAATAGTTTGTATACCGATTCTATTAAGCGTGCACATATGTTACTTGCTCATAGTGTTAATTTTCTTGATTGTGGTACTTCAGGTGGCGTTTATGGAAAAGATAACGGCTTTAGCTTAATGATTGGTGGCGATCAAGTTGCTTATGAAAAATGCATGAAGTTGTGGCAAGCGATTGCAGCACCGGAAGGTTTTGGTCGAGTAGGGCCCAGTGGTTCAGGGCATTATGTTAAAATAGTGCATAATGGAATTGAATATGGATTGTTACAAGCATATGCTGAAGGCTTTCAATTGTTACGCGAAGGTAGCTTTAAGTCAAAGCATTTAAATTTAGTGCAAATATGTGGCATCTGGAATCATGGAGCTGTTATTCGTTCTTTTATTTTGCAATTAGCTCAAGATGTTTTTAAACACGACCAAACATTAGAACATATTTCCGGAGAGCTGGGGCAATTAGGAACTGGAAAATGGACAGTTGAAGACGCTCAAAAAAATAAAATACCTGTTCCAGTGATTGAAGCATCGGTTAAAGTACGAAATCAATCATTAAGAACAGGTGGTAATTATGCTACCAAAGTAATTTCGTTATTGCGAAATGCATTTGGTGGTCACACTTTTAAAACGAAATAATACGTATGCATATTATTGATATTAGTTGGCCAATAAGTTCTGAAATGACGGCTTACAAAAATAAAAAAACAGTTCAAATTACTGCTATTAAAAATTTTTATAGTGATGGTGTTCGTGAATCGATTTTTTCATGCAACGTGCATTCAGGCACTCATGTTGATGCACCGGCACATTTTCTTAAAGATGGTAAAACCATTGATGCAGTTTTATTGTCTGCTTTAGTGGGGTCATGTAAGGTGTTAGATTTTACTCGTGTTAGCGGTGCAATAACTCAAACTGATTTGCAACAATATACTATTAATTCTGGGGATCGTATATTACTCAAAACTACTAATAGTGCATTATCTGCAACAGCACCATTTGAGCCTGAGTTTGTATATTTAGATAAATCTGCTGCGCAGTATTTAGCCGGCAAAAAAATTGCTGCGGTGGGCATCGATTATCTAGGTATTGAACGTGCTCAGCCCGCGCATGAAACACATACCATGCTTATGAATGCAGGCATTGCAATCATAGAAGGATTGCGTTTGCAATTAGTTAACCCGGGTAATAATTATATTCTCTATTGCTTACCTATACATCTTTTGCAATCTGATGCTGCACCAGCGCGAGCAATTTTAGTGCATGATTGATGCGCGCATACTTTTGGACAAGTAGGGCAATTGAGTTTTCTTTTGCAACGTTTATGTATTCGTGTTGTGCTTGCGCATTCTCTGCAATAATCATCCTGCGCTGCACATGCTACACATGGAGAATCAGGATATCTGAGGTTGTAATAGGGTAATTGGTACATACTTGGTCCACCAATATATTTTATGTTAAATCCTGGCCCGGCCCAGTCTTGGCCAACATACCATTGACCGGTGTTTATTGATGCGCTTAAACATAGTAACAATATAATGAGCTTTTTCATGGCTATTCCTTACATTAGGTTTTAGATTCAATAGGTTCAATTTTTAATTGACCGTTATGACTACTAACGGCTAAATTGTGCGATTTAGTTGTGCAAGAAATTCGAGCAGTGGGAATGCTGGCAATAAAATTAAGCCCGTGCTCATGAGAAATTGCACCGTTTTTTTTAGGCTTTATTCTCGTGCTGCCGCAGGGAGTTATGATCAAAAGATCATGCGGTGTATTGTTGTAAATATTCCAAAAAGTTTGTTGATGAGAATCGAATGCATCTGTGCGTTGCGATTGAATAGAATTTTGATTGAACCAAGGCATTAATGCAAGAAACAAAAATGAACCTGAACCTAAAGCGGTATCAGGTCTGGTTCCCCAAAACGCATTAACAGGTAGTGTTATTAGTATGAGTATTAAAACAATCCTTTTCATGGTCCCTGTTCCCCTTAAACAGTGGGCCGGATGATTAGTCCGGCCCGTTTTATTACAATTAATTACCGGATGTTAATACTAAGTTGTTTTCATTGTCTTGGCTTACTCGAACTGTATGTATAGCAGTGCTAATTTCTGCCGATTGTGTTTGATCTGCGCCATCAACAGTAATATATCCATCGTCGCCGTATGGAACGGCTTGTGAAGTTGCAGAATCAATTTTAAATGTACCAAGATCGGTATACACAAGAATGAAGTTGCTGGTGTTGTTGTTAACTAAGACCCAATTCTTCTGAACTGTAGCAACGGTACTTTCATCATAACCGTCTACAATCTCAACAACTTGAGCAGGTTCATAGCTGTCTAACCAATATGGTAATGAAGCAAGGCCTAATCCTAGACCAAAGCCCCATACTGGCCATCCCCATGACCAACCGCCACCATTGTACCAGTTACGCCATCCGTAACCGCCGTGATGCCAACGTCCGCGTCCAATGCGGTTTAATCTATTATTACCTCTATTGCCCAGCCTATTACCGGATCTGTTACCCAGTCTGCCTGGACGGTTTCCTGGACGGCCTGGTCTATTACCCGGTTTACCTGGACGGCCTGGTCTATTGCCTTGTCCCGGTCTGCCTGGGCGTTGTCCTGGCTTTGCACCTTGAAGATTACCTGGTCGAGCGCCTGGACGAGCAACTCTTCCAACATTTGATCTATTTAACCCTCCACGTCCCACACGACGTGCAGAATTCATTCCTGTTGAAGGTGCAATCGAACGACCTGTTCCGCCACGTCCTAAACTTGATCTACCTAGACTTGTTTTACCGCCAAATGATCGTGCGCCGCCAAGGCTACGACCGCTACCCCCGAAAGAGCGTCCGCCACCAAATGAACGGCCTCCACCAAACGAACGTCCGCCGCCGCCAAAGCTACGACCGCCACCCCCGAAAGAGCGACCGCCACCCCCGAAAGAGCGACCACCGCCTCCGCCACCACGACCACCGCCGCCACCACGACCACCACCGCCTCCGCCACCACGGGCAAAGATAGGCGCAGCCATGTTAATGGCCATCAGCGCAACAAGTGCATAAGATATAATTTGTTTAAGCTTCATTACTACTCCTTATTTGTTGTTACTGCAATTTTCACAATCTTCATCTTCCCACGGGGTAAATGCAGATTCATCGGGATATATATCGTCTGGGTCAACAGCTGTTTGTCTGGCAATGTATCTATCTGTACTTAATCCAGACGAACAATTGTTTGAATTGGGGTTACATGTGACGTCTTGAGCATGCAATGTAGATAAACTTTCACTAAACCCAACTGGATGGTAATCACGCCACAACCAGTCACCGCGGTCGATCCACCAAACTTTATTACTTCTCCAGGTATTATCTGAAGTTGCATAAAGCCCTGAACTAACAGCTAAAAATGTCAAAATGAATAATATTTTCTTCATGGAGTATCCTTATGTATAGCAGCTGTTATTCTTGTATTAAAGTAGTTATAATCGGGTAACAATACCCTTTTCTGCTATATAATATATTACTATTAGTAATAATACAAAAGCAATGGTTTAGATACGGAGATAATAAAGGGGCTCTTTGGCTAGAAGTTATAGAAAATATAGGTTGCATGAGGAGGCATAATAATTAGGGATACAAAGGCAAAATATTGCATTTGCATGATAAAAAAAGATAACCTTTTTTTAGCTCGTTTTTTAATTATAAGGAGTTTGTATGAAACGTATTTTAAAAGCGTTATTGGCAGGTTTTGCATTATTGGTTTGTGTTCCGGTCACTGTTGAAGCAAAATCAAGAAAGAAAGTTAAAATGAAAAGAGTAAAGCGAGAAAAAGCATTACTAGCTTTACAAGAGAGCTTACAACAAGTAGAAAAGTCTAAGAGCGGCGGAACAAGTAAGAAAAATCGTAAAAAGAAGAAAGAACAAAATGTTCAAAAATTAAATGAACAAATCACAATGCTTTCTAATATTTCTGATGTAGATGTTTTTACTAAAGATGGTGGTAAAACATACGAACAAAAACCTTCGACAGCAACCACATCAAACTAATATAGTTTTATTTAACTGGAGGCAGTGTTATTGTCATTGCCTCATTTTTTTATATTTATTACTAACAATGTGAATATCATTATTAATAATTATTTCAAAAGCATTGTATGAATAGTCTGGCTTAGGTTCAATGACTGTGGGCAATGATGTAATAGTCATTAATTGTTCTTTATAATCAATACTGTATTTTTTATCTGCTAATCGAATAATTGAGCAATTATTAAGTAGCGCACTTTTTTTGAATAAGAACCATTTTCTTAAAGCGCTTTTAGATAACATTCCCTGCCAGTAAGGGATATATACAGCTTTTACATCTACAATAGTAGTTAATTTTTCTAATGCCAAAAAGGTACTATAACCGGGCTGTAATGCTATAAAGTCAGTTATATGGGTAGTTCCAAACTTTTTGGTAAGATGCGGTATTAACGTATATTCAATCCAATCAGGTGCTGACAACGTTTTACCAATAACGCCTGGGTCTATAATACACAGTTTATTCTTGCAGCAAATAATAGTTATTGCGCCACCATTGCATTCTAATTGAGATATAGGTGCAACGTGTGGAGCATTATAATTAATTAAAAATCCGCATCCAATAACCATTACTAATAGTAAGATATTTTTTTTCCATACGGATATAATAATTTTTTGATGCAGTATTATATAGCTTGCAATAGCAATAATCATAATAATAAACCATGGTGGTTGTGGAAGATAATACAAAGCATTTTTTGAAGGAATGCTCATAACGTATAACCATACTTGAACGATGTAATCGGCAAGCTTGATAAAAATACTATTTGGTATTGCTAGTAATTGAGTAAAGAAAATAATCGTGCACAGAAATAAGAATGCTGTTAAAAAGGGGCTAAATAGTAAATTTCCTATAATACTTAACAATGAAATGGGTATCCCCCAATATAGTAAAATGGGGAGTGTTGTAAGGGTAATACACAGTTGTAGGTAAACAAATGAAAATAGCCAATCAGCTAATTTAGATAAATAGCGGGTATTCATACAAAAATAATAACTTTAATTATTATAAAAGTCTTGTTAAATCTATTGATTTATTGGCTTTATTTGTATTAGTATATAAATAAAAGAAGCATTATAAAGCAGGGAGCTCTCATGAGTAAGAAGCCACACATTTTTAACCCTATTCAAAGTAAAAAGTCAAAAGCATTACCAGATGGTCAAAAAAAGACCCATGAAATGATCGATTATGAACGTCGTTTGTTCAATGATAGTAATGCTAAAAAAATGAGCCGTGGCGCGCAAAATTTAGATAAATGTATGGGTCGTGCGCCTGGAAATAATAAGAGAAGCCAAGAAGTTGCAAAAAAACCTCAAGGACATGAATAATTCTTTATAATTGATAATCGAGTATTATTCATAAAATTTAATAATTGCTTTATTTCTGTTGTCTTCAGGATTTGCAGTTGCTAATCAGACAACATCGACTCAGGCTGCCTAAACTTAAAAAATAATATTAAGCTATCCTGATTCAGGTGTAATAAGAGAATTGTTAAGGTTTAACCCTGATGAAGAAATAAATCCAATAACTCACATTTCATTTACAGAATCAATCAAATAACGAAATAATAATAAAGAACCGTTTATTTTTGCATGTATCGAAACTAAAATGCACGGGGTGAATTTTTAAAATCGGCTTTTGTGGAAGCTGGGTCCCTTCATTCCTTTTGGTTTAATAAAGAAATTATTCCTGGCAAACCTATTGAAATTGCTAAATTGTTCAACCCTCTTAATCGACAGCCAGTTCAAGACGTTAAATATTTCTTAAAGCAACAGCTCAATTAGAATTTGGGAGATTATTATTACAATCTCCTAAGAACCCAACAGGTGATTTTACTATTGATGTTGAAGGTGCTCGCAATTATTTTGAGCAAGCTCGAAATCAAACTGATAATTCTATAGTAAGCAAACAAGCGACTTTAGAATTAGCCAATTTACATTATTCTAATGGTTGTCCAGATACAGATATACAAAAGGCGTTAGAATATTATCAAGAAAT
>Ga0105047_10003611_pt1 | contig 27236 bp, 28 predicted proteins | sample MAT04_FD_78384 | JGI IMG/M metagenome (GOLD analysis project Ga0105047, IMG submission 78384) | Freshwater microbial communities from Lake Fryxell liftoff mats and glacier meltwater in Antarctica - MAT-04 (megahit assembly) | ecosystem: Environmental > Aquatic > Freshwater > Ice > Liftoff... | reverse complement strand
GCCCGTGGCCGTAACGAACGAGCCCATGGCCGTAACGAACGAGCCCATGGCAGCAATGAACCTGCCCATACCTGGAGAAACCCTGATGGCCACCTTCGATGACTGGTCGGCACGATCGACGCTCATTCCCGTCCGTCCCGCCGACGCGCCCGAGTCGACCGAGGAGCTCCACGTCGCCATGTGGGACATCGGCACCGGCCCAGCGGTCACGTACCTGCACGGGTTTCCGTCGTGTTCGCTCGACTGGTTCGAGACGATCGGCCGAATCGGCGGAGGTCACCGAGCGATCGCCGTCGACTTCCTGGGGTTCGGCGCCTCCGACAAGCCGCTCGACTATCCCTTCAGCATCCACGGCGTTGCCGACACCGTGGAGGCAGCGTGGCGCCATGCCGGCGTGACCAGCACCATTCTGGCGGCGCACGACTACGGCGCATCGGTATGCCAGGAACTACTGGCGCGCCACGAGGATGGTTCGCTCGACGTCGACGTCACGGGCGTGTTGTGGTGCAACGGTGGGATCTACCCCGATCTCCATCGACCGACCGACGGTCAGAAAATGCTGGTCGACCCGGAGCACGGTGCGGCGATTGCGCAGGCCGTCGACGAGAAGTCGTTCCGGGGTGGCGTGTTGGTCACGTGGGGTACCCGTCGGCGGGCGACCGATGAGGAACTCCACGAGATGTGGTTGTCGATGGACCGCCTCGGCGGTGTCGGCCGAATGAACGAGTTGCTGCACTACATGGCGGATCGGCGGGTCCATGCTGAGCGATGGATCGGCGCCATGGAGACATCCTCGCTGCCGATGCGGTTCGTCTGGGGCGACCTCGACCCGGTGTCCGGAGCGCACATGATCGAACGGGTCGAGGAGCGAGTAGGCGACAACGCGGTGGTGAACCGAATGACCGACATCGGTCACTGGCCGCCGCTCGAAGCGCCCGACGAGGTCGCAGCCGCGCTCCAGGAATTGCTCGACACGTCCGCCGGCTAGGCGACGATGCCTCGTTGAAAAAGGGCTGCGATGGCTGGCGGATCCATGCCCAGCACGTCGCCCAACACTTCCGCCGTGTGCTCGCCGAGTGTCGGTGGCGCCAACGGCGAGGCGATATTGGCGGAGCCGTGCGTCGCCCCGGCGATGTTCATGGCGAAGGGTTGCGCCACGGACGGCACCGTTCCCATCGCCTCGGACTCGAGGTTGATGACGACACCGCGGGCGGTCGCATGGTCGTCGGTCAGCGCTTGGGACACCGACCGAATCGGTCCGGCCGGAATACCCCCCGCCGTCAGCTTCACCAACAGCGACTCACGCTCGTGACCTTTGATCAGCGGCTCGATGGCGGCCAGTAACTCGGAGCGATGCGATACCCGTGCGGCGTTCGTCGAGAATCGGGCGTCGTCGGCCATGTCCCCCACCCCCAGCAGTGCAACCAGCGAACGAAACTGTTGATCGTTGCCAACCGCGATCACCAACGGCCCGTCGGCCGAATCAAACGGCTGATAGGGCGCGATCGTGGGATGGCTGTTTCCGAGCCGACGTGGTTCGTTTCCACTGACCAGATATGACAGCGCCTGATTGGCAAGTGTCGCGATCCCCACATCGAGCAATGACACGTCGATGTGGGTGCCCATGCCGGTGCGCTGCGACTCGATCACCGCCGCGAGGATCGCGGATGACGCATAGAGCCCACACATGACGTCCATCAACGCCACGCCGGCCTTCATCGGTTCGCCACCGGGGGTTCCGTCGGGTTGGCCGGTCACGCTCATCAACCCGCTCATGGCCTGGACCACCATGTCGTAGCCGGGAAGATGCGAGAGCGGTCCCTGCTGCCCGAATCCGGTGATCGAGCACACCACCAGCGACGGGTGTGCCGCGATCAGCGATGCCGCGTCGAGGCCGAAAGCCACCAGACCATCGACCTTGAAGTTCTCGATGACGACGTCGCTCACTGCAACGAGCGACCGGACGATGTCAGCGCCCTCAGCGGTCGAGATGTCGATGGCGACCGACCGCTTCCCGCGATTCGTGGAGAGGAAGTAGGCCGATTGTTCGACGCCGTCTCGAGTCGATGACGGCTGCATCGGCGGGCCCCAGCTCCGGGTGTCGTCGCCCACTCCGGGACGCTCGATCTTGATGACCTCGGCGCCCAGGTCGGCGAGGAGTTGTGTGGCCCACGGGCCGGCGAGCACGCGGGACAGGTCGAGGACTCGAAGGCCTTGGAGTGCCGATGATGCTGCCACGTTCAGTCCGCTCGACTTGACCGAGTCGGGGCCCGATCAGCCCATCAGGGACTGGACGTCCTGCACGATCAGAATGACCAGCAGCACGATGATCCCCGAGCCGATCACGGTGCATTGCCAGCGCCAGCGATGGTTCGCCGCCCACAGACGGCGAATGCTCAACAGGTTGAACACGATGGCGACGACGCTGATGGGAATGCCGATCTGGGCGCTCACGCCCCTGGCGACCCCGACGATCGGAAGGATCCAGGGCAGCACGATGTAGGTGAGCAGGCACCGGACGGCCGAGATCATCATCGACGTGCTGAAGGCTCGTTCGGCAGCGGTCCGCTTGGATCGCTCGTTCTCACGTTGCGTCGACGTGACCTGCCATTCCTCGAGGCTCGGCAGACGCAACAGCCGCCGCATGAAGGCGTCGGGTCCACCCTCGGGCTGGACGCTCGGCGGGGCGGCACTAGTGGAGTCCCCGGCATCGATGGTTGGATCGATGGTTGGATCGATGGTCGTCACAGGATCACGCTACCCGTCCCATTGCGCAGTTCCCGAACGCGACCCGTCAGGCAGGACCATTTGTGTGAGTATCGCGGGATGGCAGAGATCACGTCCCTGGTAGGGGTGTACGCGGCCGACGGAACGCTCACCGGCGAGGTCGCCTATTGGGTGGGCGCACGGCTCGGGCTGACGTCGTGTTCGTTGTGCAAGATCACTCACGGATCGGTGCGCGAGAAGTCCGAGTGGAGGGAGTGTCGCGCCGCGCTGCCCGTCCCCTTCGAGACATTCCATCGCAACGATCAACCCGACTGGGTACGAGAGATCGCCGAGGGCGTCACACCCATAGTCGTGGCGGCCACGACCGACGGGCCGGTTGTTCTCCTCTCGCCGGCACAGATCGATGCCTGCCACTCGTCGGTCGAGGCGCTCGCCGACGCCATCACCAGCACCGTTGCGACCATGGACCTCTCGTTCGGAACCTGAACTCGCAGGCGGCGTGGAGGAGTGTGGTGATGTAGCTGGGGTGTTCGTCGTGCAACTCATTTCAGTCCCAGGTGCGAGATACTTCGATTGAACAGGATCCGGCCCCAGTTGCCTGCCTGGGATGGATCAAGCTCGCAACTCACCCGAGCGAATCAGTCAGTTCCTTGATGGTGGCCGGGTCGAGGCCGTGAGGGACGGTCACCGCCACACGCTGTGCCACGCCATCGAAGCGAGCACGCAGCTTCGCCGCCACCTCGGTCGCGCTCCCTCGCACCACGACGGCATCGAGGACCGTGTCGTCGATCAACCGCGACATCTCGTCCCACCGGTTCTCCTTGGACAACCGACGCAGCTCCGGCTGCAGTTCACCGTGGCCTTCGATGTCGAGCACCGGTCGATACGCGGGGGTCGATCCGTAGAATGCGACCAGCCCACGCGCTGCTTCGTCAGCATCGGCTTGGCTCACCCAATCACTCCCGATCGCCGCAATCGCCCCACCAATCACGACGAAGTCGTCGCGTGGCGCGCATGCCACGATCTGGGGAATCGATCGCTCTTGTACGAACCGCTCGGAGCTGAACGGATGCAACAGAATCCCATCCGCATGATCGGCGGCCGCGGCCGTCATGAGCGGTCCGACCGCTGCCACCAGGATCGGCGGCGGTCCCCATTCGAGCGGCCCTGGGTTGAACAACGGCGGCATCAGATCCAGTTTCCAGAACGGCCCGTCGTGGTTCAACGCAACGCCGTCCTGCCACGCGGCGAACACTGCCCGAATGGCGTCGACCTGATCGGCCATCCGTTCCGCCGGCCGGTCGAACGCCGCGCCGTAGCGACGTTCGATGTGCGGCTTGATCTGTGATCCCAACCCCAACATGAAGCGGCCACCAGTCAGTTGCTGCAACTCCCACGCCATGTGCGCCAGGTGCACCGGGCTCCGCGGGAACGACACCGCGATGTTCGAATACAGGTCGATGTCAGCACCGGCGGCACGAATCAGCGGCACGAACACGTCGTTCGGACCCTCGAAGGAATAGGCGCCCGACACCCCCGATGCCGCCAACACCCGCGCTGCCTCAGCCGGTTCGCCAGCAACGGTGTGGAGGGGCAGATCGAGTTTCAACGACACAAGAGGTGACGATACGTGAGACACACGACACCACGGGAAATACCCGAAGTCGACGATCGCTCCGCTACCGTGGGGCCCAGCGCCCATTCCGGGACCGCTCACCGCTGAGCCGCTCAGGGGCCCGTCACGACGGAGCCTCCCCCTCGATCTCGAGTCTGAGACGTTCCCAGCGGAACCTCAACACTGGAGAATCCCATGGCGGAACACCGCCCCACCCCCCAACACTCGTCGTCGCGCGGACGCTCCCACGACACCAACCGAACCGACACCAGTAGGCCCAGTAGCAACCGCTCCAACGGCGACGCTGCCAACCGGTCGAGCGCAACTAGCGCCGGCACCCCCGTCGACCTCGAGGCGTCCTTTGCGGATCTCGGCGTTCCAGCCGAAGTGTGCGTGGTCCTCGAGCGCCTCGGCATCGACCACCCGTTTCCCATCCAGTCGGCAACCCTGCCCGACTCGCTGCGCGGACGCGACGTCTTGGGCCGAGGCCGCACCGGTTCAGGCAAGACCCTCGCCTTCGTGCTGCCGATGATCACCCGGCTCGCCGAGAACCCGCAGCGCTCAGCGCCCAAGCACCCAAGGGCGCTGATCCTTGCTCCGACCCGCGAGCTCGTTGCCCAGATCCACGACGCCATCAAGCCGCTCGCTGATGCCCTCGACCTGCGCTCCACCACCGTTTTCGGTGGCGTGTCCGCTGGCCCACAGGTCACCGCTTTCCGTCGCGGGGTCGACATCGTCGTGGCGTGCCCCGGCCGCCTCGAGGACCTCATGCGCTCGCGTGATGTCAGCCTCGACGCCATCGAGATCACTGTCCTCGACGAAGCCGACCACATGGCCGACCTCGGGTTCCTCCCCGTGGTCAAGAAGCTCATGGACCAGACCCCGCAACGCGGGCAGCGGCTGTTGTTCTCGGCCACGCTCGACAACGGCATCGACGTACTGGTCAAGCGCTACCTGTCGAACCCCATCACCCACAGCGTCGATTCCGAGCAGTCCCCCGTCGACACGATGACGCACCATGTGCTGCACGTTCGTTCCGATGACCGGCTCGAGGTCCTGCTGGACCTCACCTCGGCGCCCGGCCGCAAGATGATCTTCACCCGGACCAAGCACCGTGCCAAGCAGCTGACCAAACAACTCAACGCCGCTGGTGTGCCCGCCGTCGAAATGCACGGCAACCTGGCGCAGAATGCTCGCACCCGAAACCTCGCAGCGTTCTCCGATGGCCGTGCCACCGCCATGGTGGCGACCGACATCGCCGCACGTGGTATCCACGTCGACGATGTGGAGCTCGTCATTCACGCCGATCCGCCCATCGAGCACAAGGCCTACCTCCACCGTTCGGGACGCACCGCCCGCGCCGGCAACGCTGGCACCGTCGTCACCTTGGCGGCCGAAGATCAGCGCGGCGACGTGAAGCAGCTTGCCCGCAGGGCCGGCATCCAGCCGACGATCACATCACTTCGTCCGGGCGATCCGTTTCTCACCGAACTGGCCCCCGGACCCCGCACCCGCCTGACCCGCGAGGAGATGGCGGCGGCCTTGCCCGTCGCTGTTCCTCAGCAGCAGGGTCCGGGTGGGGGCGGCGCACGACGTCGCCGTCCCGCAGGCGGCGGCGCTGGTGGGGGTCGACCCGGCGGTGCCAGTGGCGGCGGTCGCAGCAGCTCAGGACGTCCGGCACGCGCCGGTGGCGGCGCTGGCGGCAGTACTGGTGGTCGACCCGGCGGGAGCGCTGGCGGCGGTCGTTCCAACGGTGGAGCGCAGCGCGGCCGGGGCGGAAGCCAAGGTCGCTAGATGACGCAGGGGCCGTCCTTCGCACTCTTCCGTGCCGTGAACGTCGGCAAGCGGCAGGCGTCGAAGGACCAGCTCCGTCACCCCTTCGAGGCGCTCGGGTGCACCGATGTTTCCACGTACATCGCGAGCGGCAACGTGGCCTTCACGACCGAACGCACCGATCTTGATGCCCTGGGCCTCGAGGCCGAAGCGTTGTTCGCCGCAGAGTTGGGCTTCGAGTCGGAGATCTTCGTGCGGTCGGCCGTTGAGCTGTCAGCCGTCGGCAGACAGCTTCCCTTCGGCGCCGTCTCGGCAGGGCACACGCTGCACGTCGGGTTCATGGCAACACCGCCATCGGCGGCGGTCAACGCCGAGGTGGTTGCACTGTCCAACGACGTCGAAAACCTGGTCGTGATCGGCCGCGAGCTCTACTGGCACGTACAGGGCAACTTCATGGCATCGGTCCTGAAACCGAACGCCACAACCAAGACGTTGCAGCAGCCCAACACCATGCGCAACATGAACACGGTCCACAAGATGGTCGCCAAGTTCCTTTGAGCGTGTTGCTCAGTGAGTCTTGTCAGCCGTGCTGCCAGATTCTGTTGGCGATGCTGCGCACACCACGCAATGCCACCCGATCAAGCGCGAGCCGTTCGCCCTCGGTCATTGCCCAGTCCAGACCGCCAGCGTTCTGCGTGGCCTGATCAGCATTCTTGGCGCCCGGAATGGGAACGCCGCCCTTGTCGATGATCCAGCGCAGCGCCACCTGCGCCGGCGTCCGATCGTGCGCCGTTGCGATACGACGCAACTCGCTCACCACGCGATCGATCTTGGCCTGCGGGTGCGCCGACAGGTTGCGTGATTTCGGCACCGGGTTGGCGGCGGTGTACTTCCCAGTCAGTCGGCCCTGCCCGATCGGCGAGTACGCCAAGGGAATCACACCGAGCGCACCGCACGCCGCGATGAGTCCGGTCTGCTCCGGCATCTGGCGCAGCAACGAGAACTCGATCTGATTGGTCGCCAACCGCACGTCGCGGGCACCCAACTCCGCTGCCATCGTGCCCATCTCCTTGACGGAATAGTTCGAGACACCCACGGCCCGGGTCAGGCCGTCTCGTTGCACCGCAGCGAGCGCCTCGGCCAGCGCTGCCTCGCTCCTCAGGCTGATCGGGCCATGGATCTGGTACAGGTCGACATGATCGACGCCGAGCCGATCAAGCGACGCCGACAACGCGTCGCGCAGCAGGGTGGACACGTTCAGCTTCCACGGCATCGGCATGAACTTGGTGGCCAACACGACCTTGGAGCGGGCGGTGGGGTCAGCGGCCAGCCGACGGCCGATGATTCGCTCGGATTCGCCGTTGCCGTAGACCTCGGCCGTGTCGAACAATGTGACGCCGGCCTCGATCGACGCGTCCCACGCGTCGGCGATGGTCTGCTCGGTGAGTGCCGCGTCGTAGCCACCCATCCCCCACGTGCGTTCGTCGCCCCACGCCCAGGTGCCGACACCGAGGGGACGAAACGAGATCTCCGTCCCTGCCAGGGTGAGGAGTGAGTCGGTGGCACCGTCACCCGGAGGGTGTGCATCGGCAGACTGGTCGGCGTTCTCGGGCATCAGAGCAACTCCTGGGTCGCCCCGGAGCGTACTTGGCGACACGAGGGCACCAAACGCGACAAACTGACACGCATGTCAGGTTTCTGACAGCCTTGACTTCGAGCCCGGAACCTACGTCCGGCCCACCCAGGAGCCCACCATGGAACTTCCCAAGATCATCAGCGTCGACGATCACGTGGTCGAGCCGGCGCACGTCTGGCAGACGTGGCTCCCCGAGAAGTACCGCGACCGCGGCCCCAAGATCATTCGCGACAAGTGGGGTCGCTTCACCCACAAGGCCGGCGCCCGCTACACCAACCGGCCCGACCCCGATGGCGAGGAGGGCGACGCGTGGGTGCTCGATGGCGAGCTGATCTACGTCCACAAGAAATTCGTCGCCATCCCGCTGGAAGCCACTCCCGACGGGACCCCCGCCAGCTTCGATCGGACCGTCATGACCATGACCGCCGTGACCTACGACGGCATGCGGCCCGGTTGCTATGACCGCGACGAACGCCGCAAGGACATGGACCTCAACTGGGTCGATGGCTCGCTACCGTTCCCGACCTTCCCGCGCTTCTGCGGACAGACGTTCACCGAGACGCCCGACCGCGATCTCGGCTTGGCCTGCATCCGTGCCTACAACGACTGGATGGTCGAGGAATGGTGCGGGCCGTCGGAGGGCTACAACATTCCGCTGTGCATCATCCCGTTGTGGGACGCCGAGTTGGCTGCCGCCGAGGTGCGCCGAAATGCCGAGCGCGGTGTCCGTGCCGTGTGCTTCAGCGAGATCCCCTCTCGGCTCGGCCTGCCCACCATCCACTCCGGCGACTGGGATCCGTTCATCGCGGCGTGCGACCAGACCGGGACCACCATCTGCATGCACGTGGGCTCCTCGTCGACCGAGCCGATCACTTCGCCGGATGCCCCCAAGGGTGTCGGGGGCATGCTGGCCTTCAACAACGCCATGGCCTCGATGGGCGATTGGCTTTTCAGCGGCAAGTTGGTCGAGTTCAAGGACCTGAAGCTGGCGTACTCCGAAGGCCAGATCGGGTGGATCCCCTACGCACTCGAGCGGGCTGACACGGTGTGGGAGCAGCACGAGGCCTGGATGCACTCCAAGAAACTCGTGCCGGAGCCACCCTCGACGTACTACTACGGACGCATTTTCGGCTGTTTCACCGCTGACCGCCACGGCATGGCATCGCTCGATTCGGTTGGCGTCGACAACATCTGCTTCGAGACCGACTACCCCCATACCGACACGACGTGGCCCAACAGCCAGGAGTACGTCGAGAAGATGCTGGCCGGGTTCGACGACGAAGTGAAGTACAAGGTGCTCCGCGGTAACGCCATCAAGATGCTGGAGCTCGACAGAATCTGAGATTTCTCCTCTCGGCGCGTGGAATTACGCTCTATCTCGATATATCGTTATTACATCGAGATACGTTGTTGGCCACCCTGGCCGGCCGAAAGGATTCACGATGAGACACCGACCCCCCCGCCTGCACAACCACCCCCATCACCCCCAGCACGACCCCGAGGTCGACGGACCGGGCGACGCATTCCGAGGCCGCGGTCCCGGTGGCGGACCACGCGGCCGCGGCCGCGCTCGCGGCGGACCCTGGCGGGCCCGGCGCGGCGACGTCCGTGCCGCCGTCCTCGCGCTCCTCGCCGAGGAGCCGATGCACGGCTACCAGATGATTCAAATGCTCGATGAGCGCACCGATGGCGTCTGGAAGCCGAGTCCCGGATCCGTCTACCCCGCCTTGGCGCTTCTCGAGGACGAAGGCTTGATCCGAGCGGACGAGAGTGCGGGCAAACGGCACTTCACTCTCACCGATGAGGGTCGGGCCGCGGTCGATGCGGACACCCGGCCCATGTCACCGTGGGACGAGGTCACTGCATCCCAGCGACCCGGATCGCACCAGCTTCCAAAGGCCATCAAACCACTGGTCGTAGCGCTGAGCCAAGTGGCCGAAGCAGGCACCGACGAGCAAATCGCCCGGGCCTTCGAGATCGTGAACGACGCCCGTCGTCGGATTTATGCGATCCTCGCCGAGGACCCGGCAACTCCGACCGCGAGCTAACGCAAAACCGCGGGTCGATCGTGACCCAACAGCGCGCTTTTGACCCTCGGTTCGCCACGCTCGTTCGTGAACCCGCACGCGCCACGGCGAACCGCGGGTCGATCGTGACCCAACAGCGCGCTTTTGACCCTCGGTTCGCCACGCTCGTTCGTGAACCCGCACGCCGGAGCAGCTCGAACCCTTCCGCGTCAGAAGTCGAGGCCGTCGAGAGCCACGCGTTGGCTGACGATCAACCCGTCGCAAATCTCGAAGGTGTCGACCCCGGACGCGCCATCGGACGGACCCCCGACCACTCGCCATCGCAGTGACGAGTCGCCCCCCACTTCGCCGACGACGACCCCGCCGTCGAGTCGCCCAGCGATGCTGTCGAAGTAGTCGCGTATCGCATCGCGACCTTCATAGATCACTTCGCCCCTCTCCAAAACGGCGTCGTCGTGATAGTCGGCGGCCATCGCGGCGGGTTCCCCCGAAGTCACGGCTCGAAGATGTCGGGCGATCACGGAGGCAGCATCGATGCTGTCAGTTTCCCATCTTCGGCGACGGACGGCAGCCGGGGCGCAAGCTGACCCGATCCAGTCAAACCGCGGGTCGAAAGCGCGCTGCGAGGTCACCATCGACCCGCAGTTCGGCACACCGGCAGCACCCGTGGTACAAAGAACCCTGTTATGTCCCGAACAGCGTCCCCAGCCTCGAAGACAACCGACCCCGCCGCGCATTTCCCGCCCATCGAACTCGGCCTCGACTCGCTCTTGTGGCGCTGGGCCGACCAACGCATGGCGTTCACTGGGCTCACTGCCGGGCTCCTGCAGCTGATGCACCCAGCCATCGGCGCCGGGGTGATCGAACACTCCGACTTCTTCAACGACCCGTGGGATCGAGTCCTTCGTTCGATCCCCCAGATCATGAGCGTGGTGTTCTCGGGCGACGACGCCGAGCTTGCCGGCCGCAAGGTCCGTAACTATCACCGGCGCATCACGGGCACCGACTACCTGGGCCGTTCCTACGATGCGCTCGATCCCGAGACGTATTGGTTCGCCCACGCCACCTTCCAACACAGCGTGCACCAAGTGGCCGACCGCTTCTCACATCATCGGGTCACCTCGAACGAGCGCGAGCAGATGTACCGGGAGGGCGTGGAGTGGTACCGCCGATATGGCGTCTCCATGGACCCGGTGCCCCTCGACCACGCCGCCTTCATCACCAAGTGGGCGCACTACAACACCAACGTCCTGGAGATGACGCCGGCAGCGGAACGGGTACTCGACATCAGCATGAACGGCACCGCCGATCTCCCTGGCCTGCCCGCCTGGGCGAAACCGATCCAACGACTCGTCCTCACACCAATCCTTCGCCTCACCCAACTCGGTGGCATCCCCAAGATCGTCCGCGACCGCTTCGGCATCCCGTGGAGCGCCCAGAACCAGCTCGAACTGATGGCGATCGAAGAGTTCGTCCGGCGCAACTGGCGATTCACTCCCGCCCGAGTGCGCTTTCCGCCGCAGGCCATGGAGGGTCGAACCCGAGAACTCGCTCGCATGGCCGGCTGAGCTCATGTCACGACGTACGCCCACCCTCGAGATGGCGCCGATCCTCACGGCGATGGTAGGCCGACGGATCGACGGCGACTCAGCTCCCGCCGATGACGAACTGCTCGACGCCACGGTGGCGTTGCTCACCGCGCAGGGCTTGACGGGTTGGACCATCGACGACCTCACCGAGCTGGTCGGCGTTGGACGGACGACGATCTATCGACGCTTCCGCGATCGCGACGGTTTGGTCCACGCCGCTCTCGCTCGCGAATGCCACCGATTCTTCGAACACATCAACGAGGAGTCCCGACACATCGACGACCTCGGTGATCGGGTGGTCGAAGCATTCCTGCTGGGACTGACGCTCGCTCGAACATCACCACTCACCAGGGTGATCGACGCCGACACCGAGAACTTCCTTCCGTTCCTGCTCAGGAACTCGCCGATACTCATCCACACCGCCAGCGATTTCTTGGTGGAGCTGGCCCGACAGCAGGATCCCCACCTTGACGTCGGTGCCGCGCGACTGACGGCCGAGACCCTGGTACGGCTCGCCTTGTCGTTCCTGATCGCGCCGGAGTCAGTCGCGTTCGGAACCGACGGATTGTCCACCCGGACCGCTATAGCGGCGGTGGTTCGGCCACTGCTGGCCGGCACCCTCCGCTGATTGCTGAGCGCGACCGACCGCCTCCTACAGCTTCTGGGCGATCGTCAATCCGTCGCCGATCGGCACCAGCGACACGATGAATCGAGGATCAGCGACGAGCGCATCGTTGAGGGCCCGCAGTGCCGGAGTATCGCGATCGTCGGGCGAGTCGTCGATGGCCAACGCCGCGACCTTGCCGCTCCACAACGTGTTATCGATCAGCAAGAGACCGCCGGGGCGCAACATTGGCGCGACATGATCGACGTAGGACTGGTACGAGGACTTGTCAGCATCGATGAACACCGCGTCGAGTGCTTCGTCACCGATCTCGCCGAGCAACTCGATGGCGTTGCCGAGATGCAGTTCGATTCGATCTGACAGGCCCGTCGCCTCCCAAGTGGCCCGCGCTATCTGGGTCCACTCATCGCTGATGTCGAAGCAGTGCAGCTTCCCGCCGGGATCCAGACCACGAGCCAAGCACACCGACGAGTAGCCGGTGAACGTCCCGATCTCCACGACCCGGATGGCGCCCAGCGACCGAATCAACATCTCGAGGAGCACGCCCTGCTCCGTTCCGATCTGCATGGCCGACGCCCAGCCGAGCTCTGCGGTTCGCTCGATCAACTCGACCTGATGGGTATCGGGTGGGGTCGAGTGATCTGCCACATAGTCGGCGATCAGCGGTTCGAGTAGGGAGGAGCGAGTGGCGCGTGCTGGCATGGCGACAGTTTCCACCACGCGCCGGGGTCGTGTCGCGTACGGTGACCGACCATGAACAATCCACTGCTCTATGACGGTTCTCGATGCGTCGTGACGGGAGCCGCGTCAGGCGTTGGCGAGGCGACAGCCACGATCCTGGCTGAGCTCGGCGCCGAGGTCATCGGCCTCGACATCCACGAGGCACCAGCGGCTGCAACGTCACTCATCGTCGACCTGCGCGACAGGGCATCGATCGATGCGGCGATCAGTTCGATCGACGGACCAGTCGATGCAGTGTTCTCGATAGCCGGCCTACCCGGCGAACCCTTCAGTGATATTGACACAGTTACTGTCAATTTCATCGCCGCGCGACATCTCGTCGAATCGTTGGTGCCGAAGCTCTCCGACGGTGCCGGGATCGTGTGCGTCGGATCGAACGCTGGCATGGGGTGGGAAGCCGACGTCGAACGCTTCCTTCCTATCATCACCACTGCCGGATTCGATGAGGCGCTGGCCTGGTACGAGGCCAATCCGGGCGCTATCGAGCACGGCTACGTTCACTCCAAGAAGGCCATCAACATCTGGGTGGCGTGGCGTTCGCAGACTCTCATCAACGAGCGCGGAATCCGCCTCAATTGCTCGAACCCCGGACCGATCCAGACGGCGATGATGCCCGCTTTCGAGGAGCAGGCAGGCGCCGAGGTGATCGACATGTTCGCTGGCCCCTCGGGGCGTCGATCGTCGGCCGAGGAACAGGCGTGGCCGTTGATCTTTGCGAACAGCCGACGGTCCTCGTATGTCGCTGGCGAGTCGATTCGGGTCGACGCGGCCTTCCTCGCGTCGACCATCGTGCCGAACCCGGGCTGATCCGTGCTCGCTACATGACCGCCGAGGCTGGCGCGCGGGTTGAACCAATCTCCGCGCCCAGCGCGTGAACGCGTTCATTCCACGAGCGACATCTCGATTCACGCGCAAGTCGGGCCGGCATCCACTGGTGCCGGCCCGATTTGTGAGGCGAGTGTCGTTAGTTGCCCGGGCTCGTCGCCGGCGGCGCCGTGGCCCCAGGTGCGGTGGTGCTGTCACGAGGGGGCTCTTGGTTGTTCGAGTGCGGCGGCAACTGGCCGTCGACCATGGCCCCCGCCAGGTTCTTCTCGTCGCCGCGAGCAGGCAGATTGGCAATGGCGACACCCATGCTTGAACAACCAGGACCGCCTGCGGGAAATTGATTGGGGGCGAACATTGCCCAGACGAACGAGTCGCCAACAGCCAATGCGACAACAAGTTGTTCGCCGTCGTGGCTGACACCGATCCTGCGTGTCTCAACCGAGGCCCCGTCGGGGTCAGTCGAAACGGCACCGATGACCATCGACGGTAACGGCTCCATCAGTCGGTCCGGTCCATCGCATCCGGCGGGCGGGTCGCCGATGGTCTGGCTGGCGAGAACGCGCAGCGTCGCAGCTCTGACAGGTGTTGGTGTGTCTGGAAGGGTCGCGTCGAGGAACGCTCCCAGTCCGCAGAGTCGGGTTCGGACCGGCTGGGCTTCTGTCAGCGCCGATCCGGCCAACCGCTCGACATCGTCAGGCGTCATTGGGGCCGGGCCGATCGGAATGCATCCCAGTTGCATCCACTTGTAGACAGCATCGAAGTCACCATCGACTGGGAATCCAGCCCACTTGCCCGAGAGGGGTTCGCTCGTTGCCTTGGCCGCCTCGAGACTCGACGCCCGCAACAACGCCTCCGCTCCGGCCGACTGTTGACCGACCACGCTGCTGAGCGGCCCGACACCTCCGCCACTCGGCAACACACTGGAGCCGACGACCAATGCTCCGGCGATCGCCATACACGCCGCTGCAGACACCACGAAACGCCGTAGCCCCCGCTTGACCGATCCTGCGGATCCGAAATCGACGACCGAATCCCCGATCTGCGCCGATGAATTGGCGGCGGTCTCGAACTCACCCCGCTCGACGTCCGTCTTTAGTGAATCGTTCATGATGATCTCCGTCATTCGTTGGGTTGACGGAACCGGCGCGACCTCGCCCCGAATCGGGTTGGCGCTTCGCAGGATCTGATCGATCTCGTGCTCGTTCATGCGTTCTGTCCTTCCGGGGACGGGTCGGTTGCAGTTCCGCTCCCCACATGTCGCGCGGCGCCGCAAGATGTCACGGCAGGCGAGAAATACTCTGACGTCTCGACGAGAAGGGCGAAGCGCGCCCGAGCCCGATGCAGCCGAACTCACACCACAGCGGGGGTCATGTCAAGGATGACGCCGATCTCGTGACGATCGAGCTCGTCCCACATGGACAGCGTCAAGAGCTCAGCGTCGAGCGGCGCCAGCTGATTGACCAGCAGTGCCACCTCGGCGTTGCGGTCCTGAGCGATCAGCATGTCGTCGAAGTCCTCGGGGACCCCGCGCACGAGGAGCAATAGCGAGCGGGTTCGTTCCGTTGTCGCGTCCCGGCGACGCTGATTCGTCAAGAGATTGCGAGCGATCACGAACAACCACGGTCGCAGCGCCGATTCGGACGGAGCGTCCTCACGGCGACGCCACGCCGTCAGAAACGTCTCCGAAACCAGGTCTTCCACTCGTGAAATCTCTGTTCGGCGCGCGAGATACCCAGCGATGGCCGTCGCGAACGGCTCGTAGACGTCCGCTGTCCATCGGCGGGCGGTCATCCCCTCTGGTGTCATCGCCTCTACATGTCGCGTGAGCGGGAGAGATTTCACGCGACGCGAATCCATTTCCGCGAGGTTGTCAGATGGGTTGCGGTGCCGACGACCGCTCAGCCTGATGAGCGCCGGTCACAACGTCCGGGCGGCGTAGGTGTCACATGCCGCCAACACCTTTCGGAAGGAGCGGATTTTCCCAACGCACACCCTCGAACCGGGCGAAGTCGGAGTCATTCGATGCGAGAGTCAGACCGTGCTCGATGGCGATAGCCGCAAGGTGGGCATCACTGATGAGGTTGCCGGCCAAGCCTTCGTCGACGAGCCCCAGAAAGATCTCACTGTGCCGAGGACCTGGACTGGGCACCCACACGACCTCGACGGCCAACCAATCGCGAACAAATCCGGTCGCCTCCGCTGCAGTCAATGGATGGCTCGTGGCCCGCGCATTGGTCATGATTCGCAGGAACGCTGTGATCGACATCCACGGGAGACCGATCCGTCGTCCGCCATTCAGCACCTCGGTCAGCCACTCCGCGGCGGCGGTGTGGAATTGGCTTCGTTCGTCCACGGCGTATATCAGCAGGTTGGCATCAATCAGCATCAGCGATGCGCCGGACCCTCGAGGGCGTCGAGAGCATCAGCAACGTTGGAGACATCGATTCGCACCCCTACCAGCGCAGTGCGTTGAACGAAAGGCATGTTCGGCTGAGAGGATGCCACCCCGACCCGGATGAGTTCATTGACCGCTTCGCTTCTCCCGATACGTCGGGCCGCCTGGATCGACTCAAGCGCCGCCAAGACGTCCGGTTCGAGATCAACGGTCGTTCTCATGAGTCAAGGGTACGTCACGACACGCAGTTTCACGCATCATGATGCGTGCTTCAACCAGCCGGGACGATCAGAGCGTCCGGGCGGCGAAAGTGTCACACGCTGCGAACGTCTTCTGGTTGAAGCCGACCATGAACCAGCGCTGGCGTTGTTCGGATGATCCGTGCGTGAAGGACTCCGGATCAGCCCGACCCTGCACTGCTTCCTGGATGCGGTCATCGCCGACCGCTGCCGCAGCGTCGAGCCCGTCATCAATGTCGGCCTGGCTCAAATTGGTGATGAAGCCGTCACCGACGGCGGCCGCCGCCCACATTCCGGCGTAGCAGTCAGCCTGCAACTCGATGCGAACGCTCGAGCTCGTGGCACCCGTTGTGCCGTCCTGGCCGCGACTGATGGTGCCCTGCAGATCTTGCACGTGGTGGCCGTATTCATGCGAAATCACATAGGCCTGCGCAAACGGCCCACCCGTGGCACCGAACTGTTCTTTGAGGGTGTCGTAGAACGTCAGGTCGATGTACACCTTGGCGTCGGGTGGGCAATAGAACGGCCCGGTCGAGGCGCTGGCCGCACCGCATCCCGTTGATGTGCGACCCGAGAAGAACACCGTGTCCGATTCGCGGTACCCACGTACCTGGCCGCCCCAGTACTTCTGAACCGAGTTGACGACCGCCAGAATCCGGCAGTCCTGGCGCTGGCTGGCATCCGCGCCCGTCTGGCAACTGTCCGTCAGGTCGGTGTTGTCCTCGACCGCAGAGCCTCCAACATCGAAACCGTTGAGCACCAATGCCGGATCGCCGCCACCACCACCAGCGAACAAGGTGATGGCAACGATGATCAGGGCCACGATGCCGCCACCGCCAGCCAACTTGCCCTTGCCCATCCCGCCGAGCACCCCGCCCAACGCTCCGCCGAGTCCACCCGCGCTTCTACCGGTGCCGCCACCACTGCCGCGTTGATCGGACACCTGTGACGAGTCGAGCCGTGCATCATCGTCGAACTCCATCGCTGGATCGTACCCACCCCGAGATGAGACGGCCCGGGTAACCTCGCTCGTCCACACACCCGAGTGAGGCAGTCGCACCGTGACCAACCATCCGACCCCCGTCAGCGATCAGTTCCTCGTGCTCCACACCCTCGCGATCGGCGGGCTCATCGACGACGACGAGATCTGCGAGCGGTCGGGCCTCGCCTCGTCCGTCGCCAACCTCGAACTGCGTGACCTCGAACAACTGGGCCTCGCGCGGCGTCGCGATGGCCGCATGGCTGGCTGGATGCTGAACGAGGACGGCCGGGCCCGCCATGTCGAATTCCTGGCCACAGCTCGTGGCGACGTGGACCTCGTCGTCGTCGCCGCGCGGTACGACGAGTGGCTCCCGATGAACCAGTCCTTCAAAGACGTCTGCACGACATGGCAGACCGAACGCGATCACCCAGCTACCTGCGCGGCTCTTGCCCCGGTCGTCGAACGGACCGTGGCGATCTGCACGGCGATGGGCGCTTCGGTCCCCTGGATGACCCGCTATGAAGCACGACTTGCGGCGGCGGCTCAGCGATTTGTCGACGGCGACGACACCGCCCTCACGAGGCCGATGTCCGCAAGCGTCCACGATGTGTGGATGGAGCTCCACCAAGACCTGCTCCTGACACTCGGCCGCAAACGTTCCCCGGATGACGGCCACTGACCCGCCGGTCCCGGCCTCGCCGCGAACATCGTCCGTCGCGCCGAACGACCGCATCGCCCGGCCTGAATCCGCCATGAGCAGCCAGAAGCGGCTGCAGCGCAACTACCGTCTCCGCCCGATGACCAACGACACGAAACAGCCCGACCGCTATGACGCCTTTCCTCACCTGCGCTTCGATCGACCCGCCCCCGGCGTGCTGACGATCACGCTCGACGGGCCCGGCCTGAACGCTGTCGACCTCGACGTCCATCGTGAACTCGCGGACGTGTGGCTCGCTGTCGATCGCGATCCTGAAACTCGCGTTGCCGTCCTCCAAGGTGCGGGCAAGGCCTTCTCGGCGGGGGGATCGTTCGAGCTCCTCGACGAGATGATCAGTGACTACGCCACCCGTACCCGCATTCTGCGCGAGGCCCGTGATCTCGTTTTCAACGTCATCAACTGCTCGAAGCCCATCGTCTCGGCCATTCACGGCCCTGCCGTCGGAGCCGGTCTGGTGGCCGGGCTCCTGGCGGACGTGTCGGTCGTGGGACGGAACGCCAAGATCATCGACGGCCATACCCGACTCGGCGTCGCCGCCGGCGATCACGCCGCCATCTGCTGGCCGCTGCTCTGTGGCATGGCGAAGGCCAAGTACTACCTGTTGACCTGCGAACCGCTCTCGGGCGAAGAGGCCGAACGCATCGGCCTGGTGTCGCTCTGCGTCGATGACGCTGAGGTCCAGGCGAAGGCACTCGCCGTCGCCACTCAACTCGCCGAGGGCGCCCAGTCAGCCATCCGATGGACGAAGCATTCGCTCAACAACTGGTACCGCGACCACACGTCGATCTTCGATGCGTCGTGGGGGTTGGAGTTCTACGGGTTCGGCGGCCCCGACGCTGCCGAGGGCCTGGCCTCGCACCGAGAGAAGCGCTCCCCCAACTTCGACGGCCCCACCAGCGAATAGCGAGTCAGCTGGCCCGATGGGCCGGGCCGCGGGCTTGGTACCGACCGTTCGCTGATCCGACAACGGCGCCGTCCGCCAGGATGCGTTGACCACGCAGCCACACATCGCGGACCCGACCTGTGAGCTCGTGACCCTCGAACGGCGTGTAGCCCTGCGACGACGGCGACTCATCGGCCCGCACCACGTACGTCTCGTTCGGATCCAGGAGCGCGATGTCGGCATCGGATCCGACCTCGAGGCTGCCTTTGCCGACCAAGCCATAGCGAGCTGCAGGGTTGGTGCTCACCAGCTTCGCGATGGCGGCCGGCGCCATGCCCCGCTTGGTGCCTTCGCTGAACAGACCGGACAGCAGGTACTCCGTCCCGCCGAAGCCGCTCTTCGCCAACCAGATGTCATCGGGGTGCTCGGCCGACACCTTGTGTTCCATCTTGCAGCACGCGTGATCCGAGACGACCCAGTCGATCTCGCCGGCCAGCACGTGTTCCCACAGCGCCTCGACATCCTCTCGCGGTCGCAACGGCGGGTTGACCTTGCCGTACACACCGTTGGCTGTGTCGATGTCTGCGAGCAGATGCCCGATGGTGACCTCACGTCGGAAGTTCACGTTGGGAAAGGCCCGCGCCATGCGGAGCGCGGCGTCCATGGCCTTGGCCCCCGAGAGGTGCAACAGGTTGATGGTCGGGCAGTCCGTCTCGTGTGCCAGATACGACGCGATCGTCACGGCCAAACCCTCGGAATGCGGCGGCCGACTGGCCGAATACGCTGCCAACCCGGTCAGTTCACCGGCATCCTCGACGAGCTTGGTGTACGCCGCCATGATCTCAGCCGTCTCGCAGTGCAGCGACAACGAGATGGTGTCGGCGAACTCCGGGAACTGCTCGCGCGCCCTCGCGATGCCGCGCATCACGAACTCGAAGTGGGCGTAGTCGTACCGCTCCCCCGGCGGCGTCATCAGGAACTCCGACTGATCGCTCGACCGACCATGGAGCCCGTGCGACCCGTAGAACATGAAAATCTTGAACGAGGTCACCCCGAACTGCTCGACCAGCAGCGGGATCTCATCGATGTGGCTGGCCTGCATGGGCGCCAGATGGAAGGCATAGTCGACGTGTGATCGACCCTCCATCAGGTCGAGGACCTTCGGGAAGAACTCCTCATACGGACCGCCCTGGTTCAGGTAGTACTGACCGGTGCGCATGTAGTTGATGACGGTCGTCGTGCCGCCGACCGCGGCGGCGTGGCTTTCCGAGACGGCGTCCTCGTCGAGCGGTTGGTAGATGCCCATGTGGGTATGGGCGTCGACCGACCCGGGAAACGCCAGGTATCCGCCCGCATCGACGATCTCGGTACCGTCGGCGGCAGCGGCCAATCCGGCCTCGAGCGCCACGATCTTGCCCTCGCTGATGCCGATGTCGATGCCGACGTCGGTGCGATCGAGATCGGGGCGCACCACCTGGGCGTTGGTGACAATCAGGTCGTACTCGTTCATCGACAGCTCTTCCCGGTCAGGTTGCGATCCGAGGCGACGATAGCGGAACGCTGTTCCGATCTCGCCCTCGGGTGGTGTCCGTTCGTTCTCGCAGATGAATAGGTCGATCTTCGAGCCGATTCTGCCGCCAGAACGGGGAGGGTGTCGGTATTCTGCAGCCATGTCGATCACCGCTGACACCGCCCCCAGTGCCGTCCACCTCGGAGCCGACGAAATGCCCTTCGTCGACATCGGCGACGGCAACCTCCTCAAGGTCCTCCAGGTCGATCTGTCGGTCGGGCTGTGGATCATCGAGAACGTCTTCCAGGCCGGATACGTGGTACAGACCCATCGCCACACCGGACCCGTGTACGCCTTCACCCGCTCCGGCGCCTGGATGTATCAAGAGTCACCGGACGAGGTGAACCGGGCAGGGTCGTATCTGTTCGAGCCGGCCGGGTCGATCCACACCCTCGAGGTGCTCGAGGACAACACCCAGGTCTGGTTCTCGATCTACGGCGCCAACCTCAACCTCGGCGCGGCGGGCAACATCGAGAGCATTTTCGATGCTCCCACGGCGCTCGACGCGTACATCGCCTTGGCTGAGGCCGAGGGGTACGACCGGCCCAACGTGCTCGTCACCGGCTGAACGATGGATCGGGCGTCGGCGCTGGGGAAGTGACCACCCTCATCAAGCCCTCGTGAACACAATTCCGTCAACAATTGAGAGCGCTATGGTCAAGGTGCGTCCATCAGCACTGAGTGAAAATTCATACTGCTGAGACAAGCCTGGGGTGCAGTCGGTTTGCAGGGTGACCAACGTTCCGCGGTAGAGCGTCGGGGAACCACCGAGCTCACCAAACAAACTTCCTGCCGGACGGGTGCAACCGCCGCGTGTGTACACCGACTCCGCGATCATCGCGTATTTGGCGTCGTTTCCGGTGATGGAAACGCTGGCTGGCAGCGTTGCAAATTGGGTCTGTCGCCATGTTCCTACCAGTGATGTACCGCTCGACTTTTGGCTGGTCGAGGTGGTGCGGCTCAACAGAATCCCGACGATGAGTTCACCAACCGCACGCTTCGTCGCGACCCGCGCCCAGCGCCCCCCATTGCACTTCAGAACGTAGGTGCCGTCATCCCCGAAATCCGCGGTTCGGCAGCGCGCTCCCGCGCGCACGCCAGGAACGCAACCAGCGATGGTCAACGTGCACAACAACAATCCGGCGACAATTCTGAACGTACGACGTTTCATGAGTCTCCCCTGCTGTGAACGGACGCAACCTAGGACCAGATTTGGCGGTGGTCAACGGACAATCCGCTAGCTGCTGGTCAACGAGGCCGTGACGCCCGGCTACACCACGTCGACGTCGACGGTGTGCCAACCGGTGGCGCCGTTGGGCGCCACATCGGCCAGATCCGACGTCTGAATCTGACCATCGCCGTCCGTGGCGCGCACACGAATGGTGTGTGATCCCGACGTCGCGTCCCATGACACCCACCACTGACGCCACGTCGACATCGACACCTCCGGACCGAGGCTCGCGACCATCCAGGGACCGTCGTCGACCTGCACCTCGACCTTGGCGATCCCGCGGGTCGGCGCCCACGCCACACCGGCAATCGGATGCGCTCCCGCTGTCAGTTGCCGGCCAGAGCTCGGGGTATCGATCCGGGACTGAGTCTTGATCGGGCCCGACGCCGACCATCCTCGCGGGATCCAGTAGCCCTCCACCTGGTCGAAGCGCGTGATCTCGATTCGTTCGATCCACTTCGTGGCGGAGACATAGCCATACAGGCCGGGAATGATGAGCCGGGCGGGGAACCCGTGCTCGACCGGTAGGACCTCGCCATTCATCCCGAGCGCGAGGATGGCGTCGCGACCGTCGATGATCGATGTGGGAAATCCTCCGGTCCAACCATCGACGGAATGCCCGACGATCTGGTCGGCGTCCGGAGACATACCTGCCAGACCGAGCAACTCATCAAGTCGCACCCCGGTCCACCGCGCATTGCCGACCAGCCGACCGCCGACCTCGTTGGAGACACACGAGATGGTCACGTCGACCTCGATGAGCTTCCGCTGCGACAGTTCCTCGTAGGTGAACGTGACCGGCGTATCGACCATGCCATCGATCGTGAGTGTCCAGTCGGCCAGCGTGATCGACGGCGGAATCAGCGCCGTGTCGATCCGATAGAAGCGGTCGTTGGGGATGACGAACGGCGACAGACCCGGAATCTCTCCCGCTGGGTCGACCGGGAGCGGCGGCAACTGTGAACTCGGTGCCGGCAGTCGCACGCCGACTCGCTGCAATTCGGCGTCGAATCGAGAGCGAAGGCCGGTCCCGATCAGACCGGCGAAGATCGCGCCAGCACTCACGGCAACCGTACCCATCAGGAATCGGCGCCGATCGGCCTCGTTGCCAGCAGCTGGTCGACCGGCTGGAGCGGTCGGATACGACCATCGATGAAATCGCCACAGCGCTGCGGCTGCCGCGGCGGCCGCGACAACCGACGGGTACCACGGATCGGTCGGTCCATCGCCGGTGGTCGCTGCCAGCACGCCGATCACACCGAAGGCCGCCACGATTCCCATGCCGACGTTCAGGTTCTTTCGAAGAGCGGTCACGCCGGCGACCGCTCCCAGAATGAACAAGATGATGACGGTGCCGATGACAAGTGCTGTCTTGTCGCTGGTTCCGAAGACATCGATGCCGAACCGTTTGATCGGCGCCGGCACATGATCGATGACCCGGTCACCAACGCTCACCACCGGGTGCACGGCATCGGAGTCGAAGCCGGCAGCGAGCTGGCCAACCCCGAGCGCCGCAAGCACAGCGGTCACTCCAGCAGTGGCGCCCCACCATCGCGGTGGCACCCACGACTGATCGGTATCGGAGGCTGGCATCAGCTCATCGAAGTCAACGGTCGTGGCGGCCATGCATCAAGGATGCCGCGGGAACCCTCTCGCTCGCCGCACACCATGCTCAACGTTCGCGAAACACGCGATGCAAAACGTTCGCGAAACACGCGATACTCAACGTTCGCGAAACACTTCAGCGCTCCGGCGAATCCTGACCGCAGTAGCCCTACCCTGAGGCACGTGAACGCGCCGCAGATTCTCGTCGTCGACGATGAACCCATGGTCCGTGAGGTCGTCGCTCGCTACCTGCAACGCGACGGAATGACCGTCATCGAAGCCGCCGATGGCAGCGAGGCACTCACTGCGCTCGCGTCACATCGCATCGACCTGGTTGTGCTCGACGTCATGCTTCCGAACATTGACGGACTCTCGGTGCTCCGCCACATCCGCGACCAAGGAACGATCCCCGTCATCCTGCTGACTGCCCGCGCTGAGGAAGTCGATCGGATCGTCGGTCTCGAACTCGGTGCTGATGACTATGTCGTCAAACCCTTCTCGCCACGCGAGCTGGCAGTTCGAGTGCGCAACGTGCACCGACGCAGCCTCGGCACGGTCGCCGCGTCGCTGTCAGGCGCTGGGTCCACATTGATGTTCGACGATCTCTCCATCGACTCGGTCACTCGCGAGGTCACCGCCCGCGGGGCACTCGTGGCACTCACACCCAAAGAGTTCGACCTGCTCACGCTGCTGGCATCGGCGCCGCGCCGGGTGTTCACCCGCGGCCAGCTCCTCGAGGAAGTCTGGGACTCGTCGCCCGACTATCAGGACCAGGCAACGGTCACCGTCCACGTTGGTCGGCTTCGCCAAAAGCTCGAGCTCGAGCCCGATCAGCCTCGCTGGATCACGACAGTGCGCGGCGTCGGCTACCGGTTCGAGCCGTGAGCCATCCCGTCGAGGGATCGATCGCGTCGATCCGGAGCCTGTTGGCGGATGACCCGGTGGGTTCGATGTTGACGTTCGGCCTTCTCGCCATCGTGGCGGTGGTCACCGGCTTCGCGCTCCGTCCAGTGCTCCGACGGCTTCGATCCATCGGCCAGGCGGTCACCATCGTCGCCATTGCCGCTCTGCTCTTCGCCTTCGTGGCCGCCGCCGTCGCGACACGATCGATGGTGTTGGACGAATCCCAGCTCGGAGCAGTCGGGTTGGCGCTGTTGATCGCGGCGGCCTTCGCAGTGTTGTTGGCGTTCACGATGACCCGACCGATGGCCGCTGACGTCGAACGGCTCAGCCGAGCCGCCACCAGCGTCGAGCAGGGCGACCTCACGGTGCGGACGGGCGTGGTCCGCAGCGATGAACTGGGCCACGCCAGCCGAGCGATCGACCAGATGATCGAACGCCTGCACCTGCTCGAGACCGAGCGAGCTGGCATCGAAACCGAACGCAACGAGCTGCTCCGCAACATCGGCCACGACCTTCGCACGCCGTTGGCGGCACTGCAGGCAGCCGTCGAGGCAATGGTCGACGGCGTTGCTCCCGACCCTGCACGTTATCTCCGAGCGATGGAGCACGACGTCCACGCGTTGAGCGCGCTGATCGACGACGTGTTCCTGTTGGGACGGCTCCGGGCGGGCCGGGAAACACCAATCGGTGAACCGGTCGATGCATCCGCCGCCATCGAAACCGTGATCGACTCGCTCACGCCCACCGCTGGTCAGCGGTCGGTCCTGATCGAGTCCGACGTGTCGCAGCCCTACTGGGTGTGGGCCTCGCCCGAGGCGGTCTCGCGCACCCTGCGGAACATCATCGACAACGCCACTCGACACGCACCGACCCACTCCAGCGTCGTCGTTGCGGCGTGCGAGGATGGCGACGCGTCGCTCGTGGTGTTCTCGGTGACCGACCGTGGCGCCGGCTTCCCCGAGTCGTTTCGGGATCAGGCGTTCGACGTGTTCAGCCGGGCCGACGAATCGCGCACCCGAGCAATCGGCGGGACAGGGCTGGGCCTCGCCATCGCCCGCGAGCTGGTCGAAGCCCACGGCGGCAAGATCTGGATTGGCGACGGCCCCGGCGGCCACGTGCACTTCTCACTTCCGAGCACCCCCGCTCCTACCTGACACGGCGGGCTACTCGGTACACCGGACGTCGTCGGGTTGAACGTCGGGCCGACGACCGAGCAGCGACGGCTGACGGAGATGGCCGTCCGAGGTCCACTCCGCGTAGGCGACCTGGACGACGTGAACGGGTGTCACCCAACGTGCCGTCCGCAGCGGCATCGGAGGCAGTGTCGAGGGCGACGGTGCCGATCCCAGGAACGGGTCGGTCTCGACCTCTGCAGCCCCCAAGTCATCGCGCCAGCGGCGCAGATCGGCGTCTGTGAACCCGGTGCCGACGTTGCCCACCCAGCTCAGAACGCCATCGCGGTGACATCCCAGTACCAGCGACCCAATCGTGTCCCCCCGCCGGCCGGTGCCAGGGATCCACCCGCACACCACGAACTCCTGGGCGTGGCGGATCTTGATCTTGCGCCACGAGTCGGAACGGCGGCCGGGCTCGTAGGCACGATCGGTCCGCTTGGCAATGACGCCCTCCAGGCCCTCGGCCCGGGCTGCGACGAGTACCGCCTCGCCGTCGCCGACCGTGCTCGGCGAGAGGCGCCAGGAGGCCGAATCCTCGGGCATCAGCTGTTCGAGGGCGGAGCGCCTGGCGCTGAACGGGAGTCGCCACACCTCATGACCATCGAGCATCAACAGATCAAAGATGACCACGACCACCGGAACCTCTGCCGAGCGTATGGCGACGTCGAGCGGTCGTGTCACCCCGAATCGCCGTTGCAGACGACCGAAACTGTGCGCTCCGGCGCCGGGTGCGCCGAACGCAACGAGCTCGGCGTCGAACACGGCGTTGTCGTGGATCTCGGCGATCGTCATGAGCTCGGGAAACGAGACCAGCGCGTCCTTTCCTGTGCGGCTCACCGCACTGACGACGCCGTCATGCACGGCCACGATGACGCGCATGCCATCCCACTTCGGCTCGAACGCCCAGTTGTCGCCGACGGGCAGATCACCGGAGGCGGCAGACATCGGCGCGATCGCTCGCGCCGGCGAAGGATCCATCCGCACACGCTACGAGCTGGGTCGTGTGCCGCGACGTGCTCGGCGGGTTTCCCGGTGAGGCTCGGTCCGAACTTCACGAACACCTGTTCGATACACTCCCCGAATGGCAGCGCTGCAATACGACCTCTTCGATCAGCAGGGCTCGGGCGCGCAGCCGCTCGTCGAACTCGAACGACGAGAGCTGAGCGATCGCTCGTGGCTCCTCATCGCCCGGGGTTGGTGGCGAGGAGCCGATGCGCTGATGGACGACCTGGAACGCGAGATCGAATGGCGTCAGGGTCGCCGGATGATTTTCGATGAGATCGTGACCGAGCCCCGGCTCTCACGCTGTCACCGAATGACCGGCGCGACCCCCAACACCACGCCTCGAATCATCGACATGAAGCGAGCCACCGAGGATCTGCTCGGCCTCAACCTCACTGACCCGTTCCTGAACTTCTATCGAGACGGCACCGACAGCGTTGCATTTCACGCCGACCGCGAGCTTCGTCATTCACCGGAGGCCGTCGTTGCCATCGTGACCCTCGGATCACGACGACCGTTTCGCATCCGAGCCGATCGGGGTGGCCCCGCCATCGATCTGGCGCCAGCGACCGGAGACCTGATCGTGATGGGCGGCGCCTGTCAGCACGAGTTCCAGCACGCGGTGCCGAAATCGAAACACGGCGGACCGAGGATCAGCGTGTCGATGCGATGGCCACGGCCCGGTCGTAACGCCGAGCGCACCACCGGTCCGCCTCGCTAGGGGTCCGCACTCACCAACGGTCAACCGGTCGGAGCCCCGCCAGCCATCGGGTCATCGAGCGGCTCCACGGCTCCACCCTCGATGAGCTCGTCAGGCATCGGGTCCCACTCCTGGAGTTGCTCCTCGGACACGGGAAGTGTTGATCCGCCCTGCGGGATGACCTCGATGTCGGGCATCGGCTCGGAGCCGGGAACCGACTCAGGCCCAGGCCCTGGTGGCGGAGGAGTCGGCGGTGTCGGAGTCGGCGGTGTCGG
>Ga0105047_10003608_pt1 | contig 27245 bp, 21 predicted proteins | sample MAT04_FD_78384 | JGI IMG/M metagenome (GOLD analysis project Ga0105047, IMG submission 78384) | Freshwater microbial communities from Lake Fryxell liftoff mats and glacier meltwater in Antarctica - MAT-04 (megahit assembly) | ecosystem: Environmental > Aquatic > Freshwater > Ice > Liftoff... | reverse complement strand
TGCTTCTCCGGGGTTTCCGGTAGTGAGAAGCGTGCCCGAAACGGCGAGTGAGACCGAAGTCGGAAAGGACTGAGCGCTCGCCGCGCCGGCGAGTACCGTGGCAAAAGCCATGACAGAAAGATTGCGTAGCAACATAGTTTTAAGAGCCCCCTTTAGGCTGAACTGACTGACCCAGAGAATCATCCTCCCCAAGACTCAGCCATTGTAACATCGAACCCCGTGAAATGACAAGGAATTTCCGCAAAAACTACCCCAGCAGAAATATCAGGGTCCCGAAATTGAACCTGATTCGCGGACCAGTGTCCCTAAAAATAGTGATGTGGGAGGAGCCAAAGCTCCTCCCACCTTTAACCCTAATCTTAAAATATCCGTTTCGCTACTTGATCCCCGACATCACGATTCCCTTCACAAAGTACCGCTGGCCCACGATAAAGATGATGATCAACGGGATCGTCACCAGCGTGCTGGCCGCCATGATTAGGTGCCACTGCTCGCCGCGCAGGGCGTTGTAGGTCTGCAGACCGAGCTCGAGGGTCTGCTTGTCCGGATCGTTCAAGTACAGCAGTGGACCCATGAAGTCGCGCCACGTGCCGATGAACGTGAACAGGCCGATGGTGGCCAACGCCGGGCCCGAGAGCGGCACCACGACTCGCCAAAAGATTGTCCAATGGCTCGCTCCGTCCAAGAATGCCGCTTCATCAAGCTCACGGGGCAGGCCCATAAAGAACTGCCGCAACAGGAAGATGCTAAACGCGCCGCCGCCAAAGAACGCCGGGACGATCAGCGGATAGAACGTGTTCACCCAGTGCACGTTCGCGTAGAACACGTACGTCGGGATCATCGTGACGATGCCAGGCAGCATCATGGTGCTGAGCAGGATGATGAACATCCGGTCCTTCCCAACAAACTCGATCCGGGCAAACCCATAGGCCACCAGGGCGGCGCTAAAGACCACGCCAACCGTGGTGCATGCCGCAATGAAGATCGTGTTCTTGAAGAACAACTGGAAGCTGACGTTGGGGTTGGTCAGCACGAGGTGGAAGTTATCCCACGTGGGGTTTTGCGGCCAGGCCCAGGTGCTGGTTTGCCCCGCTTCCGCCGGAGTTTTCAGCGCCATCGCGAACATCAAGTATAGGGGCAACAGGAAGATCATGGAGCCCGAGAGCAGGATGACCCAGTTCACGAGCTTGCCAAAGGCCTCCCCGACTTGGGCGATGCGCGCCCGTTTCTGCATGGCAAGGTCGCGTTCGGTCAGCGATCCCCCCGCATTGGCCATCATCTCTTGCCGCACGTGCGGCACGTTTCCATGGGGTTGGCTCATCGGGCACCTCCTTCGTAATAGACGTATTTGTTCAGCCGCAACTGGGCCAGCGTGAAGATCATGATCACCACGAATAGGATCCACGCCAGCGCGCTGGCGTAGCCCATTCTCAGGGAGAGAAAGGCGTTTTCGTAGAGGTGCAACATGTAGAACCGGGTTGAGTCATTGGGCCCACCGGAGGTTAACACGAACGCCTGGGTGAACACCTGGAAACTGCCGATGACGCCGGTGATCAGGCTAAAGAACAGCGAGGGCGAGAGGAGCGGCAGGGTGACGTGCCGGAACCGGGTCCACATGTTCGCTCCGTCTACGGTTGCCGCTTCGTAGTAGAACTGCGGAATCCCCTGCAGACCCGCCAGCAGGATGACCATGCCCCCGCCGATGCCCCACAGGCTCATGATGATCATGGCGGGAAGCGCGGTCTGCTCGTTCCCCAGCCAGTTCGTCTCTTGCCCGCTCGGGTTGAACTGCCCCATAAACGAGGCTAGCCCCAAGAAGTTGCGGGTGCCGTCGGGGCCGTAGATCAGCCAGTTCAGCAACCCGCCTTCGGGCTGGAAGATCTTGCGCCAGATGAGCGCACCGGCGACGGCGCTGGCCAGCGCGGGCATGTAATAGCAGGCCCGGAACAGCGCGATCCCCCGCACTTTGATGTTGAGCAGCAACGCCAAGGCCAGCGAGCCCATCAAGCCCAGCGGGACGGCGAATAGCGAGTACACGAACGTCACCCGCATCGCAATCCAGAATCGGGGGTCCACGGTAAAGGCTTCGCGGTAGTTCTCAAGCCCGCGCCACCGCGCCGGGCGGATGATGTCCCAATCGGCCGCGCTCATCATCAGCGACAGCACCATCGGTCCAATCGTGAAGATCAACATGCCCAGAATCCAGGGCATCACAAACCAGTAGCCCGCGCGGTTTTCCTTCCGCTGGCGGTTACTCATTGCCTTCAGCCGCCCGCGCTCGGGCCAATAGATCCAGCCGCCCAGCGCCCCAATGAGGAACACCCCCAGGACCACGCCGTAGCTCCACTTGAACATCGGCAGATTCTGTTCGGCGAGTAGCACATCTAACCGGTCCTGGGCGCGCTGTGTGCCAATGTCGAGGGCGGTTTTGGGCTTGGCGAGTCCGGTTAGGACGCTCTCCACTCGACTGCTGGCCAACGCGCCCACTTCCGGCCAAAGGTCACTAGTGACGTTAAACTTGACGAAAGGCACCGCGTCGTGGGTGACAATCCGGTTCTTGGGGTACTGCATGATCAACGGCGCGTTCGCGTCGGGGATCCACGCACTGGATAGGGCAATGGATTTGATGGCGGGCTGGGCTTGGCCCGCGGCGGCCATGCCCTCCATCCCCACGGGACCGGCCATCCAGGCGGCCAATCGCCACGAGTCTTCCGGGTATTTGGTCCCGGTAATCACGGAGTATCCCGAGCCGCCCGTGGGGTAGGCCTTGGTCCCGTCCTTATAGGCGGGGGCCAGGGCGATGTCCCACTCGAAAAACTCCTTAGTGCCCGGAATCAGGGCTTCACGGAACCGGGGAACCACCCAGATGCCGTTCTGGTACATCGCCACTTTTTGCGAGAGGAACAAGTTGTCCGTGTTCGTCTGCATCACCGAGCTGATCTCGGTAGTGGAGGGAATCCAGTGCTTCTGTAGCGACTGATCGGCGAAGGCCTCCCAAACCTTCAACCACTTCGGGTCGTTGGTCAGCACTTTGGTGGGCGACTCGTTGTTATTGGCGTACCGCGCCCCCGTGCTATAGGCCATGGTTTCAATCCAAACCTGGGGCCAGGCCGGCACATATCCCCACTGGGTGGGCTTGCCCGACTTACCAAACTTGGTCAACTGCTGAACGACCCAAAGGAAGTCCTTCTCACGCAATTCGGGGCGAACTTTAAAATCCCAGGTCCACGTCCCGTCGGGGTAAGGAATTCCAGCCTCATCAAACAGCCGCTTATTATAGTAAACATTGCTGATCGGCGCGATGTCGCGCGGCAACACGTAAAGCCGCCCCTTATAGCTGTGGGCGTCAACGATCTCCTTGTAGTAGTCGTTGATCGTGATGCGCTTACCGTCGGGTCCGGTGGGGAATCCGGGTGACTTGTAGAACTGATTAAGTTCCAGCATCGCGCCGCGCCGCGCCATGCGCTGGAAATTGCCTGGGTCCATCATCACCACGTCGGGCGCGACGCCTGCCGCATACTGGGCGAGTAGTTTCTGGTGATAGTTCGAGTACGGCGCGCCCTCAAATTTCACGCGAATCCAGGGGTGAAGGCGTTCAAACTCCTTAACGACGGGTCGGAGGACACGCTGCCCTTCATCGCCATCCCACACCACGAACCGTAAGTCGTGAATCTCGCCCGGCTTCAGGTTATCGGGCCGGGGGTAGGGCTCGGAGGGAACGGCAAAAGTCGGCACGGAGAGCGCGACCAAAGCGAACCCCAAAAGGGCGCGTCCCCGCGCCCAAAGCCCCTTCGTTGGGGAATTGGTCCACGTCATGTCACTTTGATTCTAACAGACGTGGACCGGATCTATTTGAGTCTGGCCGCCAGATAGGTTGACGATTGGAAACAATTCCCGGCCAAATGTTTTTTTCGAGGGCAGTTACGCCCCGGATTGATCAAAGTTTCGGGTCAGGATGTCGAAGTCAAACACCGTTACCGAGCGATCTCCATCCAAGTCTGCGTCTGCATCCCAGGCTGGGCCACCTTCGACCGAGTCAAACGCTGAGCTCAGTTGATCGTAATCGAAAACAGTCACGGTGTTGTCGCCGTCCACGTCGCCGTTTACCACTGAGCTGTTTCCAAGGGCCACGCCTCCCGTCCCAATCACCACGCTTGCCCGGCGCACCGCGAGCCAGTGCGACGGCTTGATCCACAGGTCGTAGGTGCCCACCGGGGCATTGAACTGGACCGAGTAACGTCCGTCCGCGTCTAGCGTGCTTTGCCTAGTCGCCACCACGCTCCCGTCCGCCGGGTTTCGCAATTCAAACGTCGAGCTGACGTTCGCGGGGAAATCCCAGTCCTGAAGCACCACGCGTCCGGTTACAAGACCCACGTTCGCGGACACCTCGGCGGTCCACATGCCACGACCGTGCGTGGCGAGTAGGAGCTTCCGACTCCCACTCATGAACGTCACTTCATCAACGCTGACGTTGGCGGGGCCGGTGTCCCGGGAAGACCACGTCTGCCCCCCGTCAGTGCTGGCAAAGAACCCGACTTCGGTGCCGGCATAGAGGTAACCGCTCAGGCTGGGGTCCACCGCTAGGCCCCGCACCGGGGCGTCGGGCAAGCCGCTGGCCCCCGCGCCCGTCACGTCGGCCCAGGTCGATCCATTATTCGTACTGACCCGAATGTTCGCGGTGTCCCAACCGCCGAGGCACACGTACACCCGGCTGGGGGACAGTGGGTCAAAGACGAGGCGGGTGATGTATGAATTCGGGAGGGGGTTGGTCCCGCCGTTGTTGTCCACCGCCGTCCACGTGGGCGAAGGGGCTAGAGCGTTCGACGTGCGGAAGATTTGCCCGTCGTTGCACCCGTACCACACCACGTTAGAATTGCCCGGTTGAACGGCAATCGCGCTAATGTTAGCAGCGTTGCCCCCGGTGGTCGCCGACCACGTGGGGGGCGTCGCGCGGGCGTCGTTCGTTCGCCACAGTCGGTTGCCCCCGGCCCAAAGCCGTTCGGGAGCGTTGGGATCCAGGATAAACGGTGCAATGAAGTTGGCCGTCGAGCCAGCATCCGACAATCCGCTGTACATCCAGTCCGCGCTCTCGCCGCCATTGGTCGACCGATGGAGGTAGAGGTAAACGTACTCGCCGTAGGTGTAGTTGGGATTGGTGGAGTCAATCGCGCACCAGCCGCCGTCGCCCCCGAACGTCAGGACCGCCGTGTTGTTGCCCACCTCGGTCTTCAGCGTGCCGTTATCTTGGGTCCCGCCCACCACTTTGCCCGTGGGACCGTGGCCCGCCGCGCCGTAGAACTGCGTGGTGTCGTAACCAACATTCAGGCTAGTCCACGTGGTGCTACTCATGCGCGTGGTCGTAATGTCGTCGGTGCGGAACACGCCGCCATCAGTCACCACGAAGAGCTTTCGGTTCGTCGTGCCGTTGTAACCCGGATCCTGGATAAAGTCATGGATATCGGGATGGGCCTGTTCGGTGAGGAGGTACCCATCAGAGATGCGTGCCATGCTCGTACCGCCGTCGGTTGAGCGGTACACGTGGGTTCCGCCCACCACGACTAGGTTGGGGTCCGTCGGACTCACCCAAATGGGGCAGGCGTACCAGTTGGCCCCGCTGCGAATCCCGGTTGCCGTCCGCAAGGCGTAGCTTGCCCCGCCGTCCGTACTGCGCCAAATCTCGCCGTTGCCTTGCCCGGTGGTGGCGTAGACCGTTGTGGGCGAACTCGGGGCGTAAGCCAGGTCGATTCGGCCCAAAAAGTCATAGATTCGCCCGAGGCCCGAGGCTTCGATCCACGTCATGCCGCCGTCGTTCGAGACCATCGCGGCATGGAACCAGCCCCCATCGTAGTCGATGATTTGCGCGACGGCGCGGTTGCCATCGGTGGGATGGAATTGAACATCAAAGCTACCCTGCGCCCAACGCACCGTATTCCAGGTGTTCCCACCGTCCGTTGATCGCACCAGGCCTCCGTAGCGAAGGCTACCTAAGATCACGTTGCCGTTGGTCGGCGAAACCGCGATGCGATTGACCGTGTTGAAACTCGTGGTGGAGGGCAGCAGGGTCCAGGTGAGCCCGCGGTCCTTGGAGCGATAGATCCCCAAACCACCCAGGGCATCGCCGTTGAACTGGCCCTCACCGGTGCCAGCGAACTGCGTATTAAAGTTGTTAGGATCGGCGGCGAGACTGCCAATGGCGAGGCAGTCCAGTCGGTCACTCACCGCACTCCACGTCACGCCGCCGTTGACGGTCCGCCACAGGCCACCGCCTACCGAACCCGCGAGCATCTTGTTTCGGTCTGCCGGATCGATCAGAAGCGATCGCGTTCGTCCGCCAACGTTGCCCGGCCCGCGATGCGTCCAGGAGAGCGACAGCCCGCCCCCTTCCCGGGCACTGCCATTCATAGTGGCCGCATTGGCGATGCGCTGGGCCACGGCCCGACGGTAGCCATTGGGATCAATCTGACCGTTGCCGTCGCGCCAGGCTAGCCTGCGCCAGGCAAAGGCTTCGGCGGGTCCAGTAGCCGGAGCCCGGTACTTGATTTCGGGCTGACCGGCCTGGGGCATTACGGGCCGACTGAGCCAGAGCGCTCCGGCAAAAGTTGCCAGTGCAAGCGCCGAAACGCTGAGTGAACTGAAGACGGAGTGATGTGTTTTCATTACCGGAGCTCTCTTTAACACCCAACGGTTTGAGTAAACCGCAAGTTCTGGGTTAAACGAAAAACGGGACAGCCCAGCGGGGCCATCCCGTATTATATTCCCGCCAAATTGCGAGGAGCGAGGGCGATTAGCCCTCGATGCGAACGCCCATCGACCGGGCGGTGCCCGCCACGATGCGCGACGCCATCTCTTCGTCGTCGGTATTGAGGTCCTTCATCTTCTTGCGGGTGACCTCAAGAAGTTGCGCCTGAGTGAGGACACCCACCTTATCCTTCAGCGGATTCGCTGAGCCGGAAGTGATGCCAACCGCTTGCTTGATCAACTCGCTGGTCAAGGGTTGCTTGACGACGAACGAGTAGGAGCGATCCTCGAAAACCGTGATCTCCACCGGAAGTTTGAAGCCCATCTGAGGTGCGGTCATCTCATTGAACTTCTTGAGGAACTCCATCATGTTGATGCCCGCCTGACCTAGGGCCGGGCCGACCGGCGGCGCAGGAGTTCCCTTACCGGCCGCAATATTGAGTTTGATAACGCTGGTGACTTTCTTCGCCATGGTCCCGTAGTCCGTAAATTAGTTTGCGCGGGGAGGGGGAAGCATCACCCGGGCTAAGTGACAAGCATACCCCAGGGCTCAAGCCCACTCAATCCCGAAAACCTGCCGGAAAGACTCAATCACGGCAGGGCGCGCCTCATCCACCGTCACGGGCCGGCCCAATTGCTGGGTCAGTGACGTCACGCCGTAATGACGAATGCCGCAGGGGACAATCAAATCGAACGCTGCTGCCGACGACTCACAGTTCAGCGCGAGCCCGTGGAGACTCACCCACCGTCGGATTTTGACCCCGATCGCCGCGATCTTCTCGTCGCGCACCCAGGCCCCGGTATGCGGGGCGAAGCGCCGGCCTTCGATCCCGTAGCCCGCCAGTGTCACCAGGACAACCTCCTCCAACTGGCGCATCCACTGGTGCAAGTCCCGCCCGTGGCGGCCGAGATCGAAGATCGGATAGGCCACCAATTGGCCGGGACCGTGGTACGTTACGTCGCCCCCGCGGTCGGTTCGAATAACCGAGATACCGCGCGCGGCGTAGTCCTCGCGAGTCAAACGCAGGTTCTCTTCGTGAAAGTTTGCGCCCAGAGTAAGCACCGCCGGGTGCTCCACCAACAGGAGAGTGTCGGGTTCCGTGCCATCCAGCACCGATTCGGCCACCGCCCGTTGCAGATCCCAGGCCTCCGCGTAACCCATCCGACCGAGGTCGCGCCACTTCGCCAGGTTCACGCCGGACCGTCCCGTTCGCCGACAAATTCGTAGATTGCCGCGCCTTCGGCAGATTCGGTTAAGGGTTGCCAATGCAGATCCGGCGTTTCTTCCACAACGGCCTTGCTGGCCGCGATGCCGCCCACCGGGCAGAGCGCTTCGGCATTGGCCGCCAGATCAATCACGGTCGTGAACTCAAGGCGCTGCAGTTGGTCGTCCACGTCCCCGGCATTCAATCCGATTCTCAGGCGGAACGGCATCAGCGAACGACTTCGATTTTGATTGAATCCGCCGATATCGGCCTGCAGCGCGCGGGCGGCTTGAACCGCCGACCTCGCAGTAGGAAAGCCCGCGATCGCGCCATCGCCGGCGGTGGAGTAGATCGTTCCGAGGTGCTGGTTCACCACGCTCGAAACGAACCGCTGAAACTCGCGGAACGACCACTCCGCGTCAAACGGGTCGGCCGCCGCCTTCATCTTCGAACTCGACTTGACGTCCACGGCCAAGATGCCGATCCGCCGCGCGGCCGGACGTAGCAAGTTCTCCAGCTCCTCACGCTCATGGTTGAGGGCTTCCACGTTATTGGCGTTCAGTCGACGCTGCATCGCCGCGTTTTCTTCCAGCCGTGCCCCTTGCCCACCTAACCACGCAAACAACACCATCACGGTGTTCAATAAGATGGTTTCACCGACGCTCGTTGCCTGCCACATGTCCCGACCGTAGGGACCGCTGATTGCGAAGGTCGCCGCCGAGGAGGCTAAAGCACCGAGGATCCCAACCCAAATCGCCCGTACCGGCCGACCCGCGATGAAGCCGATCAGCACTTGCCCTGCCCACGTGGATACTTGGACGAAGAGGATGGCGACGGCCAGCTTCACGTCGATCGAGTCCTCCTGCAAGAAGACTCCTCGCGGATCGACGGCGTTAAGTGTGAGGCTTGAAGTCAGCCCGATCGCCCCGCTCAGCAACCATCCCGTCAGGTGCGAGTGGTCTCGGGCCATGCGGAACCACTCATGGCCAACCAGTCCCGCGGGCGCGTCGGACGTCACGACCGCGGTTTGCAGGCGCTGGCGGACTTCAAAGAGCCGTTCGAGGAGTTGCTGCCGGTTAGCGGTGCGTCGTTCGGCTTGTACACGACGCACCATTAGACTCCCTGCCCCCAAGGCACAGACGAGGCCAAGCGCGGAGTAGAGGCTGGCAAACGTAGTGAACGATTGGAGGACAGGACCAGGCTCCGGGCGCGCCGAACCAAGGGGAACCGTCCAGCCGGCCGCCGAGATGGCAATGGCAAAGAACACGCTCCCAACCACCGCATTCCGGGCCATACCAAACCGGGCGATCGCGGCGAGCTGCACGAGAAGTACCCCGATCATCGTGCCGATCCGCATCTGGTCGCCAGGGTCAAACTGATTCCTCACGGAAGTTGTCGAGAGGGAAATACTGATCAAGAGCCCGAACAAGACGAATGAGGAGGCCGCCAAGAAGAGGATCGGGCGTTGGGTGAGTGTCTGCCAGCCCCACCGCATGGGCACCCATATCCGGGTGACTGTCCACGGCCCGCTTGCGCTACTGATACGATCGCTATCGATCGGATTCGGCACCGGGATGACGTGGCCCGCCGAGTTCTCTTTTTGCATGGTCAGGTCACCGTTCATGGCTACTCATACAGGCCTACTTACAAATTGATGGACGACGTTGCGATGGAGGTCGTTATGTCCCACAAAAAAGGAACGAACTGGACATTACCTACAGTACTCTACAGATAATGTTGCGGTCCGAGGGCTTTGAACGGCACTGGCCCGAAAACCGGCGCGGGGCGATTAGTCTCACGTACGACGGCGGCTTGCCCGAACACTTCGAGATCGTTGGTCCGGACCTTTCCCGCCGGGGCTTACGCGGCACTTTTTACGTCACGCCACGGGCACTTGTTCAAAACGCACCGATTTGGCGCGGACTCGCCATGCAAGGCCACGAGATTGGAAACGGCTGCCTGATTGACGCGGCGATGGGCGATGGCTCGCTTCCACGGTGGACTCTTGAAATGGTGAGTCTGGAAGTGGACAGCGCTCAGGAGGCCCTCGCCGAGATTTTGCCCGGTCAAGTCGCTCATAGCTTTGGTTACCCCTGGGGATACTCCCGGGCGGCGGGCGGGTCGGATATTCGCGAGGTTGTTGACCCTCAGATAGAGGTAGCTCGCGCGGGAACGGACGGCATGAACGCCCCCGGCAGTTGCGATCTGCAGTTCCTGCGCTGCATGATGGCTGACAGTTGGACCGGCGCAGAGTTAGTGCGCATGGCGGAAGCCACCCTAGACTCGGGCAAGTGGGGCATCTTCGCGTTTGAGGGAGTGGGATCCGGACTGCGCGGGGTGGACCATGCCGCGCACACGATGCTCCTGAATTGGCTAGCCAGTGTGCAGCCGCAAGTATGGGTAGACCCGGTCATTACGGTGGCCGGTAGCCTGCGTTCCCTCCGGCGCGGGCAATTACGCGTGCTCTAAGGTCTGAGGGTTTCCATCCTGGGGGCCTTCGGGACTACACTGCGGGGATGACTCCAACCCGCGCCGAGTTTCTGCACCTTCCGGCGTGGCAGCAGACGCTGTTCTATCTGCTGGCCGCCCTCAGCCTAGGCTACGCCCTGTTCCGATTTGCTCAACGCGCCCGCCTATGGTGGCGCGGCCGGCCGATAACTTGGCGGCCCGATTGGGTGGGGAACTTTGCGCGTTACGGTATTGGACAACGCAAGGTCGGCACGTCTCGGCCGCAGAGTGGCGCACCCATGCACCTACTGATCGCCATTGGATTCATGGCGCTGACGGTAGCCACGACGCTCCTCGCCATCAACACGTATTCCCCGGTTAAGTTCCACCAGGGAACTTACTACCTGGTGTACGAGTTCACGTTTGACCTGCTCGGGCTGTTGCTGTTCGTGGGGTTGCTTTGGGCGCTCGTGCGACGCATCGTGTTTCGCCCCCAGGTAGCCGTGTCGGCACCCCAGGATTTTTGGACGCTCGGCGTGTTGCTCGCCCTAACCGTTGGCGGCTACGTCCTAGAAGCCGCCCGCATTGCCAACCAACCCCAGACGTGGGACCACTGGTCGTTCGTCGGGCACACCCTGGCCGGGTGGATAGGGCCGATTTCAACTGCTCAGTACCTTGGCGTGTGGTGGGCGCACATCATCACTTTCTTCGCGTTCGTCGTGAGTCTCCCGCACCTGCGATTGCGCCACATCGTCACGGGTTCGCTGAGCGTGGCGGCGGCCCCGCCGTACCCGATGGGCTACCTCGCCCCGATTGCGATGGCGGACGTGGAGGCCACCGGCGAAGTGGGGGTCTCGCGGGTAGACCAATACTCCCGATGGCACCTGCTGTCGCTCGACGCGTGCATGGAGTGCGGCCGCTGTACGGAGGTTTGCCCCGCCAACGCGGCGGGCAAAACCCTGAACCCGCGATCGGTGGTCCTGAGCCTGCGTGACGCCCTCGGGACGGATGAAGCCATCGCCCCGCGTATTACCGAAGAGGCCCTGTGGGCATGTACCACCTGCCAGGCCTGCGTGGAGGCTTGCCCGGTGCAGATCCGTCACGTCGACTTGATTACCGACGCCCGCCGAGCGCTGGTGGCCGAAGGGAAACTGAGCGGATCGGGCGCGACGATGCTACGGCAGACTGGGTCCACCGCCAACGCCTGGGGGGCTCGCGCCGAACAACGCGAGGACTGGATGCGCGGCCTGAACGTCCCCTTGGCCCGGGACCGAACTAAATTTGACGTGCTGTTCTGGGTGGGCTGTGCGGGCGCGACTGATCCCGGAGCCGTCAAGACGACCCGAGCGGTCGCCGAGTTGCTGGGCAAAGCGGGCATCGACTTTGCGTGCCTTGGTCGCGAGGAAGCCTGTACCGGAGACCCTGCCCGACGTGTCGGAGACGAGTTCTTGTACCAAGACATGGCGCAGCGCAACGCGACTATGTTTGGCAAATACCAGTTCCGGCGAGTGGTCACGGCGTGCCCGCATTGCCTCAACACGTTCCGCCACGAGTACGCATCGGTGGACGCTGGCTTCCCTGAGGGCGTGGAGATTCTGCATCACACCGAACTCTTGAACGAGCTGGTCCAGCGCCGAGCGTTGCGACCTATCAATTTGCATCAGGGCACCACCACCTACCACGATCCCTGCTACCTCGCCCGAGCGAACGGAATTGCCGACGCTCCCCGCGCCTTAATGGGCCAGGAGAGCGCCCTGGACCGCGCCGGCGAAGGCTGGATACCGACCCTGGAATCCGACATCGCTACCGGCCCCCTCGTTGAGCCAACCCACCACGGGCGCAAGACCCGGTGCTGCGGTGCCGGCGGCGGCCGGTTGTGGATGGAGGAAGCCCCAGACCAACGCCCCGGAGAAGTGCGCGCGCGCGAGCTGCTGGCGACCGGCGCGGAGACCATCGCTCTGGGCTGCCCCTTCTGCCGAATTATGCTGGACGCCAGCGTGAAACAAGTCACCGACCGCGACGTTCGCCTGGCCGACGTTGCCGAACTCTTACGGGACGCAAACGCATGATTGTTGGGCTCGGACTCGACACCGTTGCCATCGCTCGTATTGAGAGCGCGATGCAGAATCCACGGTTTCTGGCGCGCATCCTCACGCACCAGGAACGGACGGAGGCCAACCCGGTTCACCGCGTCGCCAGCCGATGGGCCGCGAAGGAGGCCACCGCGAAGGCCTTGGGCACGCACCTCAGGTGGCATGAAGTGGAACTGCTACACGAGGCGAACGGACGCCCATTCATCCGGCTGAACACCCTCGCGGTGCCTCACCCGCCCCGAATCCACGTCAGCCTGACCCACGATGGCGGACTCGCCATCGCCGTGGTGATTGCCGAACACGGGGACTGAGCGTTCGGCCCGAAAATCCCGCACCAGACCGGGACCTTCCAACGTAGATCATCCTATGGATTGCGATGAGCCCTCGACCCTCACCCGATTGATCGACCGACTGGAGCAATCCACCCCGGTTGATGATCCAAAGCTGCGGGCGATGGTGACGGCCCTGCGCACGGAGGTCCGCAAGGATACCGAACGCCAAGAAGAGCGCGAAGAACTGTTGCGCCAGTACTCCGAAGCGTACGACAAACTCACCGCTCCCGCCAATCGACTCGGTATTTTCTTGTCCCACTTGGACGACGACCTCGCCCTGGTGGGCTCGGGCGATACGGACTTCGTTTCCACGGTGGATCCCAAGGTTTCGTTTGATGCGCTGGTGCCTGGAGCGCGGGTACGCCTGAACGAGGCCTACGCGGTGGTGGGCCTGATGCCGCCCCATTCGGGCGGATCGATCCTAAAGGTCGCCGAAGTGCTGACGGACGGCCGATTGCGTGTGGGCAGTGATCCGCAGAACCTGCAGGGGCGCGTGGTCGTCCGGGGTGGTGCCTTGGCCGATGTCAAAATTGAGCGCGGCGACGAGGTGCGCATTGAACCCATGGGGCGCGTTGCGCTGGAGCATTTCCCTCACCAAGAGGTGCGCGACTACTTTGTGGAGGACGTCGCCGAGATTCCATGGGACCAGATTGGCGGGCAGGACCAAGCCATCGCGCTGATCCGCGATACCATCGAGCACCCCCTACTCTATCCCGATCTCTACGCCCGGTTCGACAAGAAACCCGTGAAGGGCATCCTGCTGTACGGCCCTCCGGGTTGCGGCAAAACCCTAATTGGCAAGGCCACCGCGTACAACTTGGCGCGGGACTATTCGGCGCGAATGGGACACGAAGTGAAGGAGTACTTCATGCACATCAGCGGGCCTAAGATCCTGAACATGTGGCTGGGCGAGACCGAGCGCATGGTCCGCGAGATCTTTGACACCGCCCGCGCCCGGGCTAAGGAGGGCCGCCTGGTGGTGATCTTCATGGACGAGGCCGAGTCGGTCCTGCGTACCCGAAGTAGCGGGCGGTGGATGAACATCAGCAACACCGTGGTCCCGCAGTTCTGCGCCGAGATGGACGGGTTGGTGGCGCTAGAGAACGTGGTGCTGATTCTCACCAGCAACCGGCCCGATTACATTGACCCGGCCGTGCTACGACCCGAGCGCATCGACCGCAAGGTTAAAGTGAACCGGCCCGACCGGGACGCTTCGCGCGACATCCTGGGCATCTACCTACGCGACCGATTGCCGCTGGACCCGGCCTGGCTGGCGGAACACGGCAACGGGGTCGAAGAGGCCCGCCAAGCCCTGTTGACTTCGGCCGTGGCGTACCTGTGGCGGGCCGATAAAACCACCGAGTTCCTGAACGTATTCATGCGAAACGGCGACCGCCGCACCCTCTATTACCGCGACCTAGTGAGTGGCGCGTTGCTGAAATCGGTGGTGGACCGGGCAAAGGAACTCGCCATCCGCCGCGCCATCGACGCCCCCGAAACGGAACACGGCATCGGAATTGCCGACCTCCACGCCGCGATTGACGACGAGTACCGCGAGAACGAGATCTTCCCCAAATCCGACGTGATGGAGGACTGGCTGAAGCTGATTGACCTCGAACCGGAGAGCGTCGCCACCGTGAAGCCCGTACGGGAAAACCGGGGCGAAACCTATCTGCGCAAGACGGTGATCTAACAACTCGCCCGAAGGGGGCCTTGCCCCGGGGGGGGGGCGCCAGCCTGCCTAACGCAACGCGACGACTTTGGTTTCGCAAAACCCGAGCCGGACCTGGTCAGAGCTTTAAGAACGGACGGAGCTTGGCGAGCGACTTCGGGCCGATGCCCTTTACGGCGTCGAGTTCGTCGATGGATCGGAACGGGCCGTTCGCTTGGCGATACTCAAGGATGCGCTGGGCCAAGGCGGGGCCGATTCCCGGCAACGACTCCAGTTCGGCTTGCGAGGCGGAGTTGATGGAAACGCCGCCCCCGGCAGCCGGGTCAACCACCGGCGGTGCAGACTCGGTGACCCCAACGGGAGCGGCATTCATCATCGAGGCGGCGGCGGGCGCGCCAACGATCGTCTCGCCCGCGTCCTCCGGATCGGTCACGCGGGGCACACGGATTTGGGTGCCGTCGGTCGCCCGGGCCGCCAAATTGATCCGGCCAAGGTCAGCGTCTGCCGTGCCGCCGCCGGCTTCCTCCACGGCGTCGGCCACGCGACCCCCGGCGGGTAGACGGATCACGCCGGGGCGCTTTACCGCGCCAACAACCTGGACCACCACCTCACCGGGGACTCCGGGTCCAATGGCAATGGCGCGGGCAGGGCGGATGGCCTGGTACGCCCAATTCCCCAGAAACAGGGTGGCCAGCACGCCCATTCCGGCAAAACCTAACGCACGACGGTCGCCCCACGGTCGCATCACTCTCTATTCTTGCTCCAATGACGGCTTTCCTGCCCGAATTTACCGATTCGTTTGCCAACTGCGCCAATAGTCTGGGTCTTCAATCCCCAGGGCCGCCTCGGCTAGGTAAAGCGGTCGGAACGTGTCCAGCATGACGGCTAGCTCCTCGGTTCGCTGGGCGCCGATCGATGCTTCCACCGCGCCGGGTTGCGGACCGTGCGGAATTCCCAGAGGGTGCAGCGTGATCGACCCCTCTTGGATGCCCTTTCGGGAGCCAAACTTGTCGTTCACGTAGTACAACACTTCGTCGCTATCCACGTTGCTGTGGTTGTAGGGGATGACGACCGCTTCGGGATGATCGTCCAGCATCCGGGGGCAGAACGAGCAGACGACAAACCCTGCGCCCTGAAACGTTTGGTGGATGGGGGGCGGCATGTGAAGTCGCCCTGTGATCGGCGCAAAGTCCATGATATTGAACGCCCACGGATAGTTGTAACCGTCCCACCCGATCACGTCGAACGGGTGGAACCGGTACCGATAGCGCGTCATACGCCCCCGGGCCTTAGTGTCGATGAAGAACTCACCCTCTTCGTCATGCGGGGTCAGCGTGGTTGGCGGCCGAATATCGCGTTCGTGGTACGGGGCGTGCTCTTGCAGTTGCCCGTACTCGTTGCGATAGCGTCGCGGGATCTCCACCGGGCCATGGCTCTCGAACGCCAGCATTCGAACGGGGAACGCGTCAAAGTCAAGGCGATAGATCGTGCCACGAGGGATCACCAAGTAGTCGCCCGGCCCGAACGGGACGTCGCCAAAAAGGGAGCGCAGCACGCCGGTGCCATCGTGCATAAACAGCAACTCGTCGCCCTCGGCGTTTTTATAAAAGTGGGGCATCGGCTCGGCGATTTTGGCCTGGTACCACACCACATCGGCGTTGCCCATCAGGGGCACCCGGCCCGAGAGAGCGTCGCCCCTTGGCGCTAGTTGCGCGGTCAGCAGGTGGCGATGCCGTAGTGGTTCGGCTTCTAAGAACTTGGGGCGCCGGTCGCCTAGATCCTCCCACCCGGCCACTTCGGTAGGCAGGTGGATGTGGTAGAGCATCGACATCGGGCCGGAGAAACCGCGCGTCGTAAAGAGCTGTTCGGCGTATAGCCCCCCATCGGGCCGGCGAAATTGAGTGTGACGAGTGCGGGGAACTTCCCCCAATCGAACGTATCGTGGCATCGTTGCCTCCTCTCGGTTGTGCGGGGGAGTTTACTGCGTCGATTACACCCGGGAGGACCTAAAATGCGGATCTTCGCGCCAAAGGGCGAGGAATGCCGCGACGACTCTGGGATCGAAGTGCGTGCCAATATTCTGTTGGATGTAGGCCATCACTTGTTCGGCGGGCATGGCCGGACGATAGGGTCGGTCTGAGCTCAGTGCATCAAAGACATCGATGACAGCAAAGATTCGGGCCGCCAGAGGGATTTCGTCGCCCTTTAGCCGCAGAGGGTAGCCGGTCCCATCCCACTTCTCGTGGTGGGCGTGAGGGATCGTGAGGGCCGGCCTTAGGAACGGGATCGCGCTGAGCCACTCGTAGGCGTACACCGGGTGCATGCGCATCAACTCCCACTCGTCGGCATCCAAAGCGCCCGGCTTCAGCAAAATGCGATCGGGCACGCCCATTTTGCCGATGTCGTGGAGCAAGCAACCTCGGCGCATTTGCAGCAGTTCTTGGTTGTCTATGCCCATCGCCCGGGCCAACCGTAACGTCATCTCGGTGACCCGTAGGGTATGCCCCTCGGTCTCCTTATCGCGGAGGTCAAGCGCTTGGGACCACCCTTCAATCGTGGCGTCGTAGGCCAGCAGCACCTCTTCGTTTGACCGTTGGAGGCTTTCGAACAGCTGGGCGTTATCGATCGCAATGGCGGTCTGGCCCGCCAGGGTATCGACAAACTCTTCGTCGGCCTCGCCGAGAGGGGTGTCCGCCCGGGTCCACAGTTGAAGGACGCCCTGGACTTGTCCCTTGGCGATCAGCGGCACCGCCACCTGCAAGTAGTTTTCGACGGTCCGGGACTCTCCCGTCGGGGCGACTTCGATCAATCGGGACATCCCGTGCGACAGCCGACGGCGCTCGAACACCGCGCGCCCGGCCAGGCCTTCGCCCACGCGGATTATGCGCTTGGGGGGGGCTTCCAGAATTCCCCGGTGGCCGTACTCCTCAAGATCGAACCCAGGAGAAGCCATCACGCGAATCACCGCGGCGTCAACCGTAAGATGACTCACCAACGTATCCAGCACCACGCCCAGCGTCATGCGGATGTCGATGCCCGCATTGATTGCCATGTCGATCATGTGCATTGCGCGGAGTCTTAACAACTGGCGGTGCGTGGCCAATTCGGCTCGTCGTTGATCGGTGACGTCGCTAACGGCAAATACGATCCCGCGAATACCGTCCCGACCCAGGGCATTGCGAATCTGGACATCAAAGTCGCGCAGGCGCCCGCTGGCATCGAGGGCTTGGAGACTCAAGGAAGCCGTACCTTCGCCATGGGCGGTGGCTTCTTTCACCGCGATCAGGGCCCGATCAACGTGCTCGGGAATAACGGATTGGGTGATGTTGATGCCACGGGAAACGCCCGTTTCGGGATCCACTCGGGGGCTAAGGGGGCCGAACAACCGCTCGGCCGCCGGGCTCGCGTAACCGATGGTGAGGAGCGGATCGGTCACAAAAATCAAGTCTTCCGTTTCCTCAATCAGCGAGCGGAACCGTTCTTCGCTCTGACGCATGGCCAGTTCGGCCTGCTGCCGTTCGGTAATGTCCTCGTACATGCCGATGGAGTACGAGGGCTTGCCGTCATGCCCCAGCACCACGCATCCGTTCATACGAATCGTTAGGACCGAGCCATCCCGACACCGCAATGGGCGAATCCAATGGGTTCGGTCCACCTCGCCGCGTTTCGCCTGATCCATCACCGCTTGGTAGCGTTCCGCATTCCAAGCCTCCGTTGGCCAAGTTTGGCTCACCGGCATTCCTTGAAGTTGGTGCCGGTCATAGCCCGACATGCGGCAGAACGCCGGGTTCGCGTCTAGGACGATTGGCTCCGTAATACTGGCGTAGAGGATGCCCAGAGGGGACTCTTCAAACAGCATTCGGAACCGGCTTTCCACTTCATACTGCGCAATTTCCGCGAGCTTTTGGCTGGTGATATCACGGGTGAGAGCCTGGAGTTGCGTCGGAACCCCGGCCGCGTCTCGCTGGGTCACGGTCGCGTTTACCTCAACCCAAAGGCAGTTCTGTTGCCGATTGACAATTCGATACTGGGACGACAGGTAAGAGCGATCCGACCGGAGGAAGTCCTCCAGTTGTTCAACCATACGGCCCAGATCCTCGGGATGGACTACCTTAAGCCAGCCCTCGGTTGTCGCGCCGGCTTCAGGGTCAAGGTTTAAGAGCTGGATCAAACGCGGCTCCATCCTCACCGACCCGCTGAGGAGGTTAATTTCGCAGACTCCGGCCCTGAGGTCGTCCATCATGGCCCCAACCATGGGCGGGAACGCCCCACCTTGGAGCGGCAGGACCGGGGCTGGTTCCTCAAACAGACTGCCGACCAACGTCAGTCCATCTTCTGTCTCGTAGGGCTCCCCGGCGAAAACGACCCACCGGGTGAAACTCTCCGGACGGAGAATACGACAACGTACCGAAAGATTCTGGCGTTGGTTCAACGCCTCAAGGAACGCCCGGACGAGGAGATCGGCATCGGCGGCGGGCATAAGCCGTCCGAGTTCGCCGAGGGTCGGCGGAAAGTCGTTACCGATGAGTTCGCGAAGGGTGTCGGCGCCGTTGCCCCACTCCAATTCGCCCGAGTCGGCGTGCCAGCGCCAGAGGACCAAGCGGCTTGCGCCGATGGCGGTATCGGACCAGTCGGGACTCGCGACACTAGCCGAATCGCGCGAACGCGCCGCTCGTCCTAGTTTTCTGATCTCGCTCATCCCGAATCCCGCCCCATAAGTCACTCGTCGATACCGAATTGACATCTGACGTCCGTGCTAACCGCACCCTAACAATACGCAATTAGGCGACTGAAAACGAACTAAACGATGGCGTCCTAACAAAAACGGACACGAAGACCGCAATGCCACCGGGGTTCGAGGTATCAATCGTCGAAAACTGCCCCTTGGGCCTTTCGGTAAGCTGACAATATGCTAGCAAAAGCTCTGAACATGTGGTCCTTGCCTGGGGGACTAGAGGGGAGCTTGAATCCCATTGAAGCCATCCGATTAGCCCGAGAGTACGGGTTCGATTCGCTGGAGCTTTGCTTTGGCGACGAGCGCAGTGCCCTTCCCGTGGACGCAGACCCGGCGGCGATGACGGGCATTGTCGCCGCCGCCCGAAATGCCAGCATTACCCTTGATTCCACCGCCAGCGGGCTTTACTGGAACCGTAACTTGGGCGATGCCGATCCTGACCTCCGCGCCCAGGCGCAGCACGAATTGACCCGAATGATTCAACTCACGGCTGCCTTGGGCGCGCGTACGTTGCTGACCATTCCTGGCGCGGTGGACGTCTTCTTCCTCCCCGACCGGCCCGCCCAACCCGCTGCGGAAGTCCGAGCCAACGTCGCCGAGGGCCTCGCGGCCCTGCTTCCGGTGGCCGAGCGGCACGGGGTACGTCTGGGCATCGAGAACGTCTGGAACAAGTTCCTGCTCTCGGCGCACGAGATGGCACACTTCATCGATGGATTCAACTCGCCGTGGTTGGGGGCCTACGTGGACGTGGCGAACCTGATGCCCTTTGGCTATCCCGACCACTGGCTGCGTGAGCTGGGGCACCGCGTGGTAGGCGTTCACTTTAAGGACTTCCGCCGCGCGGTGGGCACCGCCGAAGGCTTTGTGGATCTGCTGGAGGGCGACGTGGATTGGCCCGCCGTGATGGACGCCCTGGACGCCATCGGCTACGATGGGCCCGTCGTCGCGGAGATGATTCCCCTGTACCGGCACCACCCATTGGTGCGAATCGGTAACACGTCCCGCGCCATGGACGCCATTCTCGGGCGATGAACGACCTGCGACTGGGGGTGATTGGCTGGGGTTTGCGCCGAAGCATCGGGCAGATCGCGCATCGTCCCGACGCCGGGGCGCGCTTAGTTGGGCTAGTGGATCCTGATCCGCTCGCGCAGACTCGGTTTACGGAGTTCGTGGGGGACGGCGCCATCATTTGCCCCTCACTCACCGAGCTTCTCGCCCTCAACCTGGACGCCGTGTTCATCCTCTCGCCCGACGATCTGCACGAGTCCCAAGCCGTGCCGTGCCTGGAGGCCGGGGTGGCGGTGTACCTGGAGAAACCGATGGCGATTACGGTGGCGGGGTGCGACCGCATCTTGGCGACCGCCAAACGGACCGGCGCGCGGCTGTACGTCGGCCACAACATGCGCTGGTTCGGGGTGGTGCGTACGATGCGCGACCTCATTCGATCGGGCGCAATCGGAGTGCCGCAAACCGCGTGGTGCCGCCACTTTGTCAGCTACGGCGGCGAGGCCTACTTCCGCGATTGGCACGCCGAACGTGCCCGCTCAACTGGTCTGCTACTGCAAAAAGGCGCGCACGACATGGACGTTCTGCACTGGCTGTGCGGTGGTTACACGCGGCGCGTGGCCGCCCAAGGCCGACTGATGGTCTACGGCGATAACCCCGACCGCCGCGCCCCCGACGAGTCATACCGCGTCTCGTTCGACCAGTCCTGGCCGCCCCGGGCGCTGGATCGCCTAAACCCGGTGATCGATGTGGAAGACGTCTCGCAGGTGCTGATGGAGCTTGATAACGGCGTGTTGGCCAGTTACCAGCAGTGCATGTTCAGCCCCGACGCATGGCGCAACTACACGGTCATCGGCGACGCCGGGCGCATCGAGAACTTTGGTGACGCGCCCGGTAATGCCACGGTGCGAATATGGAATCGGGCCCAGCACTACTCTGCGAACGGCGATATTGAAGTGCACGTTCCGCCCGCCTCGGGCACGCACGGCGGGGCCGACCCGTTGATCGTCGACGAGTTCCTGCGCTACGTGCGCGATGGGGTCGCCACGGACACCTCGCCGGTCGCGGCCCGGATGGTCGTAGCCGCCGGGGTCGCCGCCACGCACTCCCTCCGCAACGGCAGCATCCCCGTAGAAGTAACCCCCCTCCCCATGGGCCTGGGCTAGGAGGGCTGCTTCAGGCGTTAAGGGCCGGGGGCGACGCCCGGTCCGTGATGGCGAAGGCCCGCCGGACACCTCGCAAGAATCTTGCCGAAAGAGTAAGTGTTCGTGCCACCCACCCTTCGCGGACCGCCAGTGGCACGACGGTCCCAGCACTGGGGAATATCGTTGCCCAATGGAGACCCGCATCCTTACCAGTAGATTAGAAGCCAATGCAATGAGGTGAGCCCAGCAGAAATACTGGCCGGGATAAAATTCGGCTTTTATCGTTGATGATATAATGTATAGTGTCACGTGTGCGTTGCCCATGACTATCGTTGTTGCGATAGTCATGGGCAACGTGAGGACGAGAGAGAGGATATGATGAAAAACTTTATTCGCGCTGGGGTCAGCGTCTTTGCGGTCGCGGTCGCCGCGGTCGCGCCAGCGGCCTTACTTTTCGATCGCGGCTTGCCTAAAACAAATTTGAACAATGCCGCCGGTGGAGAGCGCAGTAATGTTGCTTGGGGTTTTGTCGACGGCTGGTTCAGTGGGGACGACTTCGCACTTTCCGGGCCGGCACCGGCGTACCAGGTCTCCACGATCACGACGTGGTTGACGACCTCAGGGCAAGACGACCATGCCTTTTCGACGAAAATTTTGAGTCTGAACCTGTGGCTCGGTACGGCAGAGGCCCCAAATTCGGTGACCGATACCAAGTATGGATACACGGCTACCAAAGTGAAGTACGCAGACGGTACGTCGTACCAGGGAAGTTCCGGATCCTTTCTTGACCTTTGGCAGATTGATTGGCTTACGTCCGGGCTGGTGCTCGCGGCCAACACGAAGTTCAACTTCGGCGTCTCTGGAACCACAATTGCCGGTTCAACGACAATTTTCAACCACGCTTCCAACGCTGCGCTGGGTGGATTAACCGCGGACGGGGCCGATGATCTTTTTTCGGGCTGGGATTCGACGGGCGGTGATTTCGGAACGGTGAACTCCATGGGTAACGGGTGGGACAAGTCCTCGGACATCAACGTGATGGTCGCGGGCGAGCCCGTTCCGGAGCCCATGACGCTGGCGATCGGCGTTGCCGGTCTGGCCGCCGCCATGCGCCGTCGACGCTCCCGCCGCTAAACCGCGAGCGATACTCCAGCGGAGGGTGCCCTTACTGAAGAGCACCCTCCGTCTGTTTCAGCGGGCTAGGGCCCCAACTTGGGTCTTCACCATGCCGACCCCCTCGGGTACGGATACGGTCTTGTCTAGAACGAGCAATTCCCGTCCCGTTGAGAGAATCACGTCTTGCAAGTGAACCTAGCCGCTTTTGATGGTCGGAGCGGTGACCGCTACGGCGTGGTGTATTGGCGTTTCGGCAGGGGTTGGCCGAAGGCCCAGCGTGCGTTCCACTGCACCAGTTCCGGCTTCTTGCCTGCCGGCGTGCGGTTTACTTTGATGGTCAGAGGGACGAACCGCGTTCCGTCGAATCGCATCTCGATGCGCGACGACTTTGCGCCGGGCCGCTCGGCAAGGACTCGATAGAACAGGACGCTTCGTCCGTTCACCGTCATAGACTTCTCTTCCAGCACGGCCCGATAGCCGCCCTTGCCCGCAAGCAGGTCTTGCAGCACGGGGCTCCAGACGGCCTCCCCGCTAAGGTTGCCAAACATGGCCCGAGGGAAGGAAGATTCCCACTCGGCCAGGAGGCGATTGCGGGGGGGGACTACGGCACTCACCAATTTCCACGCGCCTTTGTTCGGCAGCATCATGCGCTTACCGTGGCCCGCCACCACGATCTCGGTGACCACCGGATCGGCCGGCATCTGGTACTCAATCTCGTAGTCGGCCCCGTCCACCACGCGGATTTTCGCCGTGTTGTGCCCCTGCATCTCCTGGTTTTGAACCCAGAACGTGGCTTCGCCGTAGGCGCTTTTCAGCTCTTTTCCTGCCCGGTCCAATTTGGTGCCAAGGTCCAGGGCGCTGAGGCGGCTGCGTTGCCAACCCTCGGTGCCCGCGCCGGGAATGCGGAAGACGTTCTTCGGAACCGGCGGGGGAGGGCCGGGTTTGGGCTTACGATTCAGGGGCGAGGTCAGGTCTTGGGGCCTGGGAGCCGCGTCGGTGATGCCCCCCGTCCCATCCGGAGCCTTGCCCTCAACGTTGGGCGTCACGTTTTCTGGCAATCGGCCCGGCGTGCTGACCGCCGGATCGTTCGGGAGGTTCACCGCGGGGCGATCCGACGGGGCCGCTTTGGGCTGGCACCCTACCAGGACGCCGATGCCCACGACCGCCGCGCAACAAAGCCTAAGCCTCGAGGTTCGCACTGCCCATGGACGCGCCAACGCCCGCGACGTTTCGCTCGGCTCTAGCGTGATCATCCGGGTAAGACCTGCACCGGCGGGGCCGAGACGGGGGAGATGGGCCGATCGAGCTGCGCCCACCACGACAAATCCAGGTTGGGGAACGCCGCGTCTTTCTGCCGACAGTCCGCTACAAACGCTTCCTCATCCGCCGAGAGCTGACCGCCTTCGTGGACCCGATCGCAGAGCGTTGCCAGCCGTTCGAACCGCGCGATGTGGTCTTCGAACCGCACTTCGGCGTAATCGCGAGCCGCCCAGGTGGAGATCAGGAACTGCCAGTCGCTGGACTCGGCCAGCAGCAGTTCGCGCGCCGCCTGCTCTACCAACAGCTTGGCGGGTCCATCGGCGTATTCCCGGGCCATCGTGCGCAATTTACGCTCGGCGGGATACAGGCGCTCCCACGTCCAGTGGTTATCCTGGTTCAGCCAAATGTAGTGGTAGCCGCCCTCGCCCCAGCTGCCCTCGGGCAGGCTGATCGTGTGCCGCGCGGGTTCGGTGTCCAGTACATCGCCGCCACTCACCATCTGTAGATCGGGCTCGGCGTGCATGCGCCGGGCAACTTCGTACAGGAACTCCGGGCCTTCCCACCACCAGTGGCCAAAGAGTTCGGTGTCGTACATCGCCACCAAGGTGCCTTCGCGGTCGGCCTGACCCTTATAGTTCGCGAGAGTTTTCTTGACCACGTTTACAAAGTCGGCGGCGTGTTCGGGGATGTTGTCGTAGGCCTCCCACGGATCGTAGGGCAGCTTGGTGCCGAGGTCGGTCTTATTGGTGCTGATCCGCCAATACCGGTGCCGCCCGGGATAGAGCTGTTTGTGGAACTCGAGGTAGTGCGGATCGCCGGGATAGCCGGTATCGCCCGACCACACCCGCACCGTCGTTTCGGGGTCGCGCGAAAACACGACCAGCCCGTTCGAAAGCGCGTAGTGCTCGTACTCGCTACGGAACTCTGCCGGTGGGGTGAACATCCGCTTGGATCGAGCAAACATCTCGGCCAGCTGCGGGAAGTTCGCCCCGTAGGTGCCCAACGGCTCGCCGCCCCGGATCATGTGGCTATCCAAGAAGAAGTACTCCAGGCCGTTCTCCTCTAAGTACTGCTCGATCCCCTTGCGCGGCCACGCCCCGGTGCCTTCGTTCACCGGGCTCTTCCAGTCGTACATCGGCCGGTAGGCGCACTCGGGCAACCAGATACCCCGGGGCTGCCGCCCGAAACGCGCGCGGTAGGACTCTACGCCCAGCTTAATCTGCGCCTGGATCGACTCGTCGGTCCCGAGGAGCGGGAGGTAGCCGTGCGTGGCACTACAGGTGATGATCTCGATGTAACCTTCGTCCTGGAAGAACCGGAACGCGTCGGTAATGCTCCGTCCCCACTGCTGCTTAAACTGAACCAGTACTTTGGTGTAGACCCGTTGCCAGAACGCGGCGAGGCCTTCCATCCACATGGGGCCCTGCGCACGGAATTGGCGCTGATCGTGAATCGCAAAGTCGATCTTCTCTTGGCAGTACGCCTCGAATCCGGCGGCAAAGCTGGGGTCGTCCAACTGCTCGGCCAGGATCGGGCTGATGTTGACGGTCCAACGCGGGTGAATCCCCTCGTCGCGCAACCGCGAGAGCGCGTCCAGCAGCGGAAGGTAGCATTCGGCGGCCGACTCAAACAACCAGTCCGTACCGTGAGGCGACTTGCCATGCGACAGAACGTACGGCATGTGCGAGTGGAGGCATAGCAAGAAGCGACCAACGGCCATTGGCCTATTCTAGCGGGTTTAATCGGTCAACCGTACGGGTGGGTCCGTGTCCCTTCACGCAATCCAGCAAGTTAGCCCGCCGCCGGGTCTGAATTCGCGCGCGCAGGGCCGGGGGTAAAGCTGGTCCCGCACCCGCAGCTGCGCGTGGCGTTGGGGTTCTCAAACGATAGTCCACCCTGCATTAAGTTAGCGGTAGCCACCAGTCGCGCGCCCTGAAGGAACCGGGCCGACTTACTGTCGCACCGTACTTCCACGCCTTCAATTTCGATCACGCGGTCAATCTCCATGCGGCGATCGTCTAGCCGCAGGACGTATTCGAACCCGCTGCACCCCCCGCCCTTCACGCCGATCCGCACGAATTGCCCCGGCTGGGCCTTGCGCTTCACCAGTCGTACCAATTGCGTTACGGCCTCCGGGGTGATCTCGACCGGGAATGGATTGGGAGTCTCGCTCATGAGTTGCGTATTCTACGGCGAAAGGTCGGAATCATTGCCGGAATTCGCCTCCATCGCGCAAAGCCACTCCGCTAGCCAAGCTTCTACCGCCGCAAAGTAGCGCTCGGGGTCGTGCCACCGTGCCTCGCTGTGGCCCCGTCCGGGGAACCATACCAGCTGGGCGCTGGGATGGGCCGCCGCGACCATCCGCGCCACTTCACTCACCGGCACAATGGGGTCGCGGTCGCCGTAAAGCAACAGCAACGGCGTCGCCCCTAACTTGGGCAGCGCGTCGCAGGTATCCACCCGAGAAGGCGGCACCGGCATTAGCCACCGGGCCAGCCCGTTGGATGGGGCGATGAACCGAGCCCAGAACGGCCCCACAAAGAACGGCCACCAACCGCGCATGGCCACGGTGAGCCGGCCAAAGCCGGAATCAATCATCACCCCATCCACCGCGATCGCATCCGACGCCGCCGCAAACAGGCACGCCGCCCCGCCCATGCTGCTGCCCCACAGCACCACCGGCACTCCAGGACTCCGCGCCCGCGCCCACGCCACCGCTGCCCGCACGTCCGCGGCTTCGGTGTAGCCCAAGCCCACCCGCTTACCGTCGCTTTGGCCTTGAGCGCGCAGGTCAAACAGTAGACCCGCGCCGCCCATCCGCGCCAGCCGAATCGCCAGCCCCACCGGCTCGCACCGATTCATTAGATAACCGTGCGCGTACACCACGATAAACCGGGGGGAGGTTGACGCGGTGTACCAACCGCGTAGGCAAATCCCGTCGCTCGTTACGAACTCGACGTTCTCTTGCGGTTGGCCCAAAAAGCCGGGCGACGTAAAGTGCGGCACTCGGGGCGGGTGCGCGCTAACCCAAATGATGCCGACCATGGCCAAGCCGTACAACACCAACCCCGTAAAGAGGAGCGTCGCCACTACGTTCCCGACGAGATTCAGCATCCCCCAAAGTATTCCCCGCCTTCCGGGCAAAAGTTCGCTGCCTTGCCCAAGTCCTAGGCTCATAGACCGCGTCGTGTTATGATAGAGCGATGATTGCCGGGCCTTCCCGGCGTCTTTGTTTAGTCAAATTTGTTAAGTGGAGCCAAAAAGAATGAATCATCTTGTTCGTGGAATTTTGAGTGCGGTCGTGGTATCGGTCGCGTTGCCGTCTAGCGCGTTGCGCATCGGCACCTTTGACGGCTCCCGGGGGGGCGAACTCTCGTTCGGATTCTCCGCCCAGACAAGCACAATCCGTGAGGCCATTCATAACGGCATTGCGGGGGTGACGTACGCCCCCGGCGCCACGTTGACCCCGGCTTTCTTGAGCGGGATTGACGTGCTG
>Ga0105047_10003603_pt1 | contig 27259 bp, 19 predicted proteins | sample MAT04_FD_78384 | JGI IMG/M metagenome (GOLD analysis project Ga0105047, IMG submission 78384) | Freshwater microbial communities from Lake Fryxell liftoff mats and glacier meltwater in Antarctica - MAT-04 (megahit assembly) | ecosystem: Environmental > Aquatic > Freshwater > Ice > Liftoff... | reverse complement strand
GAAGACGAGGGGCGAATGTTTGGGTACTTGGCGATCCAAACCGAAGTCAAATCCCAACCGGATTTCAACAGAAGTTCACTTCGCACCGGCTCGTTGCATCTCGGCTCGCAGGGCGGCTTCCGATATCACGCCGGTATGACGGGCCACGACTTTCCCGCTCTTGAAGATGAGCAGTGCGGGGATCGACGAGATGTCGTAGGCGGATGCAAGGGGTTGGTTGTTGTCCACATTCACTTTGCAGACCTTGTAATCTTTGGCGAGCGATTCGATCACCGGGTTCATCGTCCGACACGGCCCGCACCACTCGGCCCAGAAATCGACGAGCACCGGCTCAGGTGATTCGATCACTTCTTGCTTCCATCTGAACTGGTGGAGCAGCATGATGGTTCTCTCTTCTGATGATCTCGATCCGAGGGAGTACACCATTCATTCTACGCTCCTGCATTCGGAAAGAATCTGCACCGGACGTCGGCCTGCTGCCGGGTGGGGGTGCCAAAGGTGCCGAGCCGCCAAGCCTCGTCTTGACGGCGCGGTGCCGTTTGCGGCACGATGGCGGCATGCTCATCGAGACCAGGACTGATGCGGGCTTCATTCGGGACGGGGTCGCCGAGATCGAACTGCACGGGCGGTTGACTCTCAGCTCATGGAGCCGGTTGCTCCTGGTCGCGGAGCTTGCGGCGTCCGATCCGTTTGTGGAAGTGATTCACGTCCGCGGCAACTTCGACTCTCCGGCCGTCGTCGACGATCGCCAAGAGTTCTGGGACGCCGGGCGGGACATGCTTCGCCGATGGCTGGCGTTGCCGATTCCAACCGTGGCGGTCGTTCGCGGTCCGGCGTGTGGTGCCGGCTGGGAGTTTCTCCAGGCGTTCGATTTGCGGCTCGCCGTTGCAACGGCGGGAAGTTGGTTCGCAGCCCCAACCAAGCCCGCTTGGGTGGCTGCCCGCAAGCCCCGCCGGCTGACCGCGCGGGAAGCGGTGAGGGCCGGCGTGCTCGACGATGCCTATTGCGAACGGGTGGCCGGCATCGAAACGCGGTTACACCTCGACCGCTTGCTGCGGCGACCGGCCAAGCGGAAGCCCCGCATCGATTTGAGCGGCAGTTGGGCATTGCGGTCTGCCTTCATTCACGTTGAGGTCGGGGAAGTGGAACCGGAGGCGTCCGCGCTGCGGCCGACGACCGTCGCCATCCTCGACGGAGGGCTTCTCGGTTCGGAGCTTGCGGTCGAAACGATCCTCCGCGGCGGTACCGCCACCATCGGAGATGAGTCGCAACGGGCCGAGACGGAACGCCTGCTCTCCGAAGCGGTGCGACGCGGGCGGGCGACCCCGTTGGAGGCGGAGCAGGCCAGAAAGCGGCTGCATTTCGGGTTGGAATCGCCGACGTTGGCCGAGGCGCGCCGGATCGTGACCACGCGCCCCGCGGCCGTCGAGTTCCTCCGCCGGCAGTTACACCCGTGGGCGATCATCATCGACTTGGCGGGACCGGATGCACGAGCTTGGTTGCGCGAACTCAGCCTCACGATTCCGCCGGCAACGATCGCGGCACGCTACACGGCCGCGACGGTTGGGCGTAAGATTGCTTCATGAAGTCCGTCCCGCCTCTGAAGGTCCGCATTCCGCTCCTGCTCGCCGGGTTGGAAGCCCACTATCCGCTCGCCGCCACGGCGTTGAGCTTCCAGACGCCGCTGCAACTGGCGGTCGCCACGATTCTGTCCGCTCAGTGCACCGATGTTCGAGTCAACATCGTCACGCCGGCTCTCTTCGCCGCATTTCCGACGGTCGAGGACTACGCCGCCGCCTCGCCTGCCGCGATCGAGACTTACATCAAGACGACCGGGCTGTTTCGGGCCAAGGCTAAAAACATTCATGCCTTTGCCCTCAAACTCATCCGCGATCACGGCGGCGAGGTCCCTCGGACATTGGACGAACTCGTGAAGCTTCCCGGTGTCGGCCGCAAGACGGCTAACGTCGTCCTCGGCGACGCCTTCGGCATCCCGGGCATCACCGTCGATACCCACGTCGGCCGACTGTCGCGCCGCTTGGGGCTGACCAAACACGTCGATGCGACCAAAGCCGAATTCGAACTCAACCGCCGCATTCCCGAGCCGCAGTGGACCGACTTCAGCCATCGGATGATCCTGCATGGCCGGGCCATCTGTACCGCCCGCAGCCCGAAGTGCGAACGCTGTCCCTTCCTGAGTTTCTGCCCGCGTCGCGGGCTTCCCAAACTTCTGCCCGTACCTGAGACGACCCCATGAGCACGCTTCTCGAACGCTTTCTCCGCTACGTCCGGATCGACACCCAAGCCGACGAACGCGCCACGGTTTATCCCAGCACACCGGGGCAGTGGGAGCTTTCCCGGCTTCTGTGCGACGAACTTAAAGCGATGGGTTGCGTCGATGCCCGCGTCACCGAGTTCGGGTTGGTTCACGCCACGGTGCCGGGCACGGTGGTGGGGGCACCGACCATCGCGCTCAATGCCCATGTCGATACTTCGCCCGAGTTCAGCGGCAAGAACGTGAAGCCGCAGGTACACCGGAATTATGCGGGCGGGGACATCGTGCTGCCGGGGGACCCGAGCCGCGTCATCCGCGTTTCCGAAGCGCCCGAGTTGGCGGAACTCGTCGGCAAGACCATCGTCACCACGGACGGCACAACGCTCCTCGGCGGGGACGACAAGGCCGGCATCGCCGTCATCATGGAGGCGGCCATGATGCTGATGGAGGACCGCAAGCTTCCCTGCGGGCCGATCCGAATCGTCTTCACCTGCGACGAGGAAATCGGCCGCGGCTCGGACCACCTGGACCCCTCGGAACTGGGCGCGGTCTGCGCCTACACGCTCGACGGCGCGGGCACGGCCGAGATCGAAGACGAAACGTTCAGCGGCGACAAGGCGACCGTCACCATCACCGGCGTCAACATCCACCCGGCGTTGGCGAAGGACCGCATGACCAATGCCGTACGCTTGGCCGGTGCGTTCCTGGACCGCCTGCCGAAGCGCCTGCTCTCGCCCGAGACGACCGACGACCGCGCCGGATTCATCCATCCCTATCTCATCGAAGGCGGCGTACCCAAGACGACCATCACCCTGATCCTGCGCGATTTCGTGACCGCCAATCTGACGGTTTACGCCGACCTGCTCAGGACCATCGCGAAGCAGCTCGAAACCGAGTACCCGGCCGCACGGATCGACGTGGCGATTCAAGCGCAATACCGCAACATGAAGGACGGCATGATCAAGGAACCCCGCGCGGTTCCCTACGCCATCGACGCCATCCGCGTCGCGGGTCTCGAGCCGAAACGGCGTGCCATCCGCGGCGGCACCGACGGTGCTCACTTCACCGCCAAGGGCCTGCCGACTCCGAACTTGAGCACCGGTGAGCACAGCTTCCACAGCCCGCTCGAATGGGTCTGCCTCGAGGAACTGGAAACCAACGTCCGCGTAGTGCTGGCGCTGGCGAAGCGGTGGACGGAATGAGTGTTCAGTGTTCCAATACGGACTTCCACCGTTGCGGCACGCCGCGATAGGCGGCTTCGTAGGTGGCTTCCATCGGGCAGAGGATGTGGCGGCCGGGTTTCAGAAAGATCGGCACGTCCGGCAGCACCTTGCGCACGGCCGTCGGCTGTAGGTAGGCCTTCAACGGCACGGCGGCATCGTAGGAAACCAACGTCAAGGGATCGGTCGGCGGATAGACGGTGACTGCACCGTCGAAGTGCTTCCAGATTTCGGCATGGATGCCGTGCGGGTCGCGCGGCGTCGGCGGAAAGAGATCGACGACGGTCAGATGGATGCGGTGTTCCAAGGCCGTGACAGCCTTTTCGACGAACAACCGGATGGAGTGCTTCGCGTACTTGTTGCCGGGAGAGACGAGTTCCAACAAGGCCACCACGCGGTCGCCGCTCGCATGGCGGATGGAAACTCGACGCGGCAGTTGCTGTAAGCGTAATCGTCGGCACTCAGAAGAATCTGCGCCATCGGTTGCGTATCCGGGAGAACGGCCGGTCGCGTCATCATAACGGGGCCCGACTTGCTGGCCTTGGAGGAACCCGATGATTTCGAAGGGTACATGATTCGTCCTCCGTTGCCGTCATGATACCGTAAAACACCAGCGTTCCGGAAGCCGGTTCCGCAGGGAGCGCGATCATGAGTGCGACGGCCGCGATGGGTTTGACGACGCAGCAGAAAGCCTTGGCGATCAATCTCGATCCGCGCGTGTACGGCACGTTGGCCGAGATCGGCGCGGGGCAGGAGGTGGCGCGCTGGCTGTTTCGCGTCGGTGGGGCGGCGGGCACGGTGGCCAAGGCCGTGTCCGCCTACGACATGGCCGTCTCCGACGCGTTCTATGGGCCCACGTCGCGCTACGTCTCCAAGCCGCGACTGGTGCAGATGCTCGACCACGAATACGAGCAGGTGCTCGAGATTCTCGGGACGACTCGTGGGGATACGACCGAGTTCTTCGCCTTCGCGGATACGGTGGCCGCCCGCAACTTCGCGGGCACCAATGAATGCCACGGGTGGATCGGCGTCCGCTTTCAGACCGATCCGTGCGGCCCGGCCAACCAAGTGCTGCTCCACGTGCGGATGCTGGACCGGGAAGCCGTCGCTCAACACGAAGCCCTCGGCATCCTGGGCATCAACCTGCTTTATGCCGCCTTCTTCACCTATCCCAATGCCGAAACCCGAGCAGCGTCGCTGTTGGACGGCCTGACGTCGGACCGTTTGGAAGTCGATGTGCTCGATCTGTCCGGCCCCGAGTTCGACGCGGAGGATCACCGGCTTGCCGCCCTGTTCCTGGTGAAGCTGAACCTGAGCGATGCGGCGCTGTTCGGCCCGGACGGCCGGGTGTTGCAGCCGTCCGAAGTGCTTCGCAAGAAGCCGGTGCTGGTGGAACGCGGCTCGTTCCGCCCGGTTACGAACACCAATGTGGACATCCTCGACGCCGCCCGCACCCGCTTCGCAACCGACTTGAGTTGCGGGGAAACGGACATCGTCTCGATCATGGAACTGACGCTCCAGAGTCTGTTCGCCGGCCGCGAACACGGATCGGTCGACTTGCAGGATTACCTCGGCCGCGTCGAAACGCTCGCCGCCGCCGGCAGCATCGCCATGGTGTCCGACTACTTCGAGTATCATCGCCTCGCAGCGTTTCTCGCCCGGCTCACCGATCGTCCGGTGGCGCTGGCGCTCGGCGTCTCCAGTTTGGCCGAGATCTTCGACGAGAAGTATTACCGCGCCCTCGACGGCGGGATGCTGGAAGCCGTCGGCCGCCTGTTCAAGGCGGATCTGCGGATCTACGTTTATCCGCTGTTCGCCCCGGGCGACTCGGAGCCGATCACCGCCGTGACGTGGCAGCCGCCCTACCATCTGAAGCACCTGTACCAGCACCTGCTGGACAACAAGCGGATCATCCCGCTCGACGGCTATAAAACGGAATGCCTGCGGATCTATTCCCGCGAAGTGCTCGGCATGATCCGCAACAACGAATCGGGCTGGGAAGGCATGGTGCCGGACGCCGTCGCCCGGATCATCAAGGAACGCGAACTGTTCCGGAGCCGGTAGACATGCCGGACTCTTACTTCACGAAGCGGAATTCCTTCGTCTGGAACATCGCGTGGGCGAAGTCCGCCCAGACTTTTGCGTCCTTGCCGTCCGCCAGAAACGCCGTCGCGGCTTGCCGCTCCGCGGTTGTCGGCTCGCGATTCAGCGCCGCCAAGTAGATGCCCTTCACCTTGGCTTCAACGGAGCCTTGCTCGATCTGGAGGCGCTTGCCCCAGTCGTCCGCTTTTTGGATCACGAACGGGTCGTTCATGAGCGTGAGCGCCTGCGCCGGCACGTTCGAGTTTTGTCGCCGGCCGACGGTGCTGAAGGGTGTTGGCGTGTCGAAACCGGCGAGGAACGGCGAAGCGAAATTGCGTCGGACGGCCAGGTAGATCGAGCGGCGGTTCTTGCCGTCGATCGGCCCGGAGCCGGGGCGGCCGCGACCATCGAGAAACGGCGTCAGGTGAATCGGGACGCTCGGCCCGCCCACGGTGCGGTCGAGCGTGCCGGAGGCGACGAGCACGGCATCGCGGATCGCTTCGCCTTCGAGTTGTTTCAGTCGGAACGAGTGAAGCAGGAGGTTGGCCGGGTCGGCGGCGTCCGGCTTGGAGCGACTGCTTTGTCCGTAGGCGTCGGTGAGCATCAGCCGCTTCAGAAAGGGCTTGATCCGACGGCCGCCGCGGGCGAACTCGACTGCCAGGTAATCCAACAACTCCGGGTGCGTGGGAGCCTCGCCCAGGACGCCGAAGTTATCCGTCGACGCCACCAGCCCGCGACCGAAAAGATGGTGCCAGAGCCGGTTGACGATCACGCGATCGAAGAGCGGGTTCCGCTCGCCGTCCGTCAGTTGCAACGCCAGTTCGTACCGGCCGCTGCCGTACTTGTGCGAAATCCGTTCGCCCGTAAAGAGTGCCTCCGGCCCGCGTCGCGGGGCGAGGTCGCCGGGGGCACGCGGGTTCCCGCGCACGAAGACCTGTTCATCAACTCCATCGCCGTCCCAGAGCGCAGGGGACAGTCGGCTTTCCCAAGTCGTCTCGGCCGCCAAGGCGGCTTCGGCCTTCCTCAGGTTCTCGGCCACTTCGGCGGTCAACTCGGTTGGGTTGGGTCCGGCGGTGGGATTCATCGGCGTATCGTCGGACTGGATGACGGCGGAGACGGCGAAGGAACTTCCCGCCGCCGCCGTCAGCTCGAGGTGCAACCGCTTGCCCTTGTAGCCGGGCAGCGGCACAGCGATCCAGCGGTAGTCGTCGCCGGCGGCAAACTCCTTGACCAGCGTTCCGTGCAGCGGGCCGTTGATGATCGTGTGCCCGCAGACGGCGGCGTAGATCAGCCCATTGCCGCGGACCAGGGCGTAGACGCTCGACTTGTTCAAGGTGAAGTGCGGCGTCCGCAGCGTACGGCCCGCACGCGGGAGTTTGCTCAGTGCGAAGCCGTCGGGCGCTGAGGTCGTCGTCAGCTTGTCCCAGAAGCGGTCGTAGACCCACGTGCCGCGCGGCTCGCTCCGGGTGACGCGCTCGCCGTTGGCTGCAGACATCGTCGTGCCGCCGGCGGGGACGTACCGCAGCGCCGGCCCGTCCGCTTCGTCCCCCGTAGGCAGGGACTTGTCGAAATCGACAACGACCGCAGCACCCGCGTGCAGCCTCAACGGCACCGGCTCGGCCTTAGGTTGTTTCGCCGTTGCGGCGTCGTGCAGCATCGCGAGTTTCTTGGCCGTGAGCTGATGCTGTTCCATCGTGTCGAAGCGGACTTGGCGGAAGCTGCTCCCCTGCAACAGCGCGAACATCGCGTAGTAATCCTTCGCACTGATGGCGTCGAACTTGTGGTCGTGGCAGCGGGCACAACTGAGTGTGAGGCCGAGGAACGTCTTGCCGAAGACGTCGATGCGGTTGTCGTAGCGGTCGGCCTGATCCTGCCGCAAATCGACGGGCGAATGGACTTCCTCGCCCAGGTGCCAGTGAGCCGTGCCGAGGATGGATTCGTTGCCGCCCTTCTCATTCAGCCGAGGTTGCGGCAGGCGGTCCCCGGCCAGGTGTTCGCGGACGAAATCGTCGTAAGGCACATCGGCATTGAACGCACGAACGACGTAGTCCCGGTAGTGGTGGATATTGGGAATGTCCGGATCGAACTCGTGACCGCGGCTCTCGGCATAGCGGACCAGGTCGAGCCAATGCCGGCCCCACCGTTCGCCGTAGTGCGGCGAGGCCAGCAGCCGATCGACGACGCGGGCCTTGGCTTCGCCGGAAGCATCCGCGAGAAACGCAGTCCGTTCCGCAGGCGTCGGCGGCAGCCCGGTGCCGGCGTAGGTGACGCGCCGCAACCAGGTTGCAGGGTCCGCCGGTGCGGAGTAGCCAAGCTTCACGCCTTCGAGTTTGGCGAGCAGGAAGCGATCGATGTCGTCCTTCGCGATGGTCGCAACCATCGGCACGGCAGGCTTACGGATCGGCTTCCAGCACCAGTGCTCGGCCTTGCGGGCCGCGAGGTCGAAGGCGGGGATCGCCGCCGCGCCGGTCGCGGTCGCGGCATCGTCGGGCCAGACGGCACCCCGTTTGATCCACGTCTCGAAATCGGCGATCGCCGCATCGGGCAATTTACCCGCCGGCGGCATCATAAGGTCCGCGTTCTTGTACCGGAGGGCTTCCAGAAACGTCCCGCCGCTGGGCATACCCGGCACGATGCTCGGGCCGCTCTCACCGCCGGCCAGCAACGCGGCCCGGCTGTCGAGTCGAAGACCGCCCTTGGGCGACTTGGTCGTCGCCGAGTGGCACTTGTAACAACTCTGCACGAGCACCGGGCGAATCTTCGACTCGAAGAATTCCGCGTCGCCGGCGTGGACTGCGGCGGTGAGCAGACCCAGAGTGAAGAAGCACGCGATAGTTTTCATTTTCATATAGAACTACATTCTCAATCAATCTCGGTGTCATAGATCGAATCAAACAGAGAGGCGGGTTGCAGCTTTGGTTTGGGCGGCCAGAAAACGCCGAGTACGAGCCACACGTTGTAGGGGAAGAAAGTGCCCATAAAAAAACGTGTGTCCTTCGTCGGGCTGCAAAGCTCGTCGAAGAACTTCTTTTTCACGCTGTCGGCGGCGGCGTGCTCCGAACCCAGCCGATCCACTTCGTTTAGAAATAGTACACCGAGTTCCCAATCTTCGCACATCGCCGAGTGCGGCTTGGTATCGTCTTCGCATTCAAATATGTAATGGAACGATTAGGGTAGTTTCCTCAGCGGCTTCGATGGCGGGCCGAAAAGCGTGAGTTGGTCATAGAGTCGCTGCCATTCAGGCTTCCACTCCGGGTCCGCGGTACGGATTTCCAAATCATGAATAGCTTTTGGCCGCAGAATGCCGAGCGAGATTTTATCAGTGTTGTAAAGAGCCGTAAGTTGTTTGTGCGTGTAATGCTGTAGGCGGTCGATGATTATCCGTCGGGCGGCCCAACCGTTTGCCGTCGACAGCGGTTCGCCGTCAACAGTGATGGAATCGAGTTCGGGCCTCCGGCTCTCCTTGCGATTGTCGTTTCCTTCGCCAGTAGGCCAAAGATCGACCTCGATCCATTGGTACTTTCGGAATCGCTGGCTCAACGGCCGGTAGCGCAGGTCGATTGGGTAAAGGCGAACCCATTCGCCCGCTTCGGTGATGCCGGCCGTGCAGATGAGTTCCTGGTATTTCAATGACGGGTGCGGGTAGGTCATGACGGTCACGAGCACACGCGTCCTCACTCGTCGACCTATACTTGCCTGACTCAAGTTTGGACTCCCAAGTGGACGATTTCCAAGCCCGTCGAGCGGGCGACTGCCTCCGCCAACCGGCTGCGGTGGCACCGGATGGCCTCGGCTTCCATGCATACGAGCACGCTGGGTGTCTCCCGCATCAACTTCGCGACTTGGACCGTGGCGCCGGCCTGTTGGCTTAGCGTTCGCGATTCGTAACGATCAAGTAGTCGGTTGTAATCCTCGGCCGTGTCGAGTCTTTGCCGTTCGGCGGAAACGATGCCGAGTTCGGGCACATGGGTATAGTCGATTTCAAGATAACCGCATAGCCGCTGGAGCGTGCTTTTATGAAAGCCGTAACGGCGGGCGACCGGGTTGTTCCGCACGTCGATTAGCCGACGAATGCCTGCTTGGACGAGGCGATCCAAGAAGCCGTCGATCTGCAGTCCTTCGTAACCCGATGTATAGACTGCGGGTGCCGCAACGGGTCGCGGGGCCAACCGCTCGCGCTTGCTGTTCACCGTGTAGGAAGGGTAGGTGCGATAGACATAGTCGATCACTTCGTTGGAAGACCACTGGCGGAATCGGTTCAAAATGTTGTTGGCGTCGTTGGAAAGCGGGACCGGCAAATTTAACGGCTCGTTCGCCGGATTCCAATTCCAATTCTTGTCGGACTCAAACAAGAGGCCGGTCGTTGCGAACATGTCGAGATCGCGTTGCAAGCCGAACGAAAACGGGCCATAGTGGTAGGGTAGAAACTCGTAGAACATTTCTCCTTTTCCGGTCGCGCTCTCGCGCGCGAGCACGAAGGCCCATTTCATAAGTTCGAGCTTCGATACGGGACGTGATGCCTGTCTCAGGAGATCAAGAATTAGTTTTTGACGTGTTAACATTTTGAAAAATCCATTTACAACTGAACACAGTCAAAAAATCCGAAATCCGCATTCCGAAATGACCCATCTCACTTCATCTTCAGGTACGACGCCAGGTCGTCGTATTGGCCGCCGTCGTTGGCGTACATGGCGTAGTTGCGGGCGTCCGCGAGCCATTCGCGGGTGCTCGACTTCACCTTGGCGGCGGCGGCGAGCAGGTCCTTGGTCGTCAGCGGCTTCGGCACGCCGGTCTTCATCGCATCCGTCAGCTTGGCTTCAACGGCAACATCGACTACGGCCTTGAGGTCCGCGCCGCTGCACTCCGGGCACTGCTTGGCGACGGCGGCGAAGTCGATCTTCTCCTGGGGTTTACCGGCCGTGTGCAGTTGCAGGATCGACGCCCGGGCGTTGCCGTCCGGCGGGGAGACGAAGAGGATGCGGTCGAAGCGGCCCGGCCGGCGGAAGGCGCTGTCCATATGCCATGGGGCGTTCGTGGCCGCGAGGATGAGCACACCTTCGTTGCTGCTCGTCACGCCGTCGAGTTCGCTCAGGAACTGGTTGATGAGGTGCCGAGCGGTGTTCTGTTTGAAGTCGGTGCGGCTGGCGGCGATGGCATCGACTTCGTCGAAGAACAGTACGCACGGCGCGTTGCGGCGGGCCTGCCGGAAAATGGCGTTGAGTTTCTTTTCGGAGTTGCCGAACCATAGGTCGAGCACGTCGTGCAGGCCGACGGCGAGGAAGCCGGCCTTAACCTCGCCGGCGGTGGCGCGGGCAAGGTGCGTCTTGCCGCAACCCGGCGGGCCGTAGAGCAGCACGCCGCCGCCGATGGCCTTGCCGTAGGCTTTGTACAAATCCGCATGTTGCAGCGGGTAGATGATCTTCAGGCGGATCGCTTCCTTGACGGCCTCCATGCCGCCGACGTCCGCGAACGCGATCTTGGGCCGTTCGATCTCGGTGATGCCCATCGGCTCGCTGCCGCCGTGGGCGGCGACCCGTTCGGGGTCGGGTGTTTCGTCGTCCATGCCATGATTGTGGAGGCCGAGTTCGGCTTCGAGTTCGTCCTCGGCCAGGTCCGGGTTCTCGTCGATCCCTTTACGATAGGCTTGGGCGGCGCGGTCGGTCTCGTTGTTGCGGTGCAGCAGTTTCGCCAGCAGGATTTGGGCTTCCGCGTGGCCGTCCGCCCGGGTCAGATCCTCGCAGACGACGATGCCGGCGGTGATCTTGCCGAGAGTAAAGTAGACCTTGGCCAAGCCTAACTTGAACGACGCCTCATTGGGGTTGCGGGTCAGGCCTTCCTTGAATACGCTCTCGGCTTCCGTGGCCCGACCGAGCGCGATGAGGCGATCCGCGAGCATCCGCCGTAGGGGCACGTTGGTGGGCGACACATTCAGGGCTTCGCGCAGCGGGGCGACTGTTTCGTCTTCGGGCATGGCGGTCGTCGATCTCCGGTTGCAACCACGAACGAGCCAATCCCATAATACTACCCGATGCAGCCGAGGCGGCGCGGTTTTCCGACCGGAAGGATTCAGGGTATGCCGGCAACGACGACGCCGACGGACGAGCGGACCAACACCTGGGCGGACGCGAAATGCGCCAAGGCGTTCTGGAGCCAATCCGAACTCCCCGTGTTCCACGCGCTGACGGCGGACACGCTCGCGGCCGCCTACCCGGATCCGTCACAAGCAGCCGGCAGACAGGTGCTCGACCTCGGCTGCGGCGGCGGCACGTTGACGCGCGGATTGTGGCTACGAAGCAACGGCACGGTAGCAGGCATCCTCGGCGTCGATTGCGCCGAGGCCAATGCCCAACGCTACGAGAAATTTGCCGCCGAACTGAACGCCGGGGACCGCATCCGATTCGAGGTCGTGAATTTCTCGCACGGGCTGCCGACCTTGGCCGATGAAACCTTCCACGGCGTCGTGTCCGGTCTGTCCATCACCTACGCTGAATACTTCGATGAAATCACACAGCGCTGGACGCAGCAGGCTTACGACGGACTCTTTCATGAAGTCTTTCGCGTGTTGAAGCCCGGCGGTCGATTCGCATTCAGCGTGAATGTGCCGAACCCGTCGTGGTGGGCTGTCGGACTGAAGTCGTTCTTCGGAGCGTTGCGGTCGTCGCCCAAACCGCTGCGGCTGTTGAAGAACCTGAACCGGATGAACCGTTATGGTCGGTGGTTGAAGATGGAAGCGGCTCGAGGCCGCTTCCACTACTTGCCCGCAGCGGACGTGACCGCGAAACTCGCGGCGGCGGGATTTGTCGGCATCGGCCATCGCCTCAGCTATGCCGGCCAGGCGTTTGTCTTTCACGCGGACAAGCCCGCAACGGAGGCCGTATGAAGGGTCGGTCGATTCCGCTGACACCGCATCGCCGCATCGTCATCGACATGCTCCGCGAAGCGTCCCGCATTCCCACGGTGCCGGTGCAGCGAGTCATGTGCATCCGCGACCTGGTCGAGGCCCGCGCGAAGCAGCCGCGGCCCCACGTCAGTTGGACGGCACTGTTCACGTGGGCGATGGCCCGGGTCTGCCTCGAGATGCCGGTGCTGCGGCGCGTGTACCTGAAGCATCCCTGGCCGCGGCTTTACGAATATCCCGGCTCGGTGGCCGCGATCGCTTTGGAAGCCGAGCAGGCCGGCGAGCCGGTCGTCGTCTTCCATACGATTCGGCAGCCGGAAACGCTGAGTCTGATGGAGATCGACGAGTTCGTGCGCCGTCGCAAGGCGCTGCCGCCGGAGAAGAATCTCGAACTGCGGCGGCTGGTCGCGCTGGCCCGTTGGCCCGTCTTGGTGCGGCGGCTGGTCTATCTCGTCGGCCTGAACTGGGGTCGGCAGCGGGCCAAGTATTTCGGCACCTTCGGCGTCACATCGTATGCCGCGCTCGGGGCCGAGTCGCTGCATCCGCTCAGCCCGGCCACGGTCACGCTGACCTACGGCAAAATCGAGGACTGTGGGACCGTAACCGCCCGCATGATCTACGATCATCGCGTCACCGACGGCGCCGTGATCGCGCGGGCGCTGGTGCTGCTGGAGGAGTACCTGAATCTGGCGGCGCAGCAGTGCGTGGCCTGCCCGGAGTTCGCAGAGCAGGTCGAGTTATGTCCAAACTGACCGGTCGTGCGATTTCGATGAGCCTGCCGCGCCGCTGGGTTGCCGACCTGTTGAGCGTCAGCGCGGGCATCCCGTTGATCCCGACGGAGCGACTGTGGAACGTCGCCCCGCTGATGGACGCGAAGCGCGAGCTTGCTTCGTCCCCCGGCTGGGCGGCACTCATCGTCAAGGCGTTCGCGCTGACGGCGATGCGGAACCCGGTGCTGCGGCGCTGCTACGTCCGTTTCCCGTGGGCGCACCTGTGGCAGGCCGACCGAAGCATCGTGTCAGTCACAGTGGCTCGGGAGTACGAAGGCGAACCGGCCGTGTTCTTCTTCCACCTGCACGCCCCGGAGCTGATGAGATTGGAACTCGTCCAAGCTCACCTGACGGATGCCAAGACGCTGCCTGCGGAATCGATCCGGAACTACCATCGCGTCATCCGTTTGAGCCGCTGGCCGAAGCCCGTGCGTCGCTTCATCTGGAGCTACGGGTACCACCGCAACGGCCGCACGCGGGCCAAGAACTTCGGCACGATCGGCCTCAGCACGACCGCCGGAGCCGGCAGCCGACTGACGCACCTGATCAGCCCGCTGGCGGCAACGCTCAGTTACGGACCGATCGCCGAGGACGGCACCATGGCCGCGACGCTGGTCTTCGATCACCGCGTGATGGACGGCGTCTCAGCCGCCGAGGCGCTCGTTGAAATGGAACGGACGCTCAACGGCGAAATTCTGGACGAACTCACAGGGTACGGCCGAGCAACGGAGCCATTATCCGCAACGTTTCCAGGAGCTTGTCCAACGCGGTGAAGTCCATCGTCTGAGCGCCGTCGGACGCGGCATGGTCCGGGTCCGGGTGGGCTTCGATCATCAGCCCGTCCGCCCCGGCTCCCAGGGCCGCCAAGCTCATCGCCGGCACGTAGGCCCGCTTGCCGGTGCCGTGGCTGGGGTCGACGAAGATCGGCAGGTGGCACAATGCCTTCGCCGGGGGAATCACCGAGAGGTCGAGCGTGTTCCGCGAATGGTCCGAGAAGGTCCGCACGCCGCGCTCGCACAGGATCACGTCGTAGTTGCCGCCGGCCATGATGTACTCGGCGGCCATCAGCCATTCTTCGAGCGTCGCACTGAGGCCGCGCTTGAGCAGCACCGGCTTGCGGCATTTACCCACCCGCTTGAGCAGGCTGAAATTCTGCATGTTCCGCGCGCCGATCTGGATGATGTCGGTCATCTCCTCGAGTGCCTCGGCATGCTCGACATCCATCAATTCGGTGACGATGCCGATGCCCGTTGCCTTCTTGACATTCGCAAGGATCTTCAGCCCCTTCAGGCCCATGCCCTGAAACGCGTAGGGACTGGTGCGGGGTTTGAAGGCACCGGCCCGCAGGAACCTGATGCCGCGGCTGAGCAGGTGCTCGGCCGTCTCGTGCATCGTCGCTTCGCTTTCGACCGAGCACGGCCCGGCGATCAGTGTGAACGTCTTCGGGCCGACAATGCCTTGCTTCATCGTCACGACGGTGTCGTGCGGTTGCATCTCCCGGCCGGTGAGCTTATAGGGCTTGGTCACGCGGATCGCCTCGGCCACACCGGGAAGCAACTCGAAGAGTGACTGCTCGACGGCCTGAGTGTTGCCCGTCATGCCGATGGCGGTTCGGGTCGCGCCCGGCAACGGGTGCGGCGTCAGCCCCTGGGCGGCCACCGCCGCAATGACGTGGGCAATCTGCTCGGCTGTGGCCTCACGTTTCATCACCACCAACATGATCGGCCTCGGTTCTTTCCGCGCGTCGGGGATTAGGCAAGTCCCGTATCATACGGATGGAAGTCGATCCATCCACGGCCGACGGCGCGAGCATGAACGACGACGAATCGGAATCGCCCCTGAAGTACGCCGAAGCAACGCTCGGCCGGCCCGAGTTGACGTTTCGCGTCTCCCCGAAGCGGTTCCGGGCCAAGCTGCTCATCGGAACGAGCCTGCTGGTTTACGGTGTGATCGGCAACGCGCTCGCCTGGCAGTGGGGCCTTTGGAACGTCGATCACATCACACTGCTGGTGCTGTTCGCGCCGCCGCTGACCGGTCTGTCGATCCTGCGTCAGCTCTTCGCCGCCCGCGGCTCGACGATTCTGATCTACTCCAATGGTCTGCTGCGGGTGCAGCGGCGCGACGCGATCGGCCTGCCGTGGGCCGATTTGCGCGAACTGTACCTGAAGGCGGAACAGGTCGGCTGGACGGTGGAACGGGACAGCTTCGGCCACGTGACCGGCGTGAACGTGCTGGTGACGGCACCGTCGGTGCGGCTGGATAAGGCCTCCCTGACTCTGACGCGGACTGACGATGTGGAAATCGTTCTGAACGCGACGTTGGAAAGCTACCCGGAGCTGGTACAGGAGATCTTCCTGCGCAGCTTCCCGACACTATTTGCGCGACTGTGGGACGAATTGAACGACGTTCAGACCGAAGGGGTCGAACCGAAGCGGGCGTTCGGTCCTTGGCAGGCGGGCGTAAGCGGCCTGACGGTGGACGACCGAGAGATTCCGTGGGCGAGGATCGAGGGTTTCCTGGTCGCGAACAAGCTGCTGTCCGTGTTTCATCGACGGAAGGGTAAAGACGAGCACGTCGTCATCGCACTTGAGTCGATTCCGAATCTTCATCTCCTGATAGCTCTGCATGCAGCCATGCAGCCGGCACCGTCGGAGCCGCCCGCGCAATAGGCTCCCGTTCGGTTGGATCGGTCGCGGCGCTCTGGGCGCCTGCCCGCTTCATGCCGACCGCGGCGCGCACACCGATTTTTTGCCGGGCATGAATCATCGGGACGACGCCGACCGGGAAGCACCCCATAGCGGCAGGCAATCGGCTGACAGGCGGGCATTCGTCTTTTATGCTCCACCTAAAGTCCGACAGTGTTCCCGGCGGAGAGTTTCTCCTCGGGGTCGCGCCGGGGGATTTTTCGTTTCGCACCGATGTTCCGCGCTTTCGGGCCAACTTTCAACGGCCGGACGTCGTCGGACTTCACGACATCCTTCGTCGTGCCGAAGCGAAACTTTGCCCCCGGTATTGCGGGCGGCGTCCGATTCGGTCGGGCCTCGTCTCGTCAGGATTACGTTCCCGCACTCTTTCAGGTGGCCCGTCGCATGGACCGTTTTCTCCCCAAGTCGGCAAGCCGCACTCCGGCCCGCCGGTCGCCCTTGCGGCTGGAGCAACTGGAAGACCGCACCGTGCCGTCGTCGAGCATTCAGCTCAGCGGACTCGGCTGGAAGCCGTTGGGACTTGGCTTGGTGGAGAACACGACGACTGCCGTGCCGGGTCTGACGAATGCCGGCCGCATCAACATGATTGCTGCGGCCCCCGTGCCGTTCGATCCGGGCAATCCGGGTGCCCTCGCACCCACCGATCCGACCGATCCCAACTTCGAATTGTGGAACACCTACTATGCGGCGACGCCGGGTGGTGGTGTCGCCCGCACGCGGGACGGCGGCCGGAACTGGCAGTTCCTGACCGACAACCTGCCCGCGGTTTCGTGGCTCAACGTCGAGCAGAACCGCAACCTGCACATCGGCGCCGTCGCGGTTTCGCCCTTCAACCGCAACCTCGTGCTCGCGGGTACGGGTGAGGCCTTCGGTGGAACCTTCGGCTTCGCCGGGCGTGGCCTGCTGCGTTCGACCGACGGCGGCGACACGTGGCTTCTGAACAAAGGCCCCGCCAATGCCTTCGACGGCAACGCCTTCACGAAGTTCGTCTTCCATCCGACGGATGCCAACGCAATCTACGCCATCGTCAACGGGTCGAACTCGACCTATGGTTCGGGCAACCCGAGTGCCGTCTATCGGTCGCTCGACGGCGGGGTCAATTGGGTCAACATCACGACGAACATTTTCGGCGGGCCTTCGCTGGGTACGGTGACGGACTTCATCCTCGACCCGACCTCGCCGAACGTCGGCTACGTCGGCGTCGAAAGCTTCGGCGTTGTTCGTACGCAGAACCTGCAGAACGGACCGGCTTACACGCCGGCCGCGTCGATCAACTTCTCGCTTACGCTCGGCGGTACGGGTACGCAGCTTGCCGGCGGTTCGTTCGGTCAGATCCGCCTGGCCTTCGGCCTCGGAACGCCGAGCCAGCCGTCCCGGATTTATGCGATCACAACCAGCCCGCGCCCCGGCCTCGCCGCGACGCAGTTGTTCCGGTCGGACGACTCGGGCATCAACTATCGCCGGCTCGACCCGTTCCCCGGCACCGGCGGCTCGACGGCGACGGGTCTGAGCAATCAGTTCGGCATTTACAATCTGACGCTGGTCGCCGATCCGACCTTCCCGAACCGCATTTACGTCGGTGGGCGCGGCACCGGTTCCATTCAGGTCCTCACGAACGCGGACTACGATCCGGACAACGTCACGGTCACCCCGAACTGGGTCAACCTGACCATCCCGCCGACGCCGGGCGACAATTACACGACGATCCGCGACATCCGCTTCGACAACACGGGGGCGAAGGACGTCAACGGTCGACCGCTGAACCCCGGACGGCTGCTGGTCGCCACCGATTCCGGCGTGTATCGGCTCGAAGCTCCGAACGGTGCGAACACGACCAACGCCAATTTCCTGTCGAATAATTTGGTCTTCGCGAACCTCAACGGCAACGTCGGCACGACGGCACTCGCGGCCCAGCAGGTGTTCGCGACCGGCCTGCCGCCGCGGGACGACAACCGCCTCATCGTCAGCAGTTACCTCAACGGTACGTCGATCTTCCAGGACAACGGTCCCTTCGCTCCAGGTACGGCGAATTACGCGGGTCTGTTCGGCAACGAGCCGATCGGCGGAGCCGAGTCGCGCGGCAACGGCGGCAACATCGTCGTGAATCAGCTCGATCCGCAGCGGATCTATCGTGCCACCAATCCGACCGCCTACGCCACCACGCAGGGCGGTTTGTTCCAGCGATCCATCGACGGCGGGCAGACTTTTGCGACCAGCACCGGCGGCCTCGTGAACACGGGCCGATTGTTCCCGCAAGTGCCGTTGGAGGTGAATCCGTCGCCGCAGGTCGGCACGCTCGCCGCGGACATGGTGTTGGGGACGGACGTCGTCAACCGCAGTTCGGACGACGGCGTCTCTTGGTCCCAATACTGGTCGAATATCCGCTTCGTCACGGCCACGCCGTCGTTCACCGTCATCAGCGCGTTGGCCGTCGGGCGACTGCCGCTGCCCTTCAACCCGTCGTATCCGCTGTACGTCGCCTCGAATGCCCGCCGCGGCGTCAACACATTGGAAGGCCCGGCGATCTACCGGGCGACGCTCGGGCCGAACGGCGAACAGTGGTGGCTCGACATTTCGCCGGGCAACCTCGGCGGCCCGTTCGTCGTCGATACCCTGCCCGGCTCGGAACCGACGCCGAACGATCTTTCCTACCTGTTGGGCCGCGGCGGCTACATCTCGGACATCGCCGTCGATCCGACCGACAGCCGCATCCTCACCTTTACAGGCGACTCGACCGGCCTCACCGATCCGATGACGGGAACGCCCGGTACGCGGCGCATCTACCGCAGCACCGATTCCGGCAACACGTGGACCGACATCTCGGGCAACCTGCCGGCGACGCTCGGCGGAGGTCAGGGGCTTCGCGTTTACTCGATCGCTCTCGACCCGAATCGGTTGAATCTTCAGCCGGGCGACCTGAGCAGCCCGACTTTCCAGGAAGACGACCAACTCTACATCGGCACCTCGACCGGCGTTTACCGTCTGACCAACCCGATCAGTTCCACCACTTGGGTCCGCATCGGCGGTACTGGTGGCGGCGCGAGCTCGACCGGCACCGACATCGTGCAGGGTGCCCTGCCGGACGTCATGGTTCGGGATGTGAAGCTGAACACGACGACGGGTGTGCTGAGTGCGGCGACCTTCGGCCGCGGCGTCTGGCAGCTCCAGATCCGGCCGTACATCCGCGGCCTCGTTTTCGACGACACGACCGGGAACGGCGTGTTCGACGCGACCGACGGCAAGGCCGCGGGCACCGTGGTTGTGGCCAACGACATCATTCCGAATCCGGACATCCAGTTCGCGAACACGACCACGAACGTCAACGGCGAATACGTCTTCCGCAGCCTGCCGGATTCGACCTATTCGTTCATCCCCTCGGATGCCAGCACCACGCTGATCGACACCTTCACGCGGCTGTACTTCACTTCCAACCCGATCGTCCAGGTGATGGACGAATCGAAGACGATCAACGGGCAAGACCTGTGGGTCTTCCGTCGCGTCAGCATCAACGGCTTTGCGTACGAGGACGCCAACGGCGACGGCGACTTCGACACCGGCGAGAACCCGGCCATCGGCTACGTCGTCAGCCTGCTCGCCCCGGCGGGAACGCTGAACCCCACGGCCACGCTCGTGGCCACGGCGACGACGGACGCCAACGGCAACTACACCTTCCTCGGCGTCGGCCCGCTGCGGCCGGATGCCGTGGGGCCTTCCACGCCGTTCACGGCAGGCTATCAGGTTGCGATCAACAAGACCGGCTTCCAGATGAGCCAGACGCCGGACAAGACCGGCGCGCTCATGAGCGGCAAGAATCTGACGGATGCGGCCAACGCCCCGACGACCCGCGTCGGCGTGTTCCGCTTCGGCCAAGTCGGCGGCGTCGTGTTCTCGGATTCCAACGGCGACGGAGCGCTCAACGGCGGCGAAGTCGGCGCGTCCGGTTGGACGGTCGAAATCCGGGACGCGGGCACCGGTGCCCTAGTGGACAGCAAGGTGACCGGCGCGAGCGGCGCCTACCAATTCGGCGATCTGATCTCGACGCTGAAAGCCGGTTCCTACAACATCTCGGTACTCGATAAGACCGGCTTCATCCAGACGACGGGTACGCTGCCGACGAATCCCGTCATCAGCGGAACCAGCATCAACGGCATCAACATCGGCGTGTTCGCGGCGGCCGGCATCGGCGGCTTCGCCTTCGAGGACGTCAACGGCAACGGCGTGCAGGACGGCGGCGAGAACACGCCGATCACCGGGGCTTCGGTCGGACTGTTCGATCCGCGAACCAACACGCTGCTCGGCACGACGACGACCGATGGGGCCGGCAACTATCTCTTCAGCGGACTGTTCCCGCTCCAGCTTCCCGGCAACACCGTCAGTTACGCGATCCGCCTGGCCGGCCCGCTCGCAACACTGGCCCAGACGAATGCCGACCCCACCGCCGTACTCACCAGCGGAGCCACGGCCGCCGGACGCAATCTGGCTTTGTTCCAGCGCACCACGGTTGCAGGCTTTGCCTTCGAGGACTTCAACGGCGACGGAATTCAGAACAACGGCGAAGGCGGCCTCGCGGGCGGCTCGGTGTCCTTGTTGGACAGCGCCAACGGATCGGTCGCCTTCACGACGATCACCGACGGCAACGGCAACTTCCTGTTCACCGGCGTCGGCCCGATCCCCGGCCCGGTCGCCTTCCGCGTCGGGGCCAACCCGATCGGCTTCGTGCAGACGACGCCCAACCCGCCGGACTTCGTGGTCTTCAGCAATACGCCGGTGTCCGGGTTCAGCATCGGTCTGTTCCGCCAGGCGACCTTCAGCGGCTTCGCGTTCGACGACTTCAACGGCAACGGCGCGTTGGATTCGGGCGAACTCGGCCTCGCCGGGCGTTCGGTCGAGTTGGTCAACCTCGGCACGGGCGCCGTCGTGGCGACGGGCAACACGGACGGCGACGGCAACTACGCTCTGCCTGCGGGAGTCGGCAGCTTCGCCCCGCGGCTCGTGCCCCAGCCCGGCTTCGTGCAGACGACGCCGATTCTGACCGGCACGTCGACCACGAGCGGGCTGAACGTCCCCGGCGGCAACTTCGGCAGCTTCCAACTGACGACGATCACCGGTCGCGTCTTCAACGACATCAACGGCAACTCGCTGCTCGACGCCAACGAGCCGGGCCTCCCCGGCGTCCGCATCGATCTGGTCAACGCCGCCACGGGCGCGGTCGTCGGGGCTGCGGATACGGACGGCACCGGTTTCTTCAGCATCAACGGCGTCGGGCCGGGCAACTTCCGCGTGCGGGAAATTTTGCCGACGAATTTCATCGCCAGCACCCCGACCGTGCAGGCGTTCAGTTCGTTCAGCGGCACGCCGAGCAACTTCAGCTTCGGCAACTTCCTGCCGAGCGTTGTCGGCGGCAACATCTTCGAAGACCTGGACCGCACCACGAGCTTCACGGCCGGGGACATCAACTCCCCCGGCTGGACGGTGCGACTGTTGCGGCCGGGCGGCATCGTGCTGCAAACGGTGACCTCGAATGCGTCCGGCAACTACTCCTTCGCGGGCGTCGTGCCCGGCAGCTATACGGTCCAGTTGGTTGCCCGCACCGGTTTCACGATCTTCACCGGCAACAACCAGACCGCGACGACGATCAGCGGCAGCACCATCACGCTCAACCGCATACCGGTGCTGAAGCTGGCCTCGATCACCGGTTCGATCTTTCTCGACTCGAACCGCAGCGGTACCAAGCAGGCCTTCGAACGCGGCTTGGCCGACGGCGTCGTCGGCGCCTTCGACGGCAACGGCACGCAGGTCGCCACGCAGACGACCGACGCCACCGGGGTCTACACCTTCTTCGGGTTGAACTCGGGCACCTTCACCGTGCGGTTGCTTTCCAGCCCCAGCGGCTTCCAGGCGACCAACAACGTGACCGCGCGGTCGGTCACCGTGGCGACCGGCTCGCCGAGCGCGAACAACGTCGGCGTCGCGGACTTCGGCGTGGTCGGCCGGAAGCGTTACGCCTTGGCGGCGGACGGCGGCGGCGGCCCGCGGGTGCAGATCTACGACGCCCTCACGGGCACGCAGATCCGGGACTTCTTCGTGTATGAAGTCGAGTTCACCGGAGGCGTCCGCGTCGCCAATGCGGACGTCAACGGCGACGGCGTCGAAGACCTGATCGTCGTCCCCGGTGTCGGCGGTGGCCCGCGGGTGCGGGTGCTCGATGGCGTCACGGGTGGGGAAGTCTACAACTACTTCGCCTACGAACCGACCTTCGTCAACGGCCTCTACGTCACTGCGGCGGACGTTAACGGCGACGGCTTCGCGGACATCATCACCGGCACGGCTCCCGGCGGCGGCCCGCGGGTGACGATCTTCTCGGGCCGGGACGGCCGCATCATCGGCGACTACTTCGCCTACAGTTCCGACTTCCGTGGCGGGGTCCGCGTCGGCTCCGGGGATGTGGACGGCGATGGCCTGGCCGAGATCATCACCGCGCCCGGCCAAGGCTTCTCGTCCGAAATCCGCATCTGGAACACGGCCGGGATGACGGCGGTCAATGCCCCGCGGGTACAGTCGAGCTTCTTCGCCTTCGACCCCAGCTACACAGGTGGCGTCTACATCGCCGGGGCGACGCCGAACCTCGACGGCCGGGCCGATGTGATCGTCAGCACGGGGATCGCCTTCCCAAGTGCTCCGGTCATCCGCACCTTCGACGGACAGTCGCTGGCGCTGAAGTCCGAGAACGAAGCCTTCCCTTCGGGCGTGAGTGTCGAGCAATACACGAGCGAAGTGCGGGCCGCAAGCTTCGACCGCAACGGCGACGGCACGCCGGACTTGGCCATCGTCAGCGGTCCGGGCAGCATCCCGCGCTTCCGGATCATCGACGGCCGCAACTTCCGGCAGATCGGCGACGAAACGCAACCCTACGAAGCAGCCTTCCTCGGCGGCATCTTCATCGGGTAGCAGGCGTCAGGCGATAGGGGTCATGAGACAGTGAAGAATCCAAACACCACCGGGTCACTCCGGTGGTGTTTTCGTTTCGTGCGGGTTGTGCGGCCTTCCGTCGTCGTCGGCTTCGGGATCGCAGCGGCGATTCCTCACGATCCATTCCACCATGGCGGCGGGGTTCGCAAGTCGTTGAAACCGCTTGCGCGCGGTTTTGCCGAATCCGCTGTCGCCCTGCCGTTACAGTCGCTTCGCCCGGTCGGTTCGTCGCCTTCGTTGCCACGCATCGTACCGGTGCGAGTATTTCGTTCGACCGCCGGCTCGGTGCTTCGGTCGCCGTCGTTTCCGCTCCGATAGAGCGTGTGACGAGTCGGCGTTCGGCCCCGGAGGAATCTGCGGTCGGCCTCGGCTCGGGGTGTCCAGCGCACGCAAGGAGAGATGAACGATGAGGATTTTCTGGGGCATTCCGGCTGTGGTTGCGGCCGTGGCCTTGGCGACGAGCGGCTCGGCGAACGCCGGCCACTGCGGCTGCACTTCCTACCCGACGGCGTCGACCGCCCCCGTATGCGATCAGCAAACCGGCCTCGGCGGCCTCTTCGCCCGCCTCCGAAACGGCGTGGTCGGCGGCTTGAGCGGCAGCGCCACGACGACCGCCACCGGCACGATGGTCTACGACACCATCACCGAAACCCGGATGGAAACGACCTACCGGACCGTCAACGAAACGGTCATGAAGCCGGTCGTCAGGACCGTCTACACCGATGAAAGCCGCACCGTCTATAAGACCGTCACGGAAAAGTCCTTCAAGACGGTCACGGAAACGATCCAGAAGCCGGTCTGCACGACCGTCATGAAGGAAGTCCCCTTCACGATCCGCAAGCCCGTCACCGAGACGATCAACAAGGTCGTCGAGGAAGTGATCTGCCGGCCGGTCACCGAAACCGTCAACAAGGAATGCCGCTATACGGTGACCAAGAAGGTCACCGAGACGCTGTACCGCGACTGCACCTACACCATCTGCAAGCCGGTCACCGCGACCGTGCTGAAGACGGAATCGGGCTACGTCTGTCGGCCGGTATGCGAGACGACGATCCGGGAAGAACAAGTCGCCGTCTGCAGGCCGGTCACGGAAACCGTCATCCGCGAAGTGCCGCGGACGGTGTGCAGGCCGGTTACGGAAACGGTGATGAAGGCCGTCACCAAACCGGTGACGCGCTGTGTGACCGTCACGGAAAACCGCACGGCGGCCAAGACCGTGTGCGAGCCGATCACGGAAACCAAGACCGTCTGCAAGACGGTTCCCGTGACGGAATGTGAAACGGTGACCGTCCGCGGTCGCCTGAAGTTCTCGATGGTGCCGAAGTACGAGTGCGTCGAAGACCCGTGTTCGTGCACCACGATCCAGAAGCAGGTCGGCTCGCGGCTTGCGCTGATCCGCACGCCGGATGAGATCAAGACGCAGCAAGTGACGAAGAACACAACCGTCAGCGAATCGGTGCCGGTCACGACGATGGTCAAGAAAACCGTCGCGGAAACGGTCCCCGTCACCGTCACCAAGAACGTCACGGAAAACGTGACCGAAATGGTTCCCGTCACCGTCACGACGATGGTCACGGAAACCGTCATCGACAAGGTGCCGACCCAAGTGACCCGCAACGTCACCGTGATGGAAACGCGCCGCGTCCCCACGACGACGACCCGCACCGCCCGCGGCGCCTTCGTCGCCTCGGACGCCTGCGGCTCGGCCGCGGCCGCCCCCGGCACGGATGGTTGCGGCAACCTTCTGGGTAACAACGCCGGCTCGGCCATCGCCCCCGGCACGGCCACCTACGACGTCGCCGGCCCCGGTCGGACGTTCGTCGAAGGTGTTGCCTTCGTCAAGCAGGTTCCGGTGACCACGACCCGGATGGTGTCCGAAGTCATCACCAAGCAGGTGCCCTATGCGAGCACCCGCGACGTTTCCGAAGAAGTCGTCAAGCAGGTTCCGGTGACGACGACCCGCATCGTCCGCGAGACGGTTCAGAAAATTGTCCCCGTCACAACCACAAAAGCGGTGTGCGAAACCGGCGTCAAGCTGGTGCCGGAAAAGGTGACCACGATGGTCGCCGAGACGATCACCAAGCAAGTGCCGGTGACGATCACCAAGCAGGTTCCCTGCACGACGATCGTCAAGGTTCCGAAGCAGATCACCGAGATGGTTCCCGTGACCGTCTGCAAGAAGGTGCCGGTCCAGGTTCCCGTGACGGTGACCGTGCGCAAGCCGCGCTACGTCCCCGCCGACCCCTGCGGCAACGGCCTCGGCTGCGGTGCGACGACGACGTGTGTTGCGGCTCCGAAGTTCTATGCCCCCGGCTTCGGCAACGGCACGGTGAGCAGCAATGCGGCGTCCTGTGCCGCCCCGGCCGGCGACTGTGCCGCCCCCGGCCTCGCCGCCGTCTGCGACTCGCCCCGCGCCACCCCGGTTCGGGACTTCTTCAAGAGCCTGTTCGCCGGCCGCCTCTGCGTCGACCCGGCCGCCAAGGTCGAATGCGACCCCTGCAAGTAACGAACGGAATTGAGACAACCCGAACGGCCGCGCGAGTGCTCCTCGCGCGGCCGTTTCCGTATTGACCACCGCTGAGCGCGGATTGGACATTGCCCGATGTGCTGTCCGCGGTCAAACTACAGATGGAGACACGGCGGGTTTACGCCGTGAACTTGCCCAAGAGAGGTACGACGCATGCGCTGGATTTCGGCAGGCTTGGCGATGATCGTGGTCGCCGGCTTGGCGATGGTCTTCCTGGTTCGCTCGAGACTGATGCCGGCGTTGCCGATGCCGCCGCTTCCTGCGCGCACCGAGCCGACGCGGGCCGCCGAAACTGTCGTGCCCACCGCTCCGATCGCGCTGGTGGTCGAAGAGGAAGACGACCCGAATGTCCCCCTCAAAGTTGTTCCCGCCATCGCCGAAGCGCCCAAGGCCGACTCGAAGAATCTGCACAAGCCGCTGCTGCCGGATCGGAGTCTGCTCCTGGAAACCGCAACCGTGGACGGCAAACCGAAGCCGGTCCGGTTGCTGCTGGAAACCGAAGTCTGCATGCGGCGCGGCCCACTGGAGGTTTTGCTCTGTCGGAAGAACACGAAGGAGCACGAAGCCGTCATCCGCACCGCCGTCGATGCCAAGCTGATTCACGCGGCCCTGATCGCCCTAGGGGCCAAACCCGGTTCGCCGGTCCAGTTCGTCGATCCCAAGACGGACAAGGAGGAGTACAAGCCCGCGTCCGGGGAATCCATCGCCGCGACCGTCCACTACCGCCACGCGGGCAAGCTGAACGCGCACAAAGCCCAGGAGTGGATCCGGGACCTGAAGACGAAGAAGCCGATGGCCTACGACTGGGTCTTCGCGGGCAGCCGCTTCCTGAAGGACCCGGAGCAGCCGGACAAGCCGCCCTACTACACGGCCAACAACGGCGAGATCGTCGGCATCTCGAACTTCATCGACTCGATGCTGGACATTCCCGTGAATGTGAGCCAAGACAACGCCGCCCTGGCCTTCGAGGCAAACACCGTCAGAATCCCGCCGGTCCTGACGAAAGTTTGGCTGATCCTGGAAATCCGCAAGCCGTAAGTGGTTGCCCGATCGGCCGGGGCGCTGATATGATGATTGGGTCGGGCGGGGCTCAGCCGGGGTGACCTTCCACCTCCTCAATGCCTGATTCGCCGCGTGGTCCAAGGTTTGGTGCCGCGTTCATTCTCTCAGCTTTTGAGGAGGAGCTGCTATGTTCGGTCTCGGTATGCAGGAAATGTTGGTGTTGCTCCTGATCGGTGTACTCTTGTTCGGCCGCAAGCTGCCGGACATCGGCCGCAGCCTCGGCAAGACGATCGTGGAATTCAAGAAGGGCTTCAACGGCATGGAAGAAGCCATCAGCGATACCGGTGCCGTCAGCCGCCCCGGACTGGAGCCGGAACCGATCAAGGCCCCGCAACGGGTTACCCCGTCCGCCCCGGTCTTCGCCGACGCCGTGCCGAGTACGCTGCCCCCGAAGATCTAGGCGGCTTGACGCCGACGGGGCATCTGCTATCAAGGGTCAATGGCGGCGATTAACTCAGCGGTAGAGTGCGTTCTTCACACGGACGAAGTCACAGGTTCGATCCCTGTATCGCCGATTCACTGCAACCCCCGGCCCATGCCGGGGGTTGCTTTCGTTTGTAATTAGGGTGATGTTCATTCAGCCGATATCGGAATTTTTGGAGATGATCCCCGGCATCATGCCCGAGCTGGAGGAGGCCCAGGTCGAGATCAACCCGGCGGACCTGGATATCGAAGTGATGCGGGCCGGCGGCGCGGGCGGCCAGCACGTCAACAAGACCGAATCCGCGGTTCGGATCTGGTACAAGAAGGG
>Ga0105047_10003602_pt1 | contig 27263 bp, 25 predicted proteins | sample MAT04_FD_78384 | JGI IMG/M metagenome (GOLD analysis project Ga0105047, IMG submission 78384) | Freshwater microbial communities from Lake Fryxell liftoff mats and glacier meltwater in Antarctica - MAT-04 (megahit assembly) | ecosystem: Environmental > Aquatic > Freshwater > Ice > Liftoff... | reverse complement strand
GGGCATGGTGAACTGCGCGCCCCGGTTCACAAAGCGATAACGCCAGAAGTGAAACCACAGCGACACCACGATGTAGAACACGATCATCGCCACGAGTTGCGTGCCATAGCCGAGGAACACCGCAAAGAAGGTCACCGCGCACAGGGCCAGCAGAACCACCGACGGGATCGGGTGGAACGGATGTTCATAGCCGCGCTTGATCGAGCCCATCGGCCATTTCCGCCGGAACAGGATCATGTTGAGCGGCATGAACGTGTATTCCAGAAGCCCCGACAGGATCGAGAAGGTGATGATCTGGTCCAGCGGCAATTGCGTGGCAAAAAGGCAGGCAATCGGCACCAGAAAGATGATCGAACGGTAGGGGGTGCGGTAGGTCGGATGCACGGCCCCGAACCATCCCGGCAGGTAGCGGTCGCGCCCCATCGCAAACCACGCGCGCGAGGCATCGTTGATACAGCCATTGGCCGAGGCAAGCGTGGCAAACAGCGTGCCGATGCCCAAAAGCACCATCAAAGAGGAAGACCCGGTCATCCGTGCCGCATCGAACAACGGCACGCCCGAGACGCCGAGATATTCCCACGGCATCAGCCCGACGCAAACCCACCAGGTCAGCGTCGCCGCGATGATCAGCGTCATGATCCCGGCCAGCGTGCCAAAGGGCAAGGCGCGGGCGGGGGAGCGGACTTCTTCGGCCGCCTGAGTGGTGCCTTCGATCCCAAGGTAATACCACAGGCCGAAATGCATCGCCGCCAGCACGCCAAGCCAGCCATAGGGCAGGGCGGCCTGCCCGGACATCAGTTCGGCATGTTGCAGACTGAAAGTGCCATGATCGCCCAGCGTGAACACGAACAGGATGAGGATCGCGGCAAAGGCAATTGCCGTGATGACCAGGTTGAACGTCAGTGTTGCCAAGACACCGCGATAGTTCAGCCAGGCCAGGAACAGGATCGACAGGATGATGAAGGGGGTATCGTCCAGCGTGCCTTCATAGCCCGCCATCCCGGCCACTGTCTGCACCAGATAGCCGATCGTCCAGGCATTGCCCGCCTGGAGCATGGTATAGGCGAACACCAGATAGAGCCCGACGTTGAACGCCATCAGGGGTCCGACGATATGTTTGGCTTGGGTGTATTGCCCCCCCGCCGCTGCCACGGTCGAGGTGACTTCTGAGTCGATCATCGCGACGCAGGTATAGAGGATGCCCGCAAACCAGCAGGCGATCAGCGCGGCATAGGCCCCGCCTTTGGCGACGCCAAAGTTCCAGCCCATGTATTCGCCGACCAGCACGATGCCGACGCCCAATGCCCAGACATGGGCCGGACCCAGCACGCGCAACAAGCCGATCTTGGTGCCATGTGGCCCCATGCCGTCCATCGTCTTTGAGGTGATGTCAGTTTCGGCCATGTCAGGTCCTCCTGTGCTGTGCTTCGGTCATGGCTTCCAACTCGCCCTCGCGGGACGATGTCAGAACCTCTTCCGAATAGGTCTGGTCGGTCTTGATCCAGTCCTTGATGATCAGAAAGGCAAACAGCGCTGACAGCGCCCAGGCCGCATATTCCGCGTAATTCCACAGCTGCATGGCTATTTTCCCTTCTCATCGAACTTTTCCGCGATCACGTCGCGGTATTCGGTTTCCGAAAATCGAAGCAAAATGAAGAAGTAGCCAACGATCACCACGATCATCGCGATCAGGTTGACGGCGGTAAAGCTGTAGTCGAAGCGGGCGGTGATCGTATCGGCGGCCGAGGCAGCATCGGGAAAGCCGAGCTGGTTCCATTTCTGGACCATGACCGCATTCTGGCCCAGACTCTCCCAGGTCGGGTTTTCCACCGGGTTCGGCACCTTGCTGGCGCCGGCCAGTTTCAGCCATGTCGGCAGGTAGAGCGTCACGATGGTCAGCGCCAGAATGACGAGCACGTCGATGAACTGGCTGACCTTGCTTTGGATGGGGGGAATATATCTGGCCATGCTCACTTCCTCGCCGCGCGGGCTTCATCAAGGAACTTGATGTCCAGCCCGTACATGAATTCGCGGTCTTCGCGGTAATGGCGCAGCATCGCCATGATGGCGGCGGTGTTGAACAGCAGAACAACCGCGCCGGCAAACAGCAGCAGAAGTCGCGCCGAGGCGTTCGGCGCAAGGTTCCACGTCGCAATGGCGACAAAGAACATGGCCAGCCAAAGGCCGACCACAAACGCCCATGCAAGGCGCGTATCGCGCGTGTGCATGGCCGTGATCCGTTGATCGAGTTCAGTCATTGTCCCTCCCTTTGGCCTTGCGCCGAACAGGCTGGCCCTTTTGCCCATTATTCTTTTCGGCAAACTTCTTTTTCCCTGAGGAAATGCTTCGTTCGGGATTCTGTCAAGAATTCTGTTTGTCCGGCGCGCCATGCCGGCCCCATCGCGGCAGGAACAACACTCCACTGCTTGCCCGGTGGTCAAAAAAGTTTCCTGACAGTTGAGAGTTGAAATGTTCGGTGTTAGCGTGGCGCAAAGGGCAAGGAGACTCACCATGTGCGGGATCGTTGGGCTGTTCTTGAAGGATCAAAGTCTGGAGCCGATGCTTGGCACCATGCTGACGGACATGCTGATCACCATGACCGACCGGGGCCCGGACAGCGCCGGGATCGCGATCTATTCCGGCGCGGGGAAGGGGCGGGCGAAGATCACCGTCCAGTCGGCCAATCCGGGGCGCGATTTTGCCAACCTGGACGCCGATCTGAAGGACGCCATCGGCCAGCCGGTGCTGTTGCTGATCAAGGATACCCATGCCGTGCTGGAAGTGCCGTTGGACCAGATGGAGGCGGCGCGGTCCGCGCTGACCCATCTGCGGCCGGCGGTGAAGGTGATGAGCGCCGGGGAAAGCATTGAAATCTTCAAGGAAGTCGGCTTGCCGCGCGATGTGGCCGCCCGATTTGGTCTGCGGAAGATGCGCGGCACGCATGGCATCGGGCACACGCGGATGGCGACGGAATCAGCGGTGACGACGATGGGGGCGCATCCGTTCTCGACCGGGTCAGACCAGTGCCTTGTGCACAACGGCAGCCTGTCCAACCACAACTCGGTCCGCCGCGATCTGGTGCGCGCAGGCATGACGTTTGAAACCGAGAATGACACCGAGGTTGCTGCGGCTTTCATCAGCCACAAGCTGCATGAGGGCGACAGTCTGGGCCATGCGATGGAAGCGACGCTGACCGATCTGGACGGGTTCTTCACCTTCGTGGTCGGCACCAGGAACGGATTCGGCGTGGTGCGCGACCCCATCGCCTGCAAGCCCGCCGTGATGGCCGAGACCGATCAGTATGTGGCCTTTGGCAGCGAATACAGGGCCTTGGTCAACCTGCCCGGCATCGAGGCGGCGCGAGTTTGGGAGCCGGAACCGGCCACTGTCTATTTCTGGGAGCGTTGAATGCAGACTTTCGATCTGGGGGCCGAGGGCCTCAGGGCGCTGAACTCTGCCCTGCATGGGCTGAAGGGCCAGACCAACATGACGGCCTGGGATGTCATAAATCCCAAAGGCGCCCATGCGATTGCTGCCGGGGTGGATGCGCCGGTCGAGATCAACGTGCATGGCTCGACGGGCTATTACTGCGCGGGCATGAACCAGCAGGCGCTGATCCGCATCAAGGGGTCGGCCGGGCCGGGTGTGGCCGAAAACATGATGTCGGGCACGGTGATCGTGGACGGCGATGCCAGCCAATATGCCGGAGCCACGGGGCGCGGCGGGTTGCTGGTGATCAAGGGCAACGCGTCCAGCCGGTGCGGGATCTCGATGAAGGGGATCGAGATTGTCGTGCATGGCTCGATTGGCCATATGTCCTGCTTCATGGCGCAGTCGGGGTCGATCGTTGTGCTGGGCGATGCCGGGGACGCGCTGGGCGATTCGCTGTATGAGGCGAAGCTGTTCGTGCGCGGCACGGTGAAAAGCCTTGGCGCCGACTGCATCGAGAAGGAAATGCGGCCCGAGCATATCGCATTGCTGGAAGATTTGCTGCGGCGGGGCGAGGCGGATCACAAGGCCAAGCCGTCCGAGTTCCGCCGCTATGGATCGGCCCGGAAGTTGTATAACTTCAACATCGACAATGCTTCGGCCTATTGAGAGCACCCAGAATGAGTGATTTTCCACATACCCCGCCGAAGATGTCCTGGACCTTTTCCAATGATGTGAACGCTGAAATCCGGCGCGCGGCGGGGACCGGCATCTATGACATTCGTGGCGGCGGATCGAAGCGGCACCTGCCGCATTTCGACGACCTGCTGTTCCTTGGCGCCTCGATCAGCCGCTATCCGCTGGAAGGCTACCGCGAGAAATGCGCGACGGATGTCTGGCTGGGCACGAGGTTTGCCAAAAAGCCGATCCATCTGGACATTCCGGTGACCATCGCGGGGATGAGTTTCGGCGCGTTGTCCGGCCCTGCCAAGGAAGCCTTGGGGCGCGGCGCTTCGGCGGCGGGCACGTCCACCACAACCGGCGACGGCGGCATGACCGAGGAGGAACGCGGGCATTCGCGGGTGCTGGTCTATCAGTATCTGCCAAGCCGCTATGGCATGAACCCCGACGATCTGCGCCGGGCGGATGCGATTGAGATTGTGGTTGGTCAAGGTGCCAAGCCCGGCGGCGGCGGGATGCTTCTGGGGCAGAAAATCTCGGACCGGGTGGCGATGATGCGGAACCTGCCGAAGGGGATCGACCAACGTTCGGCCTGCCGGCACCCGGACTGGACCGGGCCGGACGATCTGGAGATCAAGATTCTTGAAATCCGCGAGATCACCGATTGGGAAAAGCCGATCTATGTGAAGGTCGGCGGGGCGCGGCCCTATTACGACACGGCGCTGGCGGTGAAGTCCGGGGCGGATGTGGTCGTGGTGGACGGGATGCAGGGCGGCACGGCGGCGACGCAGGATGTGTTCATCGAGAATGTCGGGATGCCGACGCTGGCCTGCATTCCGCAAGCGGTGAAGGCGTTGCAGGATCTGGGGATGCACCGGAAGGTGCAACTGATCGTCTCGGGCGGCATTCGCACCGGGGCGGATGTGGCCAAGGCGATGGCTTTGGGGGCCGATGCGGTGTCGATTGGCACGGGCGCGCTGATTGCGCTGGGGGATAACGATCCGGCGCTGGAAGACGAATACCGCAAGCTTGGCACCACGGCTGGGGCGTATGACGACTGGCACGAGGGGCGCGATCCGGCCGGGATCACCACGCAGGACCCCGCGCTGTTCAGCCGGTTCGATCCGATCCTGGGCGGGCGGCGCTTGAAGAACTATCTGAAGGTGATGACGCTGGAGGCGCAGACCATCGCGCGGGCCTGCGGCAAGAGCCACCTGCACAATCTGGAACCGGAGGACCTTTGCGCGCTGACCGTTGAAGCGGCGGCGATGGCGGGGGTGCCCTTGGCGGGGACGGACTGGATACCGGGCCGGAACGGAAGATAAATTTCCGGGACCGGCAAGTTTCTGTGACAATCAATCAAAAAAGACGAACGGGGAGCCGATGATGGCGAAAGACAAAACCAGAGATTTGGCCGCCTGGGCCAAGGAGCGCGGCGTCAAGTATTTCATGATTTCCTACACGGACCTGTTTGGAGCGCAGCGCGCCAAGCTGGTGCCGACGCAGGCGATCACCGACATGGCGGTGGAGGGCGCGGGGTTTGCGGGCTTTGCCACCTGGCTGGACCTGACCCCGGCGCATCCCGACCTGATGGCGGTGCCCGATCCTTCCAGCGCCATCCAGCTGCCGTGGAAAAAAGAGGTCGCCTGGGTCGCCGCCCGCGCCACGATGGAAGGCAAGATGGTCGATCAGGCCCCGCGCAACGTCTTGGAGCGGCTGGTGGCCGAGGCGGCTGCGGACGGTCTGCGCGTCAAGACCGGGGTGGAGCCGGAGTTCTTTATTCTCAACCCGGAAGGCACGCAGATTTCCGATCCCTACGACACCGCGGAAAAGCCCTGCTACGATCAGCAGGCGGTGATGCGCCGCTATGATGTGATCGCCGAAGCCTGTGATTACATGCTGGAACTGGGCTGGGAGGCCTATCAGAACGACCACGAAGACGCGGTTGGCCAGTTCGAGATGAACTGGAAATACGACGATGCGCTGCAGACCGCCGACAAGCATTCCTTCTTCAAGTTCATGATGAAATCGGTGGCCGAAAAGCACGGCTTCCGCGCGACGTTCATGCCCAAGCCGTTCAAGGGGCTGACGGGGTCGGGCTGCCATGCCCATATCTCGGTCTGGTCGCTGGACGGGAAGACCAATGCGTTTTCCGATCCTTCCAAGGAATTGAGCCTGTCGGACCGGGGCCGCAGCTTTCTTGGCGGCATCATGAAACACGCGAGCGCGCTGGCGGCGATCTGCAATCCGACGGTGAACAGTTACAAGCGGATCAACGCGCCGCGCACTTCGTCCGGGGCGACCTGGGCGCCCAATACCGTGACATGGACCGGCAACAACCGCACCCATATGGTGCGCGTGCCGGGGCCGGGGCGGTTCGAATTGCGCCTGCCGGACGGCGCGGCGAACCCCTATCTGCTGCAAGCGGTGATCATTGCGGCGGGGCTGGATGGGGTGCGGACCAATGCCGATCCGGGCAAGCGGCATGACATCGACATGTATCAGCAAGGCCATCTGGTCAAAGGCGCGCCGAAGCTGCCGTTGAACCTGCTGGATGCCTTGCGCGATTACGACAAGGACAAGACCCTGAAGGCGATGATGGGCGAGGAGTTTTCGACCGCCTATCTGAAGCTGAAGCACAAGGAATGGAACTCTTACGCCTCGCACTTCTCGGCGTGGGAGCATGAGAACACGCTGGACATTTGACGGCAACGGAAGGGCGCGAGCGGGTTAATCTGTGCGGTCAAGCCGGGCGAGCAGGCCATAGCTGAGAACAAGCCACAGCGGCAGCGCAGCCGGGTGCGTCCTCGCCGATCAACCGGCCCGAGGCGCAGGGCGTCACGTTCAACGCCATCTTCATGGCCGGCGACAACGCGGTGTGGTTCCTGTGCGGCGGCGCGTCCGAGGGCTGGATCACGCAAGGCACCGTGTCGGCGGGCGTCGGCTATCGCCCGCCGTCGGCGCTTGGCGATCTGGCTGGCTTTGCCGGCGGCTGGACCGACCCCGAAAGCAGCGCACTCAGCAGCCAGTTCACGGTCGCGAGGTTCTACTGCTGCCAGGTGACCCCGAACTTCGCCATCTCGCCGGACGTGCAATACGTCATCGGGCCGTCGCTGAACCCGGACATTGACCATCAGGTCATTCTGGGTCCGCGGCTGCGCGCGACGTTCTGAACCAGCCCATCAAGCGCGGCGATCAAGAGACGCCGCGCTTGATGCTGTCAGCCTTTCGCAGTTCTGCGCGGGCGCTCGGCGGGACCCGCAGCGCTGTAGTCAGCCTTCAGGTCAAGCAGCCGCTGGTCGGTGATCGAGATTCCGGGCCCGTTCACCACCATGAAGAACACGGTTTGTCCGGTGAGGATATGAACCTCGCCCGGGTCCACCTTGCCATCGTGGATCATCACGACCGTTCCCGTCGTCAGCGCCTGCCGCCATTTGGCGATTTGCGCTTCGGATTTGGCGCCGGGGTCGGACACCGTCACCGTTCCGGCGGTCTTGCTGCCATAGGCGTCCACCCAGTGAAAGGTTCCGGCCAAGCCAAACGCGTGGCTGAACCCGCTTTCATTTTTCAACCGGGCGCTGGCGAAGAATTCGTGGTCCCCCACCACTGCAAACGGCATCGCGCCGGGCTGATTGCAGTTCCACAAGACCATATCGCCCGCGGCAATCTCCAACTCCTTCTCGGCGCGAAATGTCACGCCGTCCGCGCTGACCGCGACATTGTGCTGCTGCATCGTTGCCGCCTTGTCCGCCTCGCGCACCTTGATGGCAAAGGGGCGCTGGGTGGACAGGGCCGCTCCGCGCGCGGGCACGATGTTGTAAGGGTAGGTTCCGGGCTTCATGAAGCGCTGGCCATAGCAGTCGGCCCGCCCCAGCGCACGGCTGTCCAGAGTGTTGGTCATCAAAAGGCTCCTCTCGGTTCAGGGCGAGATATCGTCGGTCAGGACCAATTCGTCCTCGGTGCCGTTGTGCGCCACTTCGGCGGCAATCATGTCGAGGGTGATGGTGACTTTCGGATCCACCGGGCTTTCGGCGGGCAGAACCTGAAACACCTGCGGTTCCTTGTAGATCGGGATCTTGAGCCCGCTGACAAAGGGCGTGAGGATCGGCCCCAGAAACCCGGTCAGTCCGGCGACGCCGATGGCGAGCAGGATCGCATCCACCGCAATGGCCAGAAACAGTCCGATAAACGGAATGGCCAGCAGAAGCGGCGTGACTGCCGCCCCGATGGCGGCAAGCAACAGGGCCGTGGTGGGGCCGAACTGCAGGTTCGGGATGCCCAGAATCACCGCCTCCACCGTCCAGACCCCGCCGGAAAGGGTGATCTTTATCTTGAAATCCCCCGTCGCCTTGACGAAATCGCCAAATGAGACCGGCACCGTGATCGTCGGCCAGTCAAGGCAGATGGTCGGCGTGCAGACCGTGCCCACGCAGGGAATATGAACGCAAACCTGCGGCAGGCAGAAATGCGGCAGGATCGAATTCAGGTCGATCCCGAAGTGCAGGTTCAGGTGCCAGTTCACCTGAAGATCGACAACCTCGATGATGTCCGGCGGGATCAGGTCGATAGCGCCGCCAACGAGTGTTGCGCTGACGTTGTAATTGGCGACAAACGGTCCCAGGCTGCCAGAGCCACTGCCCGATTGCGGCGGCAAGCTGCTGATGGCTGCGCCCAGCAAGGTATTGGCGCCCGCCTGATCCCGGGCCGCGATGATTTCAGCCATCACGAATACTCCTGTGCGACGGGGTCAGACATTGCCCCGAACCTTGATCTGGTCGTCCTCGATGAAGGGACCGGTGACCATGGACAACTGAAACGCACCGGCGCGCAGGGCGGGAAGGGGCAGGCGGATGCCTGCCAGCACCGCCTGCAAGATCATGAACATCAGACATTCGGGAAAGCTCTCCAACTCGTCCGGCGTGATATCCACGATCTCGACCGCATCCACCGCGAAGGCCACCGCATCCTCGCCGGTCGAGGCGAGGACATGCTCGATATGGCCGATCACGAACAGCTCAAGCTTGAAACAGGTCAGCTCGCTGATCGGATGACGATCATCTTTTTCCTTGGGGTCGCGGTCCTTTTCGCGCTCGTCCCGCTCTTTCGGGCGCGGGGGTCTGGGATCAATCTTGATCCGCCGGCAATCGATGCACAGCTCTGCCGTGATCTCGGCGCTGAATTGGCCGGGGTTCAGCGTCAATTGCGGCGGCAGCGGCATGGATTGCTTGAACAGGTCAATCCTTGGGATCGAAAGACGCAGGCGCCAATTGAGGCCGCCCGGAACGCCGGGAAAGCCAATCGAAGGCATGGCGGTTTCCGAAATCGTGGTCACCGGCACGGAAGACGGCGAGCCATAGACCAGACAGCGCGGGCGTGCCGTGCAAAAGGCCGTCAGCACATCGTTGATCGCGGTTTCATTGACGCCGGCGAAAACACTTTGAGCTTCGGTTAAAGACATCGCTCCTCCATTTCCAGAGAAAGGCCCCCGGAGGGTTGCAAATCGCCAAAGGCCTCCGGCCCGAAGATCATTCGGGCCGGAGGTATTTCACGACGGGGTCAGCGCAAATCCGCGCAGCGCGATTTCGTTCGGGCGCGGCGCGTCGAGAGAACTCAGCCGCCCGTAGCCATTGGTCGCCAGCGCATAGACATGCAGGCTTTCGGCAAAGGCCGCGCGGATGCAGGGGGTTTCGGGGGGAACAACGCCTTCGCTCAGCAGGGCGGAAACCGCGACAGCCTTGCTGAACATATCCCCCGAACGGACAAAGCCATTGGCGCTGGACGCATCGACCAGACCCGAGGCGCTGGCCGAGGGCAGCAAGGTCGCCACCCGCGCCGTGCTGAAGCCCAAGCTGGCGTAATTGGCCGGATGGCTGGCGTGGAAGGCAATTGTCGCCAAAGCGGCGGCGTCATATTCCAGAAAGCCGCATTGGGTGTCGTTGTTGCCCGGCGCGACGGTCACACTGTCAATCGTGCCGTGGCAAACCCGGTTGTCGACCGTCAGCACCAGCCGGAAGCCGACGGTGTGCCCGCCTTGGGTCAGAAGCCGGTCGCCGCTGGCCAGTTGCGTGACATAGGTGCCTTCGGACAGTGGCGCGGGGTCGATAATCTGGCTGAGCGTCACCCCCTCTGCCGTCAGGTCCACCCGCGTCATGACGGTGCCGACCAGACGGAACAATTCCAGCTTCAACTCATAGCTGCCATCCGCAACCATGGTCGTGTCCCACCTTGCACTGGCCAGATCGATGCGCTCGTCCAGCACCTCGAACTTCTCGCCACCCGCCGGCAGGGCCGGATCGACCTGGAAGAAATGGCCCGAAACGGCAGGGTCAGGCCCGACAGTGACCGACTTGTAAATTGCCGGATCGCCGGGTGCGGTCGTCTCTTTGTAGTGCCGCGAGACCGGGGCTTGCAGCGGCAGCCAGTCGCTGTCCGAAACCGAGCCAAAGGGGCGATAGGACCAGCGGTAATGCGTGATCCCGGCGGGTTTCAGCCCGGTGCCGAAATCGACGCGCGGCTCGATCGTCTCGCCAAAGGGCGAGGCGCGCGCGGCGTCGATCCAGCCGGATTTCACGGTGCCTTGCGGTTCCGGATCGCCGGTGTGGTTGATCTCGCCCATGCTGACTGCATAACCGATTGTCTTTACAACAACTTGCAGGCCGCTGAGGCTGGGTTGCTGGCCGCAGCCCGTCACGCGCGGGTCGGTGACGCCAAGGGTGACATAGGTGCCGCAGGGGTAGTCCCACCACGTATGGCAGCGGATCGGCGGATGGTAGACATTGGTCCAGACCCCGCCGACCGAGCATTCCACCCAGAAATACAGGTCGGGATGATCGCCAAAGCAGGGGTAATGGATCGTGGTGTCGAACTCGCCGTCGTCGTTGGTCAGGACGACGCGCAATTCGTCGCAACGGGTGAACCACGGCTCCAGCCAGTCCCACCAGCACAGCCAGGGGCGCAGGTATTCGATATGGTCGATCAGCCCGCGCCGGACCAATTCAGCGGCAGGCGCGCGCAGGGTGACTTGCGCCAGATCGGGCAAGCGCAGCATCTGCGCGGCGGGAGGCAGCGGCTGGGGGTTGAGCGAGATGCGCGCCTCAACCGAACGTGAATGCCGCGCCCTTGCGAGCGGGGGCAGGGTCTGCGGGTTCAGCGAGGCCATCTCGCCCACCGACCGGCCGAACAGGCCCTTGACCGCCACCTCTTGCATGCGCTGACCGCGCAGGTCCGATGGATCGACCACGGCACGGGACCAGTCCGGCTCTGGGTCGGGGTCCGGAATGGGCGACCAAGGGAAGGGGCCTTCGATCAGACGGAAAAGCTCGTCCCGTAGCCGCAGGATGTCGAGGGATGGCAGCCGTTCCAGCACCCAATAGAACGGGTCCATCTCGCAGATATGCACCCGCGCGTCGCAGATCGGCGCTTCCACCACCACCCCGCCGGGCGAGGTGCTGCGCTTGACCACGCGACCCCGCACCCGGCAACGGCACAGCGGCCAGTGCGGCCAGTGAAAATCCGGGATCGGCGGAAGCTGGTAGATCTCGCAGTTCGGGTCGTAATTCCAGCCCGGCTCATAGGCGTCCAGACGCTGCATCATGGCGAGCGAGGGTTTGCCGGGCCGTTGCAGCGCCGCCTGCGAAGGGCCTATGAAAAGCCGTGCGCCCTTCGGCACCTGATCAAGCGCGAACTGCGCCTGACCCTTGCCAAAGGGGGCCGAGGCCAGAAGGGCCCCGGCGCGGTCGAACAGATAGGCCTCTATTTCAATGGCCTTTTCTGGCGTGCCTTCGAATTGAATTTCAACGGTAAAGGGTCTTCCTTTGCGCGGTGCAACAGCCATATTTCCCTCCCGGGAAAAACCAAATCGGCAGTTTCTTTTGTGTCCGTGGCAAAGGATTTTAAGATATGATCTGCTGTATATCGTTCCAAGCCAAACGAGTTCAACCGCCTTTGTGAAGCGGTCAGCTATCACGACGAAATTTCATTACGAGAAAGCCGCCCCAAAAGAACGGCAGAAAAAGACATCCTTAGGAGTTGCGGCGCCGGTCCCAGGCAACAGCCAAGAAAAACCGCAACGCCAATTGATAACACTTGTCAGCGATCGTATTGGAAACGTGTTTGCGAAAAACTACCGAAGTGGGGGTCGAGAATTCAATTCCGTGAATATATCTTAAAATACACCAAATTGGCACTCATCTCAAGGATGAACGCTGTCATTGCTGCAACCAGTAGGCGCCTTTTGGCTTATCGAGCCGTTGAGGGCGCGTTTTCGGCTTGGGTCCGTCCCACCCGTGACCCAAATTACTGCAACAGGAAGTCCGCGCAAACCCGCCGATTGACAAGGGATTTCCGTATCTTGCAGGGTTCGGGGGCAGGCCCCGCGCCGGCGCTTTTCAAGCAAGCGATCTTTTGCCGATCAAGCACGGCGCAGTGGGCTTAAGATGCTCCGGCACGGCGCGTCTAACGCGCGTCGGGGCCCGGCTGCCGTCCGGCCACATGCTCTGCCGCAGCGTGGGAGGCGGCGGTACAGGCGGTCTTGAACGCGTCACCCCGCGTGATGGCGGCGGCAAGGGCCCCGATAAAGGCGTCGCCGGCCCCGTGTGAGCTGACCACTTTGATCGATTCGGCCGGGATGGTGAAACCTTCGCCTGTGGCACGGCAGGCGGCCAGACCCGCCGCGCCTGCCGTCACGATGACGGTTTCAAAGCGGTCCGCGAGGACCCTTGCCGCAGCCTCGGCCGCCAGCAGATCGGTGACGGGATCGCATCCCATCATTTCTGCCTCGACGGCATTCACCACCAGAATTTCCACGGCCCTTGTAAACTCCGGCGACATTGGACGGCTGGGTGCGGCATTCAAGAGGGTGCGGATGCCGCGGCGGCGCGCCTCGGTTGCGGCGGCGATATTGACCGGCTCGGGGATTTCATTTTGCAATATCAGCAGTCGGACGTCCTGCCAGACAGCAGCGTGACCCAAGCCCGCTGGGTCAATTCGCAAGTTCGCGCCAGACACGATGGTCGCGGCATAGTCCCCGCCCGGCTCCATGATGGCCACGCTTATCCCGGACCCCACGTCCGGGCAGGTAACGACGAACCGGTGATCGACGCCGCTGGCCGCGAGGCGGTCCAGCAGGAAGCGTCCGAACCCATCAGCGCCCACCGCCCCGACCATCCGGACCGCGGCGCCATGCAGTTGTGCCGACACCGCCTGATTGCCGCCCTTGCCGCCAAATTTCGGAAACCAGCGGGTGCCCACCGCGGTCTCGTCCTTGCGCGGCAGGTGATCCGCCTCGACCATGATGTCATGGTGCAGGCTGCCGACGACCAGAACGATGCTTTCGGCGTTGGTCACAGCAACCTCGTGTTCAGCGCGTGGATTGGGCAGCGCGCAGGGTGCGGCTGAGGTTCAGATCGGCGGCACTGGAACCGGCAAACCCCATTTGGAAGTCGCCACCGCGCGTGCCCGTGTTCGCGACGGCATGCACAGGGCGCAGACAGGCTCAGATGTCCTTTATTGCCCGATAGTTGTCCGCTGCTCTGGTCTGGTGCACCACCATTGCGACGCCGGCGCCTTCGACGTCATGCGCCGCGAGCCGGTCAACGATGCTGCGATGTTCGACCAGGGTCTGGACTTCGCGGCCGACTTTGCGCAACTCGCCGGTGTGATAGCGGCTGAGCCACTGCAGCAGCCCGTCGCTGATCGCCACGTAGATCGGGTTGCCGGTCATTTCCGCGACCCGGCGATGAAACTGAACGTCATGTTTCATGAAGGTCGCGAACTCGTTGACCGAGGCTTCCATGTTTGCAACGATCTCGCGCAGGTCCGCGATATCGTCTGGTGTGGCGCGGGCCGCGGCCAGCTTGACCATCCCGACTTCGAAGAACGTGCGGGCTTCTTTCAACTGCGAAAGGTTCTGATGCGAACTGGCCAGAATGTGATGGACGGTCTCGGATATCTGCTCCAGGACCGATTGGGCGTTCGGTTCCAGAATGCGCGCGCCGTCGCCGTGGGTGATGATGACCAGCCCCATGCGCTGCAAATCCTGCAATGCCTCGCGGACGGCTGGTCGGCCAACCTGATAGGTCTCCATCAGATGGCGCTCTGCCGGCAGATAGGCACCGGGTGGAAACTCGCCGGCATTGATCCGCTGGATCAGCCGGTCGAACACCTCTTGCGACAACTTTCTGCGCTGGATCGGCGAAACTTCGGTCATGTTGCCTTGCGTCCCCCGTGGATGGATCAGTGACTTTACCTATCATCATGGCGCGCCGCGCAAAAGATGACGATTGGCGCTTCCCGTGTCGGACTGCGTTGACATAGTGGTATAATGACTGTATCATACAAAATTGAGAACGCGATCACTTTTTTTCCGGCGTCACACCCGGAACGTGGACTGAAACGGAAGACATGACCGAGACAGAATTATCCAACCGCCAGGCAGTGATCGCGAACCTGGAACGACATGCCACCAATATCAGGGACCACGCAATCCGGATGGCGGCCGTGCAAGGCCAGGGCTATATCGGCCAAGCCCTTGGCGTCGCCGACGTGCTGGCGGTGGCCTATTTCTCGGGCATGCGGTTCCGCGCGGAAGATCCAGGCTGGGAGGGGCGCGACCGCTTCCTTCTGTCGATCGGCCACTACGCCATAGCACTTTATGCCGTGTTGATCGAGGCGGGGATCCTGCCGGTTTCCGAGATCGAGAGCTATGGCTCGGACGACAGCCGTCTGCCGATGTCCGGCATGGCGCATTACACGCCGGGGATGGAAATCACCGGCGGCTCGCTGGGGCATGGCCTGCCGATCGCGGTGGGCATGTGCATGGGCCTGAAGCGGAAGCAGAATGACGCGTTCGTCTATAACCTGATGTCTGATGGTGAGTTGAACGAAGGGTCCACTTGGGAAGCCGCCCTGTCGGCCGCGCATTGGAAGCTGGGCAATCTGATCGCCATCGTCGATGTGAACAATCAGCAGGCCGACGGTCCGTCCAGTCAGACGCTTGGATTCGAGCCACTGGCCGACAAATGGGCGGCCTTTGGCTGGTGGGTGACGCGGGTGAACGGCAATGACATCGACGCGGTCCTGAGCGCGTTCGAGCAGGCCCGCGCCCACCCGAACGATCAGCCGCGGATTATCCTCTGCGACACGCTGATGGGCAAGGGCGTGCCCTTCCTTGAAACCCGCGACAAGACGCATTTCATCCGCATCGGCGAGGCGGAATGGGACGAAGCGCTGCGGGTTCTGCATGCGGAAGATCACCCATGAAAGCCCCCCGCACCGAGGCGATGATCGCGTCGCTGGCAACCGATGGCCAGCGCAGCCGTCCGGCTCCGTTCGGTCACGCGCTGGCGCGATTGGCCGAGACGCGGCCCGAGATCGTCGGCATGACCGCCGATCTGGGCAAGTACACGGACTTGCATGTGTTTGCCGCCGCCCACCCGGATCGCTTCTATCAGATGGGCATGGCCGAGCAGTTGCTGTTTGCCGCCGCTGCCGGCTTTGCTCGTGAAGGGTTCATGCCCTTCGCCACGACCTATGCCGTGTTCGCGGCGCGCCGGGCCTATGACTTCATCTATATGGCCATCGCCGAAGAGCGCCTCAACGTCAAGATGGTCTGTGCGCTGCCGGGATTGACCACCGGCTATGGGCCCAGCCATCAGGCCACCGACGATCTGGCGATCTTTCGGGCGGTGCCGAATTTGACGATCATCGACCCCTGCGACGCATTGGAAATCGAGCAGGCGACGGTCGCCATGGCGGACCATGACGGGCCGGTCTACATGCGGCTGTTGCGCGGCAACGTCCCGCTTTGCCTTGACGAATACGGCTACGAATTTGACCTGAAGCGCGCCAAACTGGTGCGTGACGGCGCGGATGTGCTGTTCATCTCGTCAGGGCTGATGACCATGCGAACGCTGGAGGCCGCGACGGCGTTGCAGGCTGACCGGGTTGACGCGGCGGTCCTGCATGTGCCGGTCATCAAGCCGCTGGACGAGGCGACACTTCTGGCCGAAATTGCCAGACCCGGGCGGCTGGTGGTGATTGCTGAAAACCACTCGGTGATCGGCGGGCTGGGCGAAGCCGTGCTGTCGGCGGCGATGCGCGCGGGGTTGACCGGACGTATGCGTCACATCGGTCTGCCGGACGCCTTTCTGGACGCCGGGGCGCTGCCCACGTTGAATGACCGATATGGTGTGTCGACGGGCCGCATCGTCGAACGGGTGAAGTCGTGGCTGTAGTGGGACGCCCTTCCGCGACCCTGAACGATCTTGCCGAGATGGCGCGCATCAACCGGCGCGATGTTGCGCGGATGTTCATGGCGGCGGGCAATGGCCATTTCGGCAGTTGCTATTCCTGCACGGAAATCGTCACCGCGCTGTATTTCGCGCTGATGCGGGTCGATGCCGCGCGCCCGGACTGGCCCGACCGTGACCGCTTCATCCTCGGCAAAGGCCATGCCGCACCGACGCTGTATTCCGCCCTGATCCGGCGCGGCTTCATGCCGGAAGACTGGATGGACGAGTTCGAGGTGAAGGTGGGCGCCCGCCTGATGACCCATCCGTCGCGCCGCTATCAGCCCGGTGTTGACACATCGCAGGGCGCGCTGGGGCATGGTCTGTCGATTGGGGTGGGGATGGCGCTGGCCGGGAAGATCGACGCCAGGGACTATGCGGTTTATGTGCTGATGGGGGATGCAGAGATCCATGAAGGCTCGGTCTGGGAAGCCGCGATGTCAGCGGCGAAGTTCCGGCTGGGCAACCTGACGGCCATCATTGATCGCAACGGGTTTTGCGTCGATGGCCGCGTCGATGACGTGATGCCGGTCGAGCCACTGGCCGACAAATGGCAGGCGTTCGGCTGGGATGTCACACGGCTTGATGGCCATGATCTGACGGCGCTTCTGACCGCCCTTGCTCCCCGGCGCGATGCGACGAAAGGCCGCCCGCGCATGATCATCGCCGATACGGTCAAGGGCAAGGGCGTCAGTTTCATGGAAGATGTGCGCAGTTGGCATTCCGACGCGATCAGCGCCGAGCAATATGCGCGCGTGATGGAAGAGTTGGGGGAAGGGGCGTCATGAATGTGCCATCCAATCTTGAAACCGCCTCAGCCATCGCGGTCCTGCGCGCGAGTTACCCGCAAAAAGCGATCCGGTTGCAGTTTGGCGAAACCATGCTGGCACTGGCGGCTGAAGAACCGGATTTCGTCGTTCTGACCGCCGACCTCATGTATGCCACCGGCATCGAGGCATTTGGCGCGCAGTTCCCGAGCCGGTTGTTCAATCTGGGGATCGCCGAGCAGAACATGGCGGGTGTTGCCGCCGGGCTGGCGCTGTGCGGCAAGCTGCCGATCGTCAGCGGCTATGCCGCCTTCACCACATTGCGGGCCGTGGAGCAGGCGCGCGCCGATGCCGCCTACAATGGGGTGAAGGTGATTTTTGCAGCACAAAGCGCCGGCCTGTCTTACGGTGTTGGCGGGCCGACCCATCAGACCTTTGAAGATGTGGCGATCATGCGGGCCATTCCGAACATGACTGTGCTGGTTCCCTCTGACGCCGCCGAGGTCGATGCCTGCCTGCGGGCCGCTTTGGTGGCGGACATCCCCGGCCCGATCTACATCCGCCTTGGACGTGGGCCAGAGCGGTGCTGGTCCAGCCCCGGCGCGGATTTTGCCATCGGCAAGGCGATGCCGCTGCGCGAGGGCACGGATATCGCGATCTTCGCCAATGGCAGCATGGTCGTGGAAGCGCTTGTCGCGGCGGACTTTCTGCGCGGCGCCGGGATCGGAGCGCGGGTGTTGAACCTGCCGTCGGTCAAGCCGTTCGATACCCTCGCCGTGCAGCAGGCCGCGCGGGCTGTTTCAGCGATCCTGGTTGTCGAGGAGCATTCGGTGATCGGCGGTCTTGGCAGTGCCGTACTCGAATGCCTTGCCGAGACCGCAAGTCCGCCGGTGCGACGGATTGGCGTGGCGGATATCTTTCCGCCAATCGGACCCGCGCACGAGTTGCGCGCGCATCTGGGACTGTGCGCAGAAAACATCGTGGCGCAGGCGTTTGAACTTCTGGAATTGGCCGGGCCCGGCACGGCTGCTGCTGCGGGATGATCCCGCAAATCTTCTGCCAGTAAACCCTGCCGACAGTCGGATTTGGGATTGAAATTTCCGAGTCAATGGTATAATCACTACTTCATTGCTCGCAGGCGCAAGATGGCGCGATTGGGCAAGGAGGGAGAAACTGAATGAAAGCACTTCTCTACAGTGCCATGCTGGCGGCTGGTTTTTTGGCCACGACAGCATTGGCCCAAGACAAAGTGTCGCTGCGATTCGCAACCGTCTTTGATGGTCCGGGCCTGGAACTCTGGGCCCCGGTGATTGCCGGTTTCGAGGCGGCGCATCCGAATATCGAAGTGAAGATCGAAAGCACTGCGGGCAGTGGCGCGGCGGTTTATCCGGACGTGCTGCGCACATCGATGGCCAGCGGCGATCCAGCGGACGTGTTCTTCCTGTGGGGCGGGTCGATTTCCGCGCCCTTCATCAAGGCAGGGCAGGTAGAGCAGCAGGACGCCAACTTTGCCAAATACGGCTGGGACAAACGCTTTCCGCAATGGACGATCGACCGGCTGAAGCAGGACGGCAAGCAGTATGGCGTGCCGTTCCACGGACAGGGCATGGGCTTTTTCTACCGCAAGGATATTTTTGCGGCCAACAACCTGACCGAACCCAAAACCTATGCCGAGCTTGAAAACATCTGCACCGTGCTGAAAACCGCTGGCATCGCTTGCGGCACCACAGGCGGCAAGTTCGGCTGGCACGTGATGCGGCTGGTGGACTATTTCATCGAAACCAGCTGCGGTCCGGAAGTCCACGACCAACTGAACGCCCTGACCGCAAGCTGGGACCAACCTTGCGTTGTGGCCGGCTATCAGAAACTCTCGGACTGGATTGCCAACGGCTGGCTGGTGCCTGACTTCCTGAACGTCGCCCCCGACGATTCGCGCATCCCGCTGTATCAGGGCAAGGCTGCCATGATCGTGGAAGGGCCGTGGTTCGAACCGGCGTTGCAACAGGCCGAACAAGATGAGGCCAACTATGGCTTCTTCGTCCCGCCGACCGACCACGAACCTTCCCGCTATTCGGCCTTCCCCGAACAGTGGATGGTCGCGTCCGGTTCCAAGCACAAGGACGAGGCAGCGGTGTTCATCGACTACATCTCCAGTGTCGATGTGCAAAAGGCAAATCCCGAAGCGTTCGGGGCCTCGGCAACCATCGGGATCAAGCCCGATTGCGCCAAGTTGCCGCTGACGTGCCAGATCGTCGATATCGTCCAGTCTGATCGTCCGGCCTATCCGCCGACCGACCAGGCCTTCGAAAAAGAGCTGATGGACAGCTTCTTCGAAGTTCAGGATGGCATCGTGGCCGGTAAACTGACCCCCGCTGCCGGTGCGACACTTATGCAGGAACGCGCCGACGCCTGGTTGGCCAAGCAGAAGGGCTAAGCCCGAAGACCTGCGCCCGGCAACCCTGCCGGGCGCAGTTTCATGTCGAATGCGGGACAGAAGATGCCGGAATTGCCGATCCAGCCCATCGCCCTCGGCAAGCGCCCGGGGAGCCGTAGGGCCACCCTGACACCCTATCTGTTCATCGCCCCCGCAATGGTGTTTTACCTTGGCTTTCTGGTCTATCCGATGCTGTCATCGCTTTATGTCAGCTTCTTTGACTGGGACGGCATGTCGCCGCTGACCGAGTTCATCGGTCTGAAAAACTACACGGATGCGCTGTTTTACGACGAAGTGACCCGCCTTGCGCTGGTCAACAACGTGTTCTGGACCCTGGGCGCGATGACCATTCCGACGGCGATCGGTCTGATCATGGCGATGGCGCTTAATCGCGGGGCGCGCGGCACGCTGGTGTTCCGCACGTTGTTCTATGCCCCGTCCGTGCTGCCGCTGGTGGCGGTCGGCATCATCTGGAGCTGGATGTACAACCCCAATTTCGGCGCGATCAACGTGATCCTGAACGCGGTCGGACTGAACATGTTCGCGGGCGCCTGGTTGTCGGGTTATGACACCGCCCTGCCGTCCGCCTTCATCACCTATGCCTGGGGCAGCGTCGGCTTTCCGATGATCCTGTATCTCGCCGGGCTTCAGTCGATCCCGAAGGAATACTACGAAGCCTCGCAGATTGACGGCGCCAACACGCTGCAACAATTCTGGCACATCACCCTGCCGGGCCTGCGCGAAAGCCATGTGATCGTCCTGTCTCTGGCGGTCATCGGCGGGTTCAAGGTGTTCGATCTGATCTATACCATGACCTATGGGGGCCCGGGCCGGGTGACCCAGGTGCTGGGAACGTGGATGTATTTCCAGTCGTTCCAATACTACCACGCGGGCTATGGCGCGGCCCTGGCTTGGATCATTGCGGGCATCGTGCTGTTGATCGCCATTCCCTACATCCGCCACATGTCCCGCGATTAGGAGGCCAGCCATGAGCAGTGCAAGATTGGCCAACCGCAGGACCAACGCCATCATTTTGGCGGGCTTGATCGCTTTTTCCCTGCTGTGGCTGCTGCCCTTTGTCGCGGTGATGTCGACGGCGCTGCGCAGTCAGGGGGATCTGTTCAGCAACGGCATCTTCACCTGGCCCAAGACGTTCAAATGGGGCAACTTCGTCAAAGCCTGGGTTGCGGGCGATTTTTCGATCTATTTCAAGAACAGCCTGTTCGTGATCCTGGTGAAAGTGCCGCTCGGCATATTTCTTGCGGCACTGGCGGCCTATCCACTGGCCAAGATCAAGTTCCGCTTCAGTCAGGGCATCTTCCTGTTCTTCCTGATCGGTCTGGCCGTGCCGGTTCAGGTCGCCCTGCAGCCCCTTGTGGTGATGATGCGCGAGCTTGGCTTGTCCAACACGCTGTTTGCGCTGATCCCGCCCTATATCGCCTTTGGCCTTCCGTTTCAGGTTCTGGTGCTGCGCGGCTTCTTCCGGATGATCCCGAACGAGTTGGTCGAGGCCGCCCGTGTCGACGGCGCCAGCGAGGCCACCATTTTCTTCAAGATCATGCTGCCTTTGTCGGTGCCTGCGCTGGCGGCGCTTTGCATCATCGACATGCTGGCAACCTGGAACGAGTTTCTGCTGGCGCTGGTGTTGATCAGCGAAAAGGGCTCGCGCACGGTGCCGTTGGGGCTGATGCAGTTTCAGGGCGAGCATTCGTCGAACTACACGTTGTTGATGGCAGGCGTGTTGATCTCGATCGTGCCGGTTCTGGTCATCTTCCTGTTTCTGCAACGCTATTTCGTGACCGGCCTGACCGCCGGTGCTGTCAAAGGGTAATCCGGGCACTGCCCGCGATCCGTAAAGGAGAATTGAATGTCCGGTCCCAAATCTTTGCCGATCCGTTCCGTCGGGGAATGGTCGTTTCACAGCGCCCAAGTCTATGGGAGCCCGTTTGCCGATGTCGAGGTGACCGGCGTCTTCACGGCACCGGATGGCTCCGTGCTGACCATGCCGGCGTTTTATGACGGCAAGGGCATCTGGAAGCTGCGCTTCAACCCCAAGCAGACCGGTAACTGGACCGCCGCCCTGACATCACGGCCGCACAATCCCGACCTTGACCAGACCTTCGGCTTTGAAGCGACGGCAAGTGATGCGCGCGGCACGCTGCGCGCGGTGCCGGGCACGGCTTGGGGTTACGCATACGAAAACGGCGAGCCGTTCCTGGCGATTGGCGATACGGTCTACGATCTTTTCGGCATGGAATATTGCGGCGGCGACATTCCGGGTTTTGTCAAACGGCGAGAGCAGCAGGGGTTCAATCTGTTCCGCGTGCGCCTGACCTCCAGCCAGTTCCACCCGCCACGGGGCGATTTCAACTGGCAGACACGGCCGATGTGGCCCTGGGGCGGCTCACCCACCGCGCCGCGCTTTGATCTGTTCAACCTGGACTGGTTCCACTCGATTGACGCCTCGGTCGCGGCCATCGAGAAAACCGGCATCGGGCTTGAGATGATCATGGAGGCGTGGGGGTTCGAGTTTCCGTTCAACGCCCGCAGCATCTTCACGCCCGAATGGGAACAGCTGTGGATGCGCTATCTGATCGCCCGCTATGATGCGTTCAACTGCACCTATTTCTGGACGCCGCTGAACGAGTACGAATACTACCCCAACGGCGACTGGAACTGGAAAGTGGCCGCCGACCGCTGGCAGATCCGGATCGGGCGCTGGATCAAATCGGCGGCCCCGCATGGCCATATCATTGCCTGCCACAATGGCCCGATTGTGCCACCCTTTGCCGAACGCTTCCGCGCCGACCCCGAGGCGGTCGAGTCCGTGATGTTCCAGGCCTGGGGCACCCGCGAAAAGGAGAATGCCTGGCTGGCCGCCGGGATCGAGGACGCCATCACCGCGGTCTTTGCCGGCTGGAAGGGTTCGCGCATCTTTGCCGAATGGGGATACGAGCGGAACCCGGACTTCGAAAACAAACTGCCGCACCATGAATTCTGCGACCGCAATCATACCAGACGGGCGGCTTGGCGGGGCGTCACGCAAGGGATCGGCATCATCAACGGTCAGGAAAACTCGTGGGGGCCCTGGATGCTGCTGGAGGAGGATCAGCCCGGCACGGCCGACATCGTGGTGATCAAGGATTTCCTGCTGCACCGGGTGCCGTTTCATGGCTTGGCTTCGGCGCCGGATCTTGTGCATGGCACTTTCGAAGCGGGCTACAGGCCGCTGGCATTGCGCGGCGTCAAGAACGACGTCGCTGTCGTGTATTTTCCGGCGGGCGGGTCGGCGGAGATTTCCTTTGCCGCGAAAGATGCGGAATGGTTTGATCCGCGTTCAGCCAGCGTGCAGCCCGCCAAGGCCAAGGGGCAAAGCTACACGGCCCCGGCTGGCGTGGATTCGGACGGGCATCCGCTTGATTACGTGCTGGTCTTGCGCGCCTGAAGGTTCGGGACTGAAAGTCGGGGGGGGGCGCGGGGTCAGCCGCGCCCCGACCAGCGCGCCAGAATGGCGGTTTCCAGATCGGGCGGGGTCGGGGCATCCAGCAGGCCCTCGCGGTCCAGACGGGCGACATAGGCGCGGATCGGGTCCGAAAGCTGGCCAATCCAGGTAAAATCCGGGAAATCAGCCTGAAACTGGTCCAGCGCAAAGCCGATGTCAAAGCGCGTCACGTTGGCATAGACCGAGTTGCGATAGTCCGGCAGGTCCATCGCCTCGATGGCATCGACCGGGACGCTGACGGTCTGCGCCTTGGTGCCCAACACGTCTGCAATCAGCGCCAGGTAGTCGCGTTGCAGCATGATCGCGTCCTTGGTCCCGACGATGTAGGTCTTGCCCGCCGATTTGGCGTCGGTTGCCAGCCGGGCGATCATCCGCCCGCTGTCCACGGCGTTCGACACATGAAAGCGCTGCGCGCCTTCCCCCGGCAACACGACCGGGCGACCGGCGCGTAAAGCGTTGATCAGGCCCGTGGAATTGGGATTGAACAGGGAAATGACGAAGCGTTCCCCCATCGAATAGGTGGGCCTGGCAATGGTGACTTTCAACCCATGCGTGTGACCACGGTCCCGAACCAGAGCCTCGCAGTCCTGTTTGGCCAAGGCATAGTCCCCGACCCCCGGCACGATCGGCGCCGCGTCCGGTGCGGGAATTGTCGCCAGCGGATAGCCAAAGGCATCAGCAGTGCTGACGAAGATCAGATGCCCGATCTTGCCGGTCGCCGCCTGCAAAAGCGCTTGGGTCGTCGCCGGGGTGAAACAGACAAAGTCGATCAGCACATCGGGCTTTTGGCCCGCAATCGCCTCGGCAAGCGCGGGCTGGTCATGGCGATCTGCGACGATGACGTCGGCGCCTTCGGGCACCCCGCCGCGTTGCGCCCGGTTCAGGACCGTCACCCGATGCCCGCCCAGCACCAGCATTTCAACCGTGCTGCGGGAAATCGTGCCGGTTCCGCCAAGAATCATGATCTTTGCCATGCGAAACCCTTCCCTTATAGTGAGGTCGTCATTATACCATAAACTCCAAGAGTTTCGCCCCGTCAAGGCCAAGGGTCTGGCGGTTGCCACGGAGGACCAGCAATGACGCATCTTGTCGTCAACAATGTCGGAAAACGTTTCGGCGCCCTCGACGTCATCAAGGATGTCTCGTTCGAAATCGAAAGCGGCGAATTCGTCGTTCTGGTCGGCCCCTCCGGTTGCGGCAAATCCACGCTGCTGCGGATGATCGCCGGGCTTGAGGAAATCACCTCGGGCGAGATCGGGATCGGCGGGCAAATCGTCAACGATCTTCCACCGAAGGAGCGCGACATCGCGATGGTGTTTCAAAATTACGCGCTTTATCCGCATATGACCGTCGCGCAGAACATGGGCTTTTCGCTGAAGATGAAGCGCACGCCCCGGGACGAGATCAGGGCGAAAGTTGACCGCGCCGCGCAGGTTCTGGGACTGCAATCCTTGCTGGACCGCCAGCCCCGGGCGCTGTCCGGTGGCCAGCGCCAACGCGTTGCAATGGGCCGTGCCATCGTGCGCAATCCGCAGGTCTTCCTGTTCGACGAGCCCTTGTCGAACCTTGACGCCAAGCTGCGTGTCCAGATGCGGGCCGAAATCAAGGAGCTGCACCAGCGGATCAAGACGACCACGGTTTATGTCACGCATGACCAGGTCGAGGCGATGACCATGGCCGACAAGATCGTGGTGATGAAAGAAGGGCGCATCGCGCAGATCGGCAGCCCGCTGGAGCTGTATGATCGCCCGCAGAACATCTTTGTCGCCGGGTTCATGGGCTCTCCGGCGATGAACTTTTTCGCGGGTGAAACGGGCCCGGACGGGTTTCGCACCCGCGACGGCATCGTGCTGCCCCTGCCAGCGGGCGCCGTTCCCGCCGTGACTTACGGGATTCGCCCGGAACACCTGCGGCTCGATCCGGACGGGTTTGAGATTGAGGTGGTGGTGCTGGAACCCACAGGGTCCGAGACCCATGTCATTGGAACGCTTGGCAATCAGCCGATCACGGGCATCTTTCGCGAGCGTATCCAGACACTGCCGGGCAGCCGCATCAAGGTGTCGCCTGATGTCGCAACAGTTCATCTTTTCGACGCCGATGGCCTGCGGGTGAACTGAGGCGCGCCGTTGTCGATCAGGCCTTCAGGCGAAGGCGCCAGGTCGCATAGGGGCCGAGCGTCACCTGCTCGTCCGCCGGCGCGCTGACCCAGCCCCCGTCCGCTGCGGCCAGCCGTTCGGCTTTGGTCAGGTCTGGCACCGCCAGACTGCAAGCCAGCGCGCCGGTGTTGCAGATCAGAACCGTCCGCTGATCGCCGTTCTGCCAGCCAAGTCCGACAATCCCGGTCCCGGCGTCAACGCGCAGCAAGTCCCGCCCCGCAGCCTCTGCAACGGAGGCATGAACGAAGCTGACGGGCAGGCGGTGGCCTTTGTCATCGACCAAACCAGAAGGCCCGGTGGCAAAGGCGGGGCAGAGGACGGCGCAGGCTTCTGCGCTTTGCGCCAGAACCGCGAGCAGATGGGCCGCACCGAAGAGCGCGGCATGGCGAGGATCGCCGCGCGACATGCAAACCCGCTGCAGGTCGGGGTTCGCGGCAAAATCCTCGGAATAGGGGGTCGCCGAGGGCGCAATCACCGCCGGGCCAAGCCAGATCGGCGCGCCAGGGCACAGGGCTTTGGCGCTGGCAAGAATGGCGGGCAGAACTCCGATGGTTTCCATCACCGAAATATCGTCGGCCGCATGGATAATGGCCGAGGTGCCGAACCAGACGAAATCTGCACCTGTCCCGGGCGGGTTGCGGTTGAATTCGGTGAACAAGGAGGTTGTTCCCAGCCCGATCAATCCGGCATAACCGTTTGCCCGCAGCGCAGCCGCCACGGCGGTTTGCGGCACTTCGCCGTCGGGCAGGGTGTTCGACCGCCGCGTTCGCAGGTCACGCTCGGCGGCAATCAGCAGGACAGGCACCGGTTCCGGTCCGATCAGATCAAGCAGCTCTTGCGTTTCGGCCCGAGGGTTGCGGTGGGGCAGGATCGCCTCGATTGCCAATGCAGTCCCGGTGCCTCGCAGCAGGGACCGAACCCCATCCAGCCGTTGGACGCCTTGGCCACCCGTCTGAATCCGGTGCACGAGACCGGCAATATTGTCCGGAATCCGGGCCGGCACCGGCATGTCGGGATCAAGCCGCAGCCACAGCGGCGGCACTTTTGCTGCGGTCGCGTGCAGACCCAGCGCGACCACGCCGGCAGTGTGAACGCTGGCGACCGGCGCATTGCCTGCCACGTTCAGCACCACCGCCTGTTCGTCGCGTGAACCGGCTGCGATCAGATAGGGCCGTGGCATGGACAGGGGCCGCACATAGGTCTTGAAGGAGGCATCCGACCAGTTGCGCTGGTCTTCCATCTCGAACGGTCCACCTTTGAGACTGACCCGGCAGGTCAGACCCGCCTGATCGTGTTCAAGCGCCGCAATGTCGAAGGCCGGCTGATCCGGCGCGATCATTACAGGAAAGACGGTTTCCTCGGCGTGACCATCCGCGTGGCTGATCCGCAGCGGCAGGCCAGCAACCGTGTCGGGATGCAGCACGACGAACCCGGTCCGGTTGGTCAGGAAATCCGTCAGCGCAAGGGCCTTGGCTTTCACCGAAAGCATGCCATCGGCCCGACCCTCGATCACGATATCGTAGGTCAGATGGCCTTCGGGCCCGGTGATGACCGCGCGATAGGTGACGTCAAACCGGTCCGGGGCTTCGCGGACCTCCATCGCCTCGATCTTGGCCGCCAGCGTGCCCCAACCGCTGTCGCGGACAAGATAGGAAATCCCGCGCAAAACTTCGACGCCGCCAAAGCGGATGTCGCGCAGATTGCCGGCCTCCAGCACTGCCGACAGCGGACCTGCCTGCAGAAAGCGCCGGGCCGGGCCGGGCTGATCGGTTCCAAAGAGTTCGTGCGCGTTGGGCTCGGGGGTCATGATTTGGCGTTGATCGTTGCGGTGAGGGCTTCGACGGTCTTGGAAATAACCAGGTCGCGGCTCGCGGCATCAAACGCTTTGAAATGCGCCGATGCGAGGTGAAAATCGAAGGCACTGCGGTCGGTGTAGATCTCGTACAGGAACATCCGGTCTGTTGCGCCAGGCGTGACGGGTTCCAGCACGTCGAAACGCAGGCAGCC
>Ga0105047_10003601_pt1 | contig 27267 bp, 28 predicted proteins | sample MAT04_FD_78384 | JGI IMG/M metagenome (GOLD analysis project Ga0105047, IMG submission 78384) | Freshwater microbial communities from Lake Fryxell liftoff mats and glacier meltwater in Antarctica - MAT-04 (megahit assembly) | ecosystem: Environmental > Aquatic > Freshwater > Ice > Liftoff... | reverse complement strand
TATCAAGAGAATTTGGTGGCAGCCATGAAACTTCAGCCGACGGTGAAGAAACATGTCAATGTTCTCATGCACATGATGGGGTATTTCAAGAAGGTGCTTTCCGGCGATGAGAAGCAGGAATTGCTTGAGGTAATTGAACGTTTTGCGAATCATTATGTGCCGCTTATCGTTCCCATTACCCTCATGAATCATTATGTTCGTAAATACCAGGAAGGGTATCTCCAGTCGCAGTATTATCTCAACCCGCACCCAACCGAGCTGAAGCTTCGCAATCATGCCTGATACGATGCAGAGCAAAACCATACTGGTAACCGGCGCAACCGGTTATATCGGCAGAAGGCTGACCCACCGGCTCCTTGCAGCACCCTCGCTGAAAGTTCGGATATTGGTGCGGAACAGAAACAAGGTTCAGGCTTCCATTGCCGATCTGGTTGAAATAGCAGAGGGTTCAACCTTCGACAAAAAGTCCCTTGCTGCAGCCGTGGCCGGAGTTGATACGGCCTTTTACCTCATCCATTCGATGGGTGTCACCGACGATTACCGCAACCTTGACCGGGTCAGCGCCGAGAACTTCCGCGATGCCTGCATACAAGCGGGTGTGCGGCGAATTATCTATCTCGGTGGATTGGGTGTTAAGGAGAGTGCCAGCGAGCATCTCTTGAGCCGCATTGAGACAGGGGAAATTCTCTCAGAAAAACCGGGTCTCATTGAGACGATTTGGTTGCGGGCAGGGGTGATTATCGGTTCCGGTAGTTCCAGTTTTGAAATTATCCGTAATCTTTGTCAGAAGCTACCGGCGATGCTAACTCCCCGTTGGGTAAGGAGCCACACGCAAGCCATTGGCGTTGGTGATGTTCTTTCTTATCTGCAGGCGTCTATCGATCTTTCGCATACGGGAGATCTCGTAGTCGATATAGGCTGTGAAGAGCTCAGTTTTCAGCAAATGATGCAGCAGGCAGCCGAAGTCATGGGTTTGAAAAGATACCTTTTTCCCGTTCCTGTACTCTCACCTCGCTTATCCTCCTACTGGTTGATTCTCTTCACCCCTATCCCCTATAAGCTTGCTTCCGCTCTCGTTGAAGGGCTTAAAAGTGAAACCGTATTGCAAAACGATAACGCGGCGCAACTGTATCCGGAAATACGCCCGCTTCTCTTTAAACAAACGGTTGCTGCGGCAATGCGGGAACTTGAGGAGAATCAAGTTCTCAGTCGGTGGTGTGACAGCACTGGCCAGAAGGCTTGCGACATCAAGGATTTCGACAACCCTGCCGGGGCGATCCTCCGGGATGTCCGAATTATTCCTTTTGAAAATGGCGAACGTCAGGAGGATGTTTTTCAATCCGCTTGCGGCGTCGGCGGTCCCAATGGTTGGTTTAAGTACAACCTCCTTTGGCGAATTCGCGGGCTTATGGACAAACTTATGGGTGGATATGGACTCAATCGAGGGAGACGACTCAACGAGGAATTGCGCGTCGGTGATGCCCTTGACTTTTGGAAGGTGGCCGACATAAAACCCGGCAAAAGACTGCTGCTGTATGCGCAAATGAAACTGCCGGGTCAGGCGTGGCTTGAGTTTGATGTGCAAGCTGAGCAACTCGTGCAGACTGCTCATTTTCTTCCCCGAGGCGTCCTGGGCCGGTTGTATTGGTATTTGGTAATGCCGTTGCATCATTTCGTTTTCAATGATCTTGCCCGGACTGTTGTCAGCTCTTCCACCAAGTCAGATTGATAACCCCATAAATCGACTGGAGATTCCATGAACATTCGGATTCTATGAAAACAAAGACCGAGAAACGACAATGAAAGACCCGATGATCAAGCTTCTGGTACTCACCACCTGCCCTCAATGTAAGGCGCTGAGAGAACTACTGACCACCCACAAGATCCCGTTCGAGGTAACCGATGTCGATACACTTGCACCCGCAGAACGGGAAGAATTGTTACGCCGGATGGCCCCGCACAATCCCAAAAAGGCCTTCCCGGTCACCTTCATCAATGGCAAGGCACTCATTGGTTACCAGAAAGACTTGCTGATGGAAGAATTGGGGCTCAAGCCGTGAATGCAGAAAACCTTTATCGGCACCTATAAGCAGCAGCAAACCAATCATCTGCAAGTCAGCTCGCCTGATAATAGATGCCGCCGACAATAAAGGCGGTCATACAAGGCCTTCATTTAGCAACGAAATTTCCCCCTGATCCTCTCAACAGCCGGTCTCGCAACTTTTCGTCAATGGGTTCAACCGCTCCCAGCCATATACCAAAATAGGCCTCGGCAAACTCTTTTGAGGGAACAGCAACCAATTGGGTGTCATTCAGTGTCAGGGTAGTCAGGCGTTGCGGCGCGTCATAACACAGATAATAACTGTCACCCTTCTGCACATCCCGGTAGGCCGCATGCAGCATATCAATTTCCTTGCGCAGTTTGGTAATTCCCTCTGGAGAAAGCTGACGGGCGAGAATGGTTTCAGCGCCAAGAACAAAGTCCTTCACCGAAAGAGAAACATCATAGGTGAGCTTGAGGCATCGGGAAGTTTCCGGACCCATAATTTCCCGGCTGCTCGTCTCAGTGTTTGCATAGAGGGCAGCATCATAAACCTTGATAAAGCCCATATAGTACACCTCCCCCTTTCCCAGCAGATTCATCCCGGAAACTGCAGCATAATTCGGTCCAGGGAAAAATAGTAATAATGTTATGAACATCATTATCGCTCGAAGCATGGTCCTACCTCCCTTCTTGGTTATCGTCTTTGCGAAATACAATGATTACCTCGCCAACATTAAAACCAAACTTGCTCATGGTGGTTCGGTTTATGAGAACATTATTCGGTTGGAGAAACATCCAGTCGTCGAAATCTATATGCCAGGTAGAGCCAGCGCTTTCAAAAGCCAAAACGTAGTTCCAACTCAGAACATTGCCATAGGCAGTCCCCTGGGCTGTATCAATTACATCCCCGGCGCGGCCAACATAGGAATGGTCACCATCTTTACTGATGCGCCAGACCCGTTTTGATTTTTCACCATCACTCCAATCAAAGTCTTCCTCCATTATCAGATTGCCTCCATCATCAATCTGACCGTCAATGGTCACCACAAATTGCCGAGTGAGCCTGCCGCTGCGATTCAGAACAAATCCCCACCCGGTGGTAGATCCCAGGAAATACTGATAAAGGTCGAAATTAGGGGTATTCTTTTCGTATTGCCTCACATCGACACCAGCACATCCGCTAAAAGCAAGAAGCATAATTCCTATAAATATTGAGCGCATTGTCATACCTCCCGGCAGGGTTAAGACTTAAAACCTTTTATCATCTCTTTCAAGATGTTTATAGCTTATTATAGATTACAAGATAAACAGGCGCGCACCGGAGACAATAGTGTGTTTATGGTGTTATAATGATAGTTAATACTACCATAATGGCAGTTTCGTGCAATTTTAAAGGTTCCCAAAGATAGAGGAGCAGTGGCGAGCAGCAAATGGGCTTGCAACATGGAGCGATGAGATGCCGATAGTGAAAATATTCCCTGCATCGCTTCCGGTCCACGTTGGCGTTCTTCTCTTTAACTAACCGGAGGTGAGCAGAAAAACCTTCTTTGGTACATACTAACAAACCACTCGAAAGTGAGGGTGGATATGGTCCAGTGCAGAAATATCTGCGAGATGGTGCAAAGAACATCTCTCAGCTGTCACTTGTAGTCTAGCAAACATTGACAGGTGCCGGTAGAAAGCTCATTGTTGCAAGTATAGCCGGTCAATTCCCTCTTGTAAATTTCACCCAACCAGCCAGGCAAGGGGAATTTCGTCAAGCGCTCAACACTACGGCTCTGACCTCCTGAGGTTAAGCGTCGCAACAGAATATTGGGCAAGTCACATGAAAAACCCCCTTTCATCGATTGATCGCGTGGCAGGCGCCATTATCGGCATGTTTATCGGCGACGCTTTAGCAATGCCTGTTCATTGGTATTATGACACTCAGGCACTAGAAGAGGATTACGGCAAGATCGCCGATTACCTGCAGCCCCGTAACCCGCATCCCGACTCCATTCTCTGGCGATCGTCCTATACTCCGACAAAGAAATCTTGCGACATTCTCCATGGTCAGGGGCAATACTGGGGCAAAAGAGACATCCACTACCACCAGTTCCTCCGGGCCGGGGAAAACACCCTTAACCTTCAACTTGCAAGGGAGCTTCTCCTTCTGCTGCAGCGCGACGGCAACTACTCAGCCGATTCCTGGCTTGATTGCCTCATTGCCTTCATGACAACTCCGGGCCGCCATAAGGACACGTATGTTGAAGAATACCTCAGACATTTTTTCAACAATTACGGCAGCGGCAAAAAGCCTTCTCTGTGCGGCCGACAAGACGAGAAGCATATTGGCGGACTCAGTTTGATGCTCCCTTTAACCATTGCATTTTCTAGGAATCCTACCCATGCGATGGAAATTTCCCTGCAACATCTTGCTCTAACCCATGGCGGACCGGCCATGAAAAAATGGGGTGTGCTGCTTGCCACTACCTTGCTCAATCTTCTTCGTGGTGAATCACTGCATCAGGCCATTACCGCAGGGGGCGAAGACGCAGCACTGGATATTGACCCTCAGGTTCTCGAGGCCCTCATCCCTTACCCGGATGCAACTGTTGTCGGGAGACATTTTTCATCAGCGTGCTATGTTGATCATGCCGTTCCGGCGACCCTTTATCTGGCCTTGAAATATCGCGACTCCCCAGAACAGGGACTGATCGCCAACACAATGTGCGGTGGCGACAACTCCGGCCGGGGTGTTGTGCTGGGCGCCCTCCTTGGGGCCATAAACGGTCTGAAGGGCTGGCCTTCACGGTGGATTGATGGTTTGTTCCGCCCCCCACCGATTGTTTGTTTTGAACCTCAGCAAGGCCTTTGAAAATTCCAACCACTACAAGATGCGGAGAAAACCCTATGCAATATGATGTTGTTATCGTTGGAGCAGGCCTGTCCGGACTGAGTTGTGCCCTTACTCTCCAGAAACAAAAGCTCTCCTTTGTCGTTCTTGAAGCGGGAGAGAGGCCTGGAGGAAGAATTCAAACCGATCTTAAGGATGGTTTCCAACTTGATCATGGCTTTCAAGTATTGCAAACGGGTTACCCGGAAGCCCAAAGGATACTCGACATCCAAGGCCTGGGTCTGCAAAGATTCCCGGCCGGCGTTGCAATACGGTACAATGGAAAATTTCATATTGTGGCCGATCCTCGACACCACCCACGATACCTGCTGTCAACGCTTGCCGCTCCGATCGGTACCTTGAAGGACCGTCTGGCGATGTTGCGCCTGGCTCGCTCGGTGTGTCAGGGGCCATTGCCCGAAATCTTTACTCGACCGGAAACGCAAACTATTGATTTTTTGCGGCAACAGGGCTTTTCCCAAGGGTTTATTCAGAGATTTTTCGTCCCATTTTTTGCAGGAACCTGTCTTGACCCAACCATTACCGCCTCCAGTCGCGTTCTTCAGTATATTTTCCGGATGTTTTCCCAGGGAGATGCTGCTCTGCCGACAAAGGGCATGGGAGATATCCCGAGACAAATGGCAGCGAAGTTACCCAAAGAGGCCATGTACTTCAACAGCAAGGCCGCAAATGTTGCTGACGGTATTGTTACCCTTACCGACGGCAGCCAAATTCACGGACACAGGGTGGTGCTGGCGACATCTCAACCGGTGTCTGAAAAGCTCATGGGGTTGCCGGTCTCCCGATCATCCCACGGGGAAACCTGCTTATATTTTGCAAGTGCATGGCGTCCGCCGTTCAGAGACCCCTTTCTCGTTTTGAACGGAGATGGTCAAGGCCCGGTGAACAACATAGCCTTCCCGAGTCTCGTGGCACCACACTATTCCGCATCGGGAAAAACGCTTATTGCCGTCGTTGTTTTGGGACAGATGCATCGTAATAGCGAAGACCTAGAACAACAGGTGCGCAGCCAGTGCTTCGATTGGTTTGGCAATGCGGTGCAAGACTGGGAGCATATTCGCACATACCATATTGAGCATGCTCTTCCAGAGCAGAACCCCCCTACGGCCAATCCGTATCTCCTGCCCGAACCTGTTAATGAGAAAGTGCGGATCTGCGGGGAGTATCAGAGCCTCCCGGGGATTCAATGGGCCCTGCTCTCAGGCCGACAAACAGCAGAGGCCCTGGTCGCCGAACTCTGTTGAAAAAATACTCTCAATGAAACCACCTTCATCTCCCATTGCGAAAAAGGCAGCCCGTATCTACTGTTACGTTGTAAAGAGCGCAACTGAGTTGGGATTATTGACAAGTGGAGGATTAAGGGAGTGCGACAGGAACAACACATCGGGTCGATATTGCGTCTGCAACGACTTCCCGTAAGCAAATGAATATGTGCACGGCACAAAGGATGATCATGAAAAAATTACAGGAATACTTCGAAAGTACAAAAGGATTCGGCGTGTTAGCTACAGCAGACAGCAGCGGGAAAGTCGATGCTGCGATATATTCGCGTCCGCATTTTCTCGAGGAGGAGACCTTGGCCTTTATCATGCGTGACCGTCTCACGCATCATAACCTGCAATCCAACCCTTCGGCGACCTTCCTCTTTGTCGAAGAAGGCTCAGGGTATCAAGGAAAACGACTTTTTCTGAAAAAGGCCCGCGAGGAAAACAACCCGGATCTGGTGAAAAAAATCAAACGCCGCAAATATACCGATGAAAACGAGGAACCGACTTTTCTGGTGTATTTCACCGTCGAAAAGGAACTTCCGCTTGTCGGTGGTTGAACACGCAGCTTGGCGTTCGGGTCAAAAGCTCTACACAAGGTTGTAAGAGGAGACGATGAAAGTGGCTGCATTCTGTGGAAGCGGGCGCAAGCAAGGTAATACTGCCCTGCTTCTCAGGGCCGTGCTTGAACCCTTGGCAAAAGCCGGGGCCGAGACCGAACTGGTTGAGCTGGCCGGCAGTGAACTCAGAGGATGCATGCGCTGTTATGTCTGTTTTCTCGAAAAAAACCGTACATGTGTTGTGAACCATTTTTTCCTGCTTGGGCAGATGATCCTTGTCGGTTCAAACTCCTGGAATGTGGGCATCGGTCCCGAAAAAGGTGGGGTGGTAGACGATCTGGAAGGAATGACGACCATGCGCCTCCTTGGGGAAAACATGGCGTGGCTGATCGAAAAACTCACGCTATGACCCTGGAACTCGGCACTTTTTTCTTATTATTGACAAAAAACAGCCCTTATTGCTTATAGACAATAAGGGCTGTGGGTAAATTTATAATGTTGCAACAAAGTGTTATTCTACCAGCTATCACCCAGAACTGTGCTTAAATCGGTGCACTTTGCTTTTTCTTCTTCTGTCAGATCTTCCTTCTTCTTGATGCTTTTCAGGTTATCAATATAACAGGCATACTCTTTTCCGTTTTTATCTTGAACCCATACCATTTTCTGAAATTCTTTTGAAATTATTTCGCCTTTCATACTTCCTCCATGTTTCAAGATTTTGAATCAAAAAGAAGCGGCTCACAAAGCCTGCTCCCGCTTAAACTGCAACTCATATCTCTTCTTTTCTCTTGCATATACTCATGCCTGAATTTAGGGATCATAAAGGAAAAAGCAAGTCCACCTTGTGATTTCCCTATCCAAAAGCCTGAAGATTATATAGATCGCAAGCCTTGGCAGTTTGAAAAAGACATAGGGTTGCAAGTTACAGATCTTCAACCTGGGCCCACGCCTACAGAAAGGTTTCACGGGTTGCCCAAACTGCGAGAGGTGTCTATACACCTGCTCTCCATTTGGAGTAGCCTTTATTATGTTCCACGTATGTATTATTATAGCACCAGAGTGGGTTAATAATAGTAGGTAGTGCCATTACCGTAATTTTCTAAAGAAAATTCTCCTCACCATGATGCATACAAGAAACACGGAATTTTGCAGTGCAATTCTCTTTATCTTCGGGGCCACCGGTGACCTGGCCGCCAAAAAGATCCTTCCTTCCTTGCAACAATGGTATGGCGATGAAACACCATTTGCCAAAATCTGCTGCCTTGGTCGCCGCCCTCTGGATGAAGCTGCGTATTTCTCCCTGGTTGAGAGCAAGGGGGGCTTTAAACTCAGTGATGTTTTGAAAAATCGCATTCGCTATCATTGTCTTGACTTCGATGATTCCCCGGCCTATCTGGCACTGGCAAGCCGCCTCGACGAAGGGACGTCGACCGCTGCGCGTCTTTTCTTTCTGGCCGTCAAGCCTGAGGCCTTTCTTGCCATTGCAACCAAATTGCACGCCACGGGTCTTTTCATCAAAGGAAGATCCGACCATCGCCTGCTGTTCGAAAAACCCTTCGGCGAAAGCCTGGAATCGGCGGAAAAAATCCAGTGCCATCTTATGACTCTTGCCAAAGAAGAGCAGTTGTATCGGATCGACCATTACCTGGGTAAAGAAATGATCCGCAATGTCCTTGCCATTCGCTTTGCTAATCGGATCTTCAGCGAAAGCTGGCATAGCCGGGCCATTGAGACCGTAGAAATCACCAGCAATGAGACAGCCGGAGTGGAAGAGCGACTGGAATATTACGATCAGACCGGCGCTATCAATGACATGGTGCAGAGCCATCTGCTCCAGATGCTCGCCCTGGTGGCGATGGAAACTCCAGATAGTCTTGGCTCTGAGTCCATTCGCTTGAAAAAGCTCAATGTTCTTGAGCACATCAAACTCGTTCCCGGCTCGCCGCCTATAATCGGTCAATATCAGGGATACCATCAGCAAGCCGAAAATTCGCAAACGGAGACCTATGTCGAGGTGGTACTACAGGTTGATACTCCGCAATGGCAGGGTACCCGTTTTATCCTTAAGACCGGCAAGATGCTGGGAGAAAAGAGGACGGAGATTCGTCTGCGCTACCGGCCGAATTCGCTCTGCCTGAGTTGTGCCGACACCATAAATGCCGAGCCGAATCAGCTGGTAATTGAGGTGTACCCCAGCGAGGGCATCCGTCTGACCTTCAGCTCCAAGGTGCCTGGGTATGATTTTGTCATGGAACCCGTCACCGCAGACTATTGCCATAGTTGCCGGATGACTGCCAACAAACCCGAGTCCTATGTCAAGCTGCTCAAAGACGCCCTGATCGGGGATAAAACCCTCTTTGCCAGTTTTGACGAACTGCATGCCCAATGGCGAATCGCCGATGCAATAAAAGCCGCCGCTCGGCAGGCTCCACTGATTGCCTATCCGCCCGGTATAAAGACTGTCGCACCGAAGGGAGGATTGTCGTGTTGAACTGGATAAGTCTGTCGCTGCCGATCAGTGAAGGGATGGCGGTGTATAAAAATCTTGATGAAAAACGGCCTGTTATCGAAAACACACGAAACTTTGCTGCGCATGGCATGCACGAAAGCAAGCTACATCTGCCTTTGCACACCGGCACCCATGTCGATTATCCTCTCCATGCCCTCCCGTTTGGGAAAAACTCCAGCGACTTCCAATGCTTTCCTGCTCAATTTACTGCCTATGTCCTTAATCTGGCCGATTCTCCACCTCCATGCATCGACCTGGCGCTGTTGCGGCATCTGCCGCTCGGCGAAGTCGAGGCTGTGTTCTTCAAGACCCGAAAGAACGTCCTTACGGTATTCGATCCCCTCTTTCCTTGGCTTTCAGGCGAGGCAGCCGCCTGGTTGGCGACATTCCCCCTGAAATTCGTCGGGATTGATCAGCCGGGGATTGAACGAAATCAACCGGCACATGAAACCCATACTCACTTGCTGAAGAAGGATATCCTGATTCTTGAAGGCCTTGATCTGTCCCGGATTGTGGGAGGCCCATATACAATCCGCGCTTTCACCCTCGGTATTCAGGGTGTTGAGGCGGAACCGGTGATGCTCTATGCGTCTCCTGACCAAGCTTGACGGGCCTGGCATGTCTCAAGGAGAGCCAATGAAAATAGCAGTGATCCTCGATTGGCTCTTGGCTGGGTTTATGGGCCTTCTCCTCCCATTTTCACCATTTGTCGCAAGCGTCATTGCCTTGGACCCATCCTATATCCGCCGCTTTGTCAAAACCACCGCCAAAGCGGCCGGCCATCTGCACGGCCAGGTCAAATCCCGCGCTTTTTCGCGCTATCTGCTTTACGGGTCCGTTGCTCCGCCGAACCCGGAGAAGGTTGTCGGCCAGTGCACCCATTGCGGCAACTGTTGCCTCCATCGCAGCTGTATTTATCTCGACTGGAGTGCGAGCGGCGAGTCGCGCTGCCTCATCTACAGCCAGCCATTTTGGAAGAAACTCGCTTGCGGTCGCTACCCCGAGAACCACCACGATATCGATCTCTATGCCTGCCCCAGCTTCAGCATTGAACCGGCGAAGGGAAGGACGGCCTCATAGGAGGCTGTTGATAACCAGGGGACGTTTGAATAATTGTTAATTCGATTTCCTCTGCTATGCATGGCCTCTGCCACGTACAGCACGCATGCTGTAAGCGCTCCGAAGACAAGGAGGTTTGATTGAGAATGGGTTGCTTGGTAATCCCATTGTTTCAACCCGGAAAAATACCGCGCTATGACAAAGTCTTCTTGAATCGCCCGACAGCGACCGTAAGAAAGGTCAGGGTCAGGGCGGTCTGGGCCAAAATCGCCGGCCAGAGAGAGGCAATCCCGACATCCTTCATAACGATAAACCGGAGGATCTCCAGGTACCAGCGCATCGGATTGCCGAAGGTGGCGATACGCACCGCTTCCGGCATATTGGTAATCGGGAACATAAAGCCGCTAAGCATGACCGACGGCATGAGCACGAGAAAACTGGTGAGCAGGGCCTGCTGCTGGGTGCGGGCACTGCCGCTGATGATGAGGGCAATACCCATGTTGCCGGCGAGATAGATGCCGGTCAGGCCATACAGCAGGGCGATACTGCCCCGCACATATACCCCAAAAATAACGTAAGCAACCACCAGCATAAAGGTCATCGATATATAGCCGGTGATCATGTAGGGGATGGTCTTGCCGAGGATGAATTCGATACGGCGGATCGGTGTGACCATGACCTGCTCGATGGTGCCGATCTCTTTTTCCCGGACGATGCCGATACTGGTCAGGAGCAGGCTGAAGATAAAGAGCATGGTGGCGATGAGCGACGGCACATAATAAAAATGGCTTTCCTGGTTGGGATTATACCAGGCGCGACCGGCCGATTCGATCTGCACCGGTGGCTCGGTAATTCCTTTTTTGGCCAACCGTTTTTTCAGCATCCGGTCGTTGTAGTCGCCAAGAATATATCCGGCATAGCCCTGGACGATGGCCGTACTGTTGCTGTCGGTGCCGTCGGTCAAAAGTTGAATGGTTGCCGTCCGGGCGTTGTACAGGTCGCGGCTGAAACCTGCGGGAATCTGCAGCACCGCCCGGGCCTCGGCGCGGTCAAGTATCGGGATGATCTCATCCTGGGAGGTAAGCCATGCCGAGATCTGGAAATATTCGCCGGCGATAAAGGCGCTGATGAATTCCCGCGAGGCCGGCGTCTTATCCATATCGAGGACGGCCATGCGGATATTGGTAACATCGGTGGTCAGGGCAAAGGCCATGATGGTCATCTGAATGACCGGTGTGCCGAAGATTACCACCCGCATCCGCGGATCGCGCAGCATCTGCAGAAATTCCTTGACCAGCATGCACCAAAGCCGTCGACCCATGGCCTACTCCAGTTTGAAGGAAAATTTGCGGTTGGCGATAAGGATCATGATCAACGCGTAGATCGCCAAAAATAGGGCGTTTAGCCAGAGGATCTCAAGACCGATACCCTTCAGGTAGATGCCGCGGAGGATGGCGATAAAGTAGCGGGCCGGGACGATGTAGGTGAGAACTTGCAGGGGCATCGGCATGTTTTCGATGGCGAAGACAAAGCCGCTGAGGAGAAGCGTCGGCAGAAAACCGGCAATGATCGCCAGTTGATTGGCCAGCACCTGGGATTTCAGCTTGATGCTGAGCATCAACCCGAAAAACAGGGCGCCTGTCAAGAACAGGGCGGACATGGCAAAGAGCAGTGCGGCATTGCCGACGATCTGCACAGCAAAAATCCACTTGCCCATGAGAACGGCCAGAGCCACATCGATCATGCCGATGCAGAAGTAGGGGACGATCTTGCCGAAGATCAGTTCCGGGCCACGCAGCGGCGTAGAGATGAGCTGCTCCATGGTCCCCGTTTCCCACTCCTTGGCAATGGTCGTGCTGGTGAGAAGGGCGGCGACCACGATCATGACGAGAGCAATGATTCCCGGAATAAGGACGTTCTGGCTTCTGAGACCGGGGTTATACCAGGCCCGCGCCGCCAGTTCGACCGGCTGCTGCAGCTTGCCGCGACCCTGCAACAGCATCTGCTCCGCGGTGACACTGCGGGCGTAAATCGCTCCGATGTTGGCGGCGTAGTTCATCGCCAGGCGTGAGGTGTTGGCATCGCTGCCATCGCCGAGAATCTGGATTTGCACCGGTTTTCCGGCCTGGACCTTGGCGGCAAAGTCGCTGGGAATGACGATGGCGACCATCGCCCGGCCGCCGTCGAGGTCTTCTTGTAGCTGGGGGTAGTTGTCGCGATAGGCCTTGACGGTAAAATAGGGTGAGCTGCTGAAAAGGCTGAGCAGTTCGCGGCTTTCCGGGCTGCGCCCTTGGTCCCAGACGACGGTCGGGACGTTGCGCAGGTCAAGGGTCAGGGCGTAGCCGTAGAGGAGAATGAGGAGAAGGGGAATGGCCAGGGCCAGGGTCAGGCTGCGCCAGTCACGGAGGAGATGCAGGGATTCCTTGCGGGCCACGGCGGCCAGGCGGCGCAGTTTCATGGCTGGGCCTCTTGACTTGCCTGGTTGTGGTCGTTACGCCGGTCAACCTCCTCAATAAGCGAAATAAAAACATCCTCCATGCTCGGCATGATGGTTTCCATGAGAGCGCCGCTAATGCCAAGATCCGTCAGGAGGCGCTGCACCGCCGCTTCGGCGGCCATGGCATCCGGGGCGACGAGGTGCAGCCCTGCACCGAACAGCGAGGCGTCGCGGATTTCCGGCAGCCCCTTCAGCGGGCCGATGAGGGCCTGCGGATCGGAGCAGCGCAGATCGATGATTTTATCGTGCATGGCCTCGGTTTTTAATTCCAAGGGTGAACCTGAGGCGATCATCTTGCCGCCGTAAATGAGGGCAATGCGGTCGCAGTATTCGGCCTCTTCCATGTAGTGGGTGGTGACGAAAACGGTGATACCCTGCTCGGCCATGACATAGATGAGATCCCAGAACCGCCGCCGACTTAGTGGGTCGACGCCGCTGGTCGGCTCGTCGAGGAAGATGATCGGTGGTTCATGGAGGATAGCGCAGGCGAGGGCCAGTCGCTGTTTCCAGCCGCCGCTGAGGTTGGCTGTAATGCTGGTTGTATGCTCGGAAAGCCCAGCCATGGCCAAGGCCCAGGTGCGACGATCTTCCAGACGATGGCCGGTAAGGCCGTAAATGCCGCCGTAAAAATTGATGTTCTCGGTGACGGTGAGATCTTCATAGAGCGAGAATTTCTGGCTCATATAGCCGATGTGCTGTTTGATGTGCTCTGTCTCAAGGCGAATATCCGAACCGCCGACCGAGCCGCTGCCGGAGGTCGGACCGAGCAGGCCGCAGAGCATGCGGATGGTGGTGCTTTTGCCGGCGCCATTGGGGCCGAGGAAACCAAAGATCTCGCCTTTCTGCACGGTAAAGCTGATATCGTCGACGGCGGTGAAGCTGCCGAAACGGCGGGTAAGATGCTCTACCTGCACGGCCGGCCGGCCATCTTTTGCTGCCCCGGCGTGCACAACAACCTTGTCCGCTCCCGCCGGCTGGGCGTCCTGCACCTTATCGCCGAGGAGACTGACGAAGATATCCTCAAGCGACGGCTCGGTCTCGCGGATCTGCTGGTACCCGGCATTTGCCTGGTGCAGAAGGGTGGCGATATGCTCCTCGCAGACATTGCCCCCGGCGCAAACCAGATGCACGGTATCGCCGAACAGGTTGACGCTTTTGGCCGGCGGGAGACCGCGTAAAGCAGTGACGATCTGTCGGGCTTTCGCGCTTTTGATGGCGATGATCCGGCCATCCATGAGCTTCTTGATTTCCCCGGGGGTGCCGGTGGCCATGATCCGCCCGTGATCGATGAGAGCCACCCGGTCGCAGCGTTCCGCCTCGTCGAGATAGGCGGTGGAAAGGAGGATGGCGACCTGCTCCTGGCGCAGGCGGTGGAGGATGCGCCAGAAATCGCGGCGACTCACCGGATCGACGCCGTTGGTCGGTTCGTCGAGAAGGAGGACTTTCGGGGTGTGGATGAGGGCGCAGACCAGCTGCAGCTTCTGCTTCATACCCCCCGACAGGTCACCGGCCCGCCGCCGGATAAAGGGCCGCATGTGGCTGAAGTCAAGCAGCTCATCGATGCGGGCCTGCCTGCCCTTGCGGCTCATGCCGTAGAGATCGGCATAAAAATTGATATTTTCGCCGACGGTAAGATCCTGGTACAGACCGAATTTCTGGCTCATATAGGCGAGATGGTCCTTGACCCTTGCGGCATCCCGGGCGATGTCAAAGCCGGCGACCGTTGCCGAGCCGGAGTCGGGATTCATGATGGTCGCGAGCATCCGCAGACTCGTCGATTTCCCTGCCCCGTCCGGACCGACGAGGCCGAAAATTTCCCCGGGAAAGACCGTCAGACACAGGCCCTCGACGGCGGTGACCGCGGCAAAGGTCTTGGTCAACCGGTCGGCGACGATGGCCGGGGTTGCCCGGGGTTGGGCAGGTGCTTGCGACATTCGCTTGTCCCGCTTCAGCGACCGGACAGGTCAATGCGCCCATCGGCGGGCATGCCGGGTTTCAACTCATTGTCCGGATTGGCCAGGGCGACCTTGATGCGGTACATGAGCTTGACCCGTTCCTCGAAGGTCTGCACGGTTTTCGGAGTGAATTCGGCCTGGCTGCTGATGTAGCTTACCCGGCCCGCATAACTTTTGTCGGGAAAGGAGTCGGTGCGAACCTTCACTTTTTGGTTCAACTGGATGCGCCCCAGATCTTTTTCATGGATATAGGCGCGGAGCCACGGTTTGGCGATTTGCCCCAAGGTGAGGACCGGCGAGGCGGGATTGAGATATTCCCCGGCCTCCGCCGCCGTACTGAGTACCACCCCGTCCATGGGGGCAACGAGTTCGGTGTAACCCAGCTGCTGCCGGGCTTGATTGACACCCTCCAGCGCCACTTGGGCTTTGGCCCTTGCTTGATCGATGCTTTCCTTGCGCGATCCGGCCTTGATCAGGGCGTACTCGGCTTCCGCCTGTTTCAGGGCCGCGGCCGTCCTGTCGATCTGTTCAATTCGCGGTCCGGCCTTCAGCAGGCTAAGCCCTTCGCTGCTGGCCCTGGTCCGGGCCGCCGCTTCTTTCACCCGGTTTTCCGCGGTCTTCAGACCAGTTTGGTAAGTTTCCAGGACGGTTTTACTGATGCTGCCGTCTTTGTACAGGCTGGTGTAGCGGTCAAAGTCGGTTTTTGCCTGGTTTAATTGGACGATGGTCGACTGCTCGGTGGCCCGGGTACTGGCTTGTTCAGCCCGGGCCCGTTCGACCTCTTCAATGCGGCTGCCCCGTTGCAGCTCGGTGAGACTCTCGCGAGCCTGGTTGACCCGGGCCACGGCCCGGTCGATATCCTCCTTTCGGCTGCCTGCCAGAAGTTCGGCAAGGGCCGCCTCGGCGTAGGCGAGGTTGGCTTCGGCCTGGGCCACGGCTATGCTCTGGTCGCTTTTATCAAGTCGCGCCAGAATCTGCCCAGCGTGCACCGTATCGCCTTCCTCGACCAGACGCTCTGCCAGACGGCCGGGAATGCGAAAGCTCATCTGCGCCTCGGTGACCTCGATATTGCCGGAAAACCTGAGAGCGGTGGCATCATCCCGGTTCTTCAGATAGTTGAAGAGATTGATGCCGACAACAGCAATGATGACCAGGGGGATAATAATGCGCAAACGTTTTTTCATACGGCGTCCTTTGTTGGCGAAAGGGTTGCGTCTTGAATTTTGGCGATGCCGCCCAGCGAAAAGAGCCAGACGAATTCGGCCAGCCGGTCGAGGTTTTCTTCGGTGGGGGCGTTGTCGGCACTGATTTTGCCGATGACCGGCGAAGCCAAGGCATAATAGATACACTGGCCGATAATGGAGATGGCGCAGGGCATGAATTTTTCCGGGCCGGGATCGGTGCCCATGATGTCTATGATAATGGCTACCAGCAGATCCTTGTGCGGATTGATATAACGGTCGAGAACCGCTTCAAAGGCCGGACTGGGATCGAGCAGTTCGCGGGCGATAAGTCGGCCCCGTCCACCAATGCCGCCCCAGCCCTCCTTGCTCTGCAGGCGGTAGAACATGGCCCGGATAAAGGCCTTTAAGCGTTGCTGCGGATCGGCATTGGCGGCAAGATCCATGTTGGCGGGAAAACGGGTGAAACCGAGGTGGAAGGCCTCTTCGAGGACGGCGCCGTACAAGCCTTCCTTGTCGCGGAAATGGTAGTTGATCGCGGCGATATTGACCTTCGCGTCCCGGGCGATAGTGCGGATGGTGGCATCTTTGAAACCCTTGGTGCCGAAGATTTCTCCGGCGGCTTCAAGGATTCTCTTCTTGGTGGGATGGTTATCGGACATGGTTCTCCACATTTTTTGAATGATGATTTAAACGGAAGAATAAAACATTTGTTTGAAACTGGCAAGAGGGGGTTTTGCACTGAGGCTGGCTGGAGTAAAAAATGAGGCGGTGAGGGAAGTTGTTTCTGTCTCTGGAGGTTGTGTCCCTTACAACAGCACCTGCATGGTAAGATTGCCGATCCCCTGTTTGTCAAGGGAGAGGCGCTGGGCGAGCTTGTAGCTTAAATCGACATCCCGGCCTTGCACAAAGGGGCCGCGATCAGTGACTGTTGCCATCGCCTTCTGGCCGGTGTCGGGGTTTTCGAGGAGGACTTTAGTGCCGAGCGGGATATCTTTATGGGCGATGGTCGGAGCGTTCATATCAAAGGGTTTGCCGTTGGCCATCGTTAGGCCGTGATGATACTTTCCGTACCAGCTTGCGACCACAGCCTCTTTTTCTGATTTCTCCGGGGCCTGTGGAATACTCAAGGTTTGCCCGATCTGCAGGGATTGGGGATCACTGATATTATTTGCCTTGAGAACCTCCTGCGGATTGACATGGTAGGTCTTGGTCGCGAGATTCCAAACGGTGTCCCCTGCCTTCAGGGTGTGGCTTCGTTCTTTGGCAGTGCTTGCATTTGTCTGCCCGTTACCACTCCCCGGCACCTTGTTTTTGCCGGTCTCACAACCCTCAGCCGCTTTAAGAATCGTGCCGAAATTTGCTTTCGGCTGGTCGGTGAGAACTGCCCCTTCCCGGACGAACCAGTTGCCGTTTACCTTCGAGCGGCCCACGGCCCGGGGATTAAGGCTCTTTATCGTCTGCCAGTCGTTGCCCATGGTTTTACTGACATGGGCAATGGTGTCACCGCGTTGTACTTTGTATTCCATACTTGCAACCTCAATATCGGTTAGCCCTGTTGACGGACCATATGCAACAGATGTGTTACTTTTGTTATCGGTTGAATCAGGAAAGAAGCTTAGTCACTATGAAAATTATTTTATAAGTACGACAGGTCCCGGAAGAGAATATACACAGCAGTCATACAACAATGGGCAATAAGAAATTTGTTTCTCAATCATAAACGGCCTAATGAGCTGGAAATAAAGAGTGGAAATGGGCGCAGTTATTTGTTTGCGGCCCCTATGAATGCGAACCAAGCCGCAACCTTGCAGCCTCCAGATCAAAAAAAGCCGGGTCAAAATCGGGGCGATTGGCCAGCTCGAATAACCGTTTCCGGTTTTTATGGCCGGGCGTTTCAAAAGCGGTCAAGAGCGCATGGTATTCGTGAATATCTCCCACGGTCTCCGGCGGGCATGCCCTTTCTCCAGCTATGATAATCGGCTGTATCGGCTCTTTGGTCGGAGGGACGATCTCTTCCAGGTGCACTTCGTGCTCCCAACCCTCGCCGGCACCGTAGAGGTAGGTGAACATGAAGCGCATGTCGTCCTCCAGGGTGTAAAGCTTATACTTGTTCTCATCGAATCGTTTTGATTCGTGCAGGATCGTATTGCTCCTGGTTGGTTCATAACAGATCTTGCCGACCAGGAATTGATGGACATGGGCATCGCTCCAGCCCATGCTCAACCGGATGACGTCGTGCAGCCGGGACAGGTTGAATGTTCCCGGTACCTTGACGCGCCGCCAGATCAGCGGATCGGAAAAGGTAATGGAAATGTGTAAAATATAGCTTGCAACCGGCTGGTCCTTTTTGTCTTTTTTTTCTTCGATCTTCAGAGTTTTCGGAAATACGCCTTTTATAACCTGTGCCATTTTCTCTCCCTGTAGCTGCTTGCTTGCCAACGGCTTAACGGATAGATGCATTTCGCCTGTGTCTCTAATCGAGGTTCAAGACGGTTCCTCGTCTCTCCATACCTCTAGCCGGTTACGCCCTTTTTCTTTTGCTTTATAGAGTTGTATGTCGGCTTGGTGCATGAGGTCTTCCGGGGAAGAAATCATGCCAATGTGGTCCCGTGGGTTATATATGCAGAGGCCGGCGCTGATTGTGATGAAAAATGATCTGTCGTGAATGAGAACCGCGGTCATCTCAATTGATTTTCGCATTTTTTCCGCTACGATTGTCGACCCGGCAAGATCAGTATTACTCAGCAAAACCGCAAATTCCTCTCCACCATAACGGTAAATGCTGTCGCCGGGACGGGCAGCAAGTGGTTTCAGGGTTTTGGCCACCGCCCGCAATACCTTGTCACCAACCTGGTGCCCGTAGGTATCGTTGAATTGTTTGAAGTGGTCAATGTCGATCATGACAAGGGCCAACGGATAACCTCCGCGCGTGGCGCTTTTATATTCCAGAGCCAATTGCCGATCGAAGGATCTCCGGTTGGCGATCTGCGTCAGGCTATCGGTATGGCTTATCTGCGATAGTTCTGTATTGGCGGCCTCCGGACTGAAACAGCTGCCGTTTGCAAAAGCGCCATCCGGGTTGCCAAAGAGCAGGGCAGGGAGGAATAAAACGAGCAAGCAGAAAAGCCGGGACCGCATGCGTGGGTGCAAGAGATATAAAAATAATCTGCTCATAAACATTTGGTAAAACCAAGAATGGTCCAGGTTACAGGGGTTTCTGCCGAGCAAACCATGGAAAAAATATCTTTGCCGGGTGGTTCCCCGGAACAGTACTCCTCGGTTATCCAGGCGAGCAGCACCTTCGAACATAAAACATGATTGCCAAGGAGGAAAGACTACAAAGCAAAAAACCACCGACCAAGGGCAGGACAGTGCCATTATAGCATTGTCCAATCAATCCTCCAATCGCAACCGACAACAGCGTTTGCACGGAACTGATAACGGACGATGCCACCCCGGCAATATGTCCCAAGGGTTGTATGGCAAGCATCTTGAATCCCCCGAAAAGCACTCCGAAACAGAAAAATGTTATGGTCAGATATCCCATGAAAACATGCAAGGCCGGATGTCCGGAAACACTTTCTGCGTAGAGGTAGAAAATTAACGAGGTGATTGAAAGAACGAGTAAAGCGAAGAAGCTGAGTGTTTCCATTCCAAACCTCATGACAAATTTTGCGGTAAAGAACGATGAAATACCAATTGCAACCGCCAGAGCCCCGAAATAAAGGGAGAAGGCATTGCCAAGTTCATACTGGATCTGCAAAATCTGTTGGGCAGAGCCGAGGTATCCGACGAATGCCCCGAAGATAATCCCTGCGGCCACCATGTAAGAATGCGCTATGCGATTTTCTTGTATACATTTTTCCCTCTCTTCTCCGACAGCCTCTTAGAGAGACAGGTGTTTCTTTCCCGGTTTATTTCGGCATAAAACCGGATGGGTCGGTTGCGTGGCACTCATTCTCTGCATGCAGGTCGGCATTCTTCTTCTGAATATATTGTGGAAGGATTGAAGAACAAAAAGTACTCCCTTTATTCGCTTTCCGAGATCTCTTGCAGGGTGGCACGCAGCAGATGGCGGAAACGGCCACCGTCCCGGTCATCGCCCGCACTGTTTTTTTTGTTCACGGTCTTAAAAAAATCATGGCAGGTCTTGATGTTGCCGGCGGACCATCGGTCGGTAAAGGCCTGCCGCTGGTCGGCCTGGAGGAGGGGCCGGGCGGCCTTCTCGTAGTCCCTTCGGCCGTGCGCCCAGTTGATGGTGTGGCTGTAGTAGAGGAGGGAGCGATTGAGGAGGACGAAGAGCAGGTCGATGGATTTAGCCGGTCCGATCTGTACCCGTTCCCCACCTAAAGGGATGCCCAAAAGTTCGGCCTTGCCGGAAAACGTCTCTCCGCCGAAGAGGGCGCCCAGGGCCCCGGCGACGGTCCCCGCCACGGTAAAGATCCCCAGGCCGTGGCCAAGTGTCGCCATTTCCAGACCGGCGCCGATGGCTGCACCGCCGAGGCCGCCGGCGATCAGCACCTGTTTTTTGCTGAGGCCGAGGAGCTGCCAGGTCCGTTCGTCAAAAAGATCGGCGTGCAGAACCGAATGGGGCGGGAGCTGGTACTGAAAAATATTGTGCTTAAAGAGGCTGCGAATCCTCTGGTGGGCGATTTTTTCCTTCTCTACCAAGGTCGCACTGTAGGTATGCAAAAGGCGTTCGCGAAACTGCTCAGCCTCTTGCTCTGAACCGATATTTTCGCTGAGCTGCAGGCCCAGGCAATTGGTCAGCAGGTCGGTGATGATATCGACAGTGGTGTCGTTGCGTGCCGCCCAGTCTTTTTTAAAGGCCTCGACCACCTGCGACAGCGACTGATGCCAGTCCTGTTCGATCGACTTCAGGGCTTCAAGCAGTTGGATTCGTTCCGCATAGGTGGCCCGATGGGCATTGAACACCCGGCTGCTGTTAAAGTTTTTGCGGAACTCGCTTTTCCAGGCCTCGAGATGTTCGTCGCCCTGATCCTTGCAGTTGATGACCGCCATACGTGGTTTGCCGGTGAGCCTGAGGATTTCCATCTCGGCACGATCGACATTGCGTACCGGCCGTGAGCCGTCGACCACATAGATAATGCCCGCTCCCCGTTCTAAAGGAGCGAGGAGTTCCCGGTCGTCATGCAGCTCCGGGATGGTGGCGGCAAAGGCGCGGAAGTCGCGCAAGGGATTGTCCCCTGACTTGGCCAGTTTCTTTAGCTCGACCAGCACCCTGGCCGGGTTTTGAAAACCGGGGGTGTCGGTAAAGCGCAGCACCTCGCGGCCGTCGATGATCACCGGGAAAGAGCGGCACTCGACCGTCTCGCCGGGGATGGGGCTGATCCTGACCGAGTCGTCCTCGGCCAAGGTTGAGAGAACCGACGATTTGCCTTCGTTTGGATGTCCCAGTATGGCGAATTCCGGTATCATTGCAGTGTCGTATCAGGAGATCAGGGAGAAGACATGCAGATAGGGGTCTCTGGATGTCGAAATTTTTTTACGCCAGATGGCCAGATCCTGCGGTGCAAGCGGGGTAAACCCGGAGCGCACCGGTCTGCCGACCAGGCCCAGGTGAATCATAGTTTTTTCCGGCAAGATCTCACGCAGGCCCTTTAAATAGGTGATAAAGGCGACAAGGGGCGGCATCCAGCCCTCCATGAGGATAAAGAGTCCGTCTTCGGGGGTGCGGCACTGTTCGATGAGGATGTTTTTAACCTCCTCATCTTCATCATACCCGGTCATGAACGTGTGTACACTCTTTATACCAAAGCCGCGGTCACGCATGAGCGGCACGAGTTTGTCGGTTGGACAAAGGCCGAAGATATCGTCGGGGATCAGCATTACCTGGGGCAGGAGGCGCGCCGCTGCCGGTTGCCCTTCGTCGTTCGGAGACTCCGATAAATCCATCTGCTCCAGTTGCTGCGGCTCCGGGGCGGCCTGGGTGGACAAGAGGGGCGTGCGCATTCTCCGGATGACGGTGAGGCAGGCGGCATTATCAAACTCCAGACGGGCAATGGCCCTTTCCTCCAGCAACCTGCCGAAAAACGTGAAGGCCAGGCGGAGAAGCAGGCCGTAAAAAAGCAGGGAAAGAACGAGAAAGGGCCACCAGGCGATAAGGTCTGCGGTAGCCAGACCGTACAAGCCGTCTTTTAGGATGATCCGACTGCCCTCAATCTCGGCGATGGTCGGATAACTGCTCGATCCGGGGATGAACCACGACCACGGCAGCGCCACCAGCTGTGCCGTCTTGTACAGCAGCTCACTGCTGATCTGCAGGGTCGATTGCCAGCCGAAGGCCAGGTCGCTGGTGGCGATTTTCGCCATGGTCGCAGTCAGCAGGCCGAGGTTGAAGCAGACGCCAAAGAGTTGCACCAGACGAAACAGCGGCCAATAGAAAAGGGAGCCGTAGACCGTGCTGCGGGTGCGGAAAACATCGAGTGCATACATGAACCCGGCCCGCTTGTCGGCGTCGAAACTCTGCAGCAATGGCTTATGCAGAAAGGTGGCCAGTCGGCGCAGCATGCCGCGCAGCAGCAGCGAATAAAAAGAAGGTGGCGTCACCGCCGGGAAAAGGGTGCGGAGGAGGCAGGCACCAACCACCATCCCGGCCAGCAGCAGCTGGGAAGCAACAAAAAAAAGAAGAAAGTGAAAGACGTTTACCGGTGTAGTCCCGGAATAGGTGAAAAATGACAAGCCGGCAATCAGGCCAACGACCAGACCCTTTATTATCGCCAGGCTTTTGGCGAGGCGAAGGGCGTCGCCGAGAAGCGCGCCGGGGCTTTTTTGCGTAGGACTGGGGAATTCGCCATCGACCCTGGCGGCAAACCAGAGGCGCAGGAGGTCACGGCGGGAGGGTGTGGTCTGGTTGACCAGCCGCTCCTGGTGGCTGATAAAGATATTTCGATCACGCCGGTGCAGGTCGGTTTCATCCGTATCCTTGTCCAGGTGGCAGAAATACTCGAAATCTATAATGTCTTGATATTTCCATGAGGTTTTCATGGGCGCCATTATACCAGAATACCGAGGTGGGGCAAGAGAGAGGGCAAGCTCTTTTCTCGATATTTTGCATTCAACTGCTTCTCCCGGCGGCTACTTGCCGGTCTCTGTCACCTCTACCACCACCTCGACCTCTTGCCATGGCCTCACTGCCGGTTGTATTGGTTGCGGGGCGATGATCTTGCAGAAGACGCGGTTTTCATCCTCAATTGCGTTGAGGTAGACCGGGGTGGTGGAAAGAGTCAGCGGTTTGTCGCCGCGTTTCGGGGGCGGCATCAGCACCTGGATCTCACCCGGAATGACTTTGACCTGCTTGATTTTCAGGTGGGCCGGGAGGGTGCCGACCAGTTGTGGGACGATCGATACCGATCTCTTCACCATAACCGCCAGAGTCACGACGATCTGCGCCGGTTTGCTGTCAACGAAGGAAAGTCTGGCCGGCAGCCCGAGGTTTTCTCCGGTCAGGAGGATGGTCTGCTTGCCTTCAACCATGCTCGACAGATCAACCTTGACGGTCGGTTGCGACATGACGAAACCGTCGATCTCCGACTTTGGCCCGGCCAGTTGCACCCGAACCTCCTCGGCCTTGTCGCCGATGAGGAGCAGACCATCGCCCGGTTCGCTGTATTCGAGGGGCAGGGTAAGGGCTTTTGCGACAACCTGCCGGTTGATAGTGATAAGCGTCATCCAGAAAATTGTGGCAACCAGCAGGCTGGCGAGCAAAGGCACAAAGGTGCGCCGCTCGCGGAGGCCAAACCGGTCGATGTCGAGAAAATTTTCTTTAAGAGTATGGTTTTTTATGGCCGCGGCAATTTCTTCAATCGATCCTAAGGGTCGCATGGTGCCGTTGCGGAAAGAAGAGACCACGCCCCGTTCTTCCGATACTACCAGCACCAGGGCATCGGTCTGTTCGGCAAGGCCCATGGCGGCATGGTGCCGTGTCCCGTAATCCTCCGGAAGGCGCAAGGTCTGGGACATCGGCAGGCGGACGCCGAAAGTAGTCAAGCGGTTGTCCTCGATAATCATTGCCCCGTCATGGCCGGGTGAGTTGGGGTCGAAAATGCTCATGATCAAGGGCAGGCTCGGTTCCGCAGCCAGCCGGTGGCCGCCGGAAAGCTTTTCTTGCATCGGCTCCTTGCCCGGATAGACGATAATCGCCCCGCGTCTTTGTTTTGCCAGCTGCCAGAGCCCAAGCGCCACCATCTGCACCAGGTCGTCATCGTCTGCGCCCACCTTTTTCTGTTGCAGAGAAACCACCTTTTCGAGAAGCTTCCGCAATTCCGGCTGAAAGATCACGATCAGGGCGATGACCGCGACATGGCTCAAATTCTGGAAGATCCATTCAATACCTTCAAGTTCGAGAAGATTTGCCAGGGTGAAGACCAGAAAGGCGGCAAGAATGCCGACCAGGATTTGCCAGGTGCCGAGCCGGACCAGAGTCCGGTAGAGAAAAAACAGACCGGCGGTAATGAGGGCGATATCGAGTAAGGCCTGCCAGGTGAGAAATTCGCGGAGAATAAAGGCAATCTTGGTCATTGGCTGGGCGCCCTCGTGAAAGTGGGAGGTGGAGATGGTGATTCAGCGTGTTAAGATGGTTTTTGCCGCACATTGAGGCGGGGACCACGTATCTTCGGACTCTTTGCGGGTTTGTCAATTTTGGCGATGGTGAAGGAGAAGGTGACGCCCTGTTTGCCGTCCGACTCGACCCATACCTGTCCGCCATGGAGGTTCACCAGCTCCTTGACAATTGCCAGCCCCAGACCGGTACCTTCGACCGTACTGTCGGCGCAATGCCGCTTATATCTTTGAAAGATATTGCGGCAATCTTCCGGGGCCAGCGGTTTGCCGTCATTGGCGACGCGAATTGTGTGAAATCGTGCCGATTCCTCACGGGTGATGGAAATTTTCCTGAGACCTTCGCCGCCATATTTCAAGGCATTGTCAACCAGGTTCCTGAGAATCCGCAGGATGACCAGCCGGTCGGCGTTCAGGGTATCGATTTGCAGCGATTCACACCACTGCATATTCCTTTCCTTCAGCCTATGCTCGTTTTCCGCCCGGACCGTATGACAGATTTCCACAAGGTTGAGTGGCTCAATCTTGAGAGGCTGCTCTTTGGAGGTGATAAAGGCATTTATCTGATCTACCAGGGCACTCACCTGTTCCGCCGATTTTTCAATCTGGGCGCAGTATTGCCGGCTTTTTTCATCAAGGCTGTCCAGGTGTCTCTTGTTGAGTATTCTTGCCAGGCCATGTATGGCGATAATCGGATTTTTTAAATCGTGGGCCACGGAATAGGCAAAGAGTTGGATCTTTTCGCTTTGTTCCCGCACCAGATTTTCCGAGGCCAAACGATGGATTAAACGTTTTTTGTTGCGATAAAAACTCAGGCTTAAAATTAAAAGTCCGGCCCCCCAGAAGAACAGATGGGTATTGTACAAGGTGCGGAGGGAGCGAGCCTCTAAATCCCGGTAGGGTGCAAGAGGAACCGAGTCGCTTGCGCCGCTGTGCACCCCGTCCGCCTCTTCAGTCGAAGAAGGCAAGGCCTGATTTTTTGTAGTGATCATCCTGGCTTCTTTTAGGGAAAGGTCCAGGCTCTCATCCTTCATCTCCAGATAATTCCACATGGTCGCAAAAAGACAGATGAGTGTCCAGCTCATTGCATAAAGCATGCAGTTGCGGATGAGTGCTGTTTGCTCTGCATTCGTGTTTGCTGCTTCGATCATATGCCAGTTCCGTTCGTCACCATAAACCGTCAGCAAAAATATTTGAGCAGTGATACTTCCCTGTCGCTATGTTCAGCCTTTTTCCGGCTGAGCGCAAGACAAAAATGGACTTGCGGTAAAAATGTCGTGCAGTAAAAGGGGTAAGATTGAAATTAACTTCGCTAACAAAGGCATTGCTTCTCTATCGATGCAATATTTTATTATACTCTGACCCCAATTATTTCCTTTTTGATGGGTTCGATAATTAATCTGTCGCCATCTTTGCGGATAATTACTTCATCGCCTTCGAGTTCAAACTCTTTCGGAATTCGTAAAGCTTGACTTCGCCCGTTGCGGAATAAATGGACATGTCGCTCTGTCTGCATTTTTGCGACCTCTTTTGTAAATAGTGTCATATGATCCAGCAAATGCCGATGAGGTGCCCTTGTTAAGATATACCAGTTGTTTGTTTCAATTCACCGCCCCACGGGGGGGGGCGACCAGAGCGCTTGCGGGGAACAGTTATTCTAGCATAGCCATATATGTGGCTATGTGGCTATGTGTTTAAATATCAGGTTTTTTGCCGGTCACTTTTCCGGCTCCAAATGCCGTTGCTTATCCATGTGGCCGTGCAGGACACGGATGATTTCAATGCCTTCCGGCTGTTCCCTGTAATAGATGATATAGCTTTGAAACTTGGTGATAGGGCAGAAGCGCACGCCTTTGAGTTGTGCTCGTTTGGATTGATACACCATGCCTATGCGCGGAGTGATAACAAGGGTTTTAAAAGTATCTTCAGCCGCTTGATAGACGCGGTCGGCAGCGTCGGGCTTGTCCCGAGCAATATAGAGCCAGAAATTGACGAGATCATTCTCCGCCGCTGGCGTTATAAGAATAGAATACATTTAAAGGGAATTCTCTTCTTTGAGTGCGGCTTGAGCCCTCTTTCTCAGGGTTGCCATATCAAGAGGCCGTGAGGTGCCGCTTTCCAGCCCTTCGACCAAAAGCCGCTCTGTCTGTTCGCGGTCATGCCTTATGAGGTCACGCAGGTAATCACTCGCGCTTTGGTATTCTCCCGTGCTGACACGGGCTTCAATAAAGGCTCGCAGTTCATCGGGCATCGAAATGTTAAGGGTCGCCATTTTGTTACCTCCTTGTGGATTGTCCTTACTAAACATTATAGCGCATATGGCAAAGTTTGCCAACAGGTTAAGGTAAGAAAGCGGCTGGGCGATCCCCCGCCAAAGCCTGGCGGGGGTCGAGTGCTACTCGACTCGCAAAGCTCGCCGAGCCTGCAGGCGGCTCACAGTCTCGGCCACCCGGCTGGTCGTGCCGCTCTGCATGATGCCGAAATGTTTGTTCAATATTCTTCACCGATACCTTGCAGTCCACCTGTTGCAGGCAGGCACGGCTGTTTTTGCCGGCGATGCCGGTGACCCGGTTGATCAGGCGACAGAGGTCATCTTTTAATGCCGGGTCGGGGATGGTCGAGGCCAGGCGGACGGCAAGCGACAGGGCGACAAAGATCAGGACCGACAGGGTAGGCAGTGGCGGGTTTCAATCCACGCCCCCGCGCGGGGGGCGACCT
>Ga0105047_10003599_pt1 | contig 27275 bp, 25 predicted proteins | sample MAT04_FD_78384 | JGI IMG/M metagenome (GOLD analysis project Ga0105047, IMG submission 78384) | Freshwater microbial communities from Lake Fryxell liftoff mats and glacier meltwater in Antarctica - MAT-04 (megahit assembly) | ecosystem: Environmental > Aquatic > Freshwater > Ice > Liftoff... | reverse complement strand
TCAAGAAGGTCGACAGCGAGAAGAGCAAGGTCGCCCTCGTGTACGGGCAGATGAACGAGCCCCCGGGCGCCCGCGCCCGCGTCGCGCTGTCCGGCCTGACCCAGGCGGAGTACTTCCGCGACGTGCAGGGCCAGGACGTGCTCTTGTTCATCGACAACATCTTCCGCTTCGTGCAGGCGGGCTCGGAGGTATCTGCCCTCCTCGGCCGCATGCCGAGCGCCGTGGGTTACCAGCCGACGCTGGCGACCGAGATGGGTCAGCTCCAAGAGCGCATCACGTCGACGAAGAAGGGCTCGATCACCTCGATCCAGGCCGTCTACGTACCGGCGGATGACTACACCGACCCGGCCCCGGCCAACACCTTCGCGCACCTCGACGCCACCACCGAACTGAATCGCTCGATCACCGAGAAGGGCATCTACCCAGCGGTGGACCCGCTCTCCTCCACAAGCCGAGCGATGCAGCCGGGCACGATCTCGGACGAGCACTACGCGACCGCCAACGACGTGCGCGACGTCCTGCAGCGTTACAAGGACCTGCAGGACATCATCGCCATCCTTGGTATGGACGAGCTGAGCGAGGAGGACAAGATCGTCGTCGGTCGCGCGCGACGCGTCGAGCGCTTCCTGTCCCAGCCATTTTTCGTGGCGGAGCAGTTCACGGGCTCGCCGGGCAAGTACGTCAAGCTCGAGGACACGATCCGCTCGTTCCAGCAGATCCTCGCTGGTGAGTTTGACGAGGTCCCGGAGCGATTCTTCATGTTCCGTGGCTCCATCGACGAGGTCGTCGAGGCGTGGGGCGCCGAGCAGGCGAAGCACAAGGACGCGGTCACGGCATGAGCGACCACACTCTCTTCCCTGCGAAGATCGTGACGCCTGAAGGCGTGCTCTTCGATGGCGAGGTGCGTCAGATCCAGGTCATGAGCGATGCTGGTGGCCTGGGTATTCTGGCCCGCCGTTCGCCCGTGGTCGCCGATCTCAAGATGGGTCGCACTGCGATCGAGCTCGAGGATGGCACCTGGCGCACATGGGCCACGGACGAGGGGTTCGCGCAGGCGTCCAACTCGACCGCGACGGTCGTCGTCGAGGAGGCCGTCGAGGCTTCGAAGATCGACAAGGCCCACGCCGCCGAGCTCATCTCCGAGGGCCGTTCGCGCCTCGACACAGCGAAGACCGCTGGCGACGCGAGCGACCAGCGCGCCGCATCACGCGAGATCGCGTGGGGCGAGCACCTCACCGGGTTCGAGGCCCAGTCCTGAGCCTGACTGACACCAGAGCATCCGAATTGCCACGAGCGCGGTCCCAGACGGGGTCGCGCTCGTGTCTTCACGATCAGTTGCCCTGCTTGCCGTGGATCAACAGGGTGCGTTGCCCGGGGTCGAGTAGCCGGCGACGAGGTTGAAGTGGGTCGCGTAGCCGGTCCACCACTGGTTCTCGAACCAGACCCAGACGAAGCCGGATTTGCAGATGTCGGCCACGTAGATGTAGTTCGTCTTCGGTCCGGTCATCATCGCGACGAACTTGGGGTTGGCCTGTGAGGTGGGTACCCACCCATACCCGGAGGTCACGAGCGATGTTGTGAACAGCGGTGCGAGCGGCACGTAGTAGGTGTACCCGGTGCCTTCGGCAACGGTTGCCCAGCCGGTGGAGCCATCATTGCCGATCGCGGCATTCGCGTCGGTGGTGCAGATCAGAGTCGCCAGTAGTGCGACGATGGTCGCGGCGAGACGGAATCGGAGCGCGCGCATGGTGTCCCCCTTGGATCGCGTGCACCTCTAGGGAACCACCGGTTGGCCGGTTTGTCGAGCGGCCGTCGCTCGTACGTGCACAGGCTCCCGAGATCAGCCGGTGTGGGTGTCATCCTCGCGCGTGCTCGAGGCGGCCTCGGCATCCGCTCCTGGTGCGGGCGATTCCCGCATGGAACCTTTGATCGGCTCGCACACATCGCTGTCCACCGCGCGTCGGCGCTTACCTGTGTCGGGCATGTCCATCTGGCGGCGTTCGCACCAGTCGGTCCAGAGCTCTGGGTGGGCCTCGACCCACTCACGTTTGGGACCTCCCCGAAGACGCGCGTGAAAACGCCTGATGCGCGGGATGGTCTCATTCTCCATGCGATCCATGATGATCGCGGCGTGACGAACTTCGCTCGCCAGCAAGAACGCGCCGGGCAGGAACACGAGCACTCCACCCGGGCCTGGAATGGCACCCACAAGCGGCGAGATGATCACGAGAAGTGCGCCCGCGATGATACGCAGTGGCCGCACGTAGAAGTGGGCCGATCCACTCTCACGTTGCACACGACGTTGCTCGTATCGCTGCATGAAGCGGCTCGAACGGCCTCGTCGCCTCGGGCGATCCCCACCGACGTATCCCGAACGATAGGTGCTTTCATGCGCGTTGGGGGGTGGCCGATCATCCACGCTCCACATTGTGCCAGGTCAATCGGTTGCGCACACATCCATCGACGATGGAAGCGTTCCGCAGGGTACTCCTAACGGTAGATCAATCCCGTGCCACTTCAGTCGATAGAGGTCCAGATCGGGGTTCGCCGGCCGAGCGAGCGTGCCATAATCGGAGGGTTTCATGCGTTCCCATCACCGAGTAGCCGTCGCCCTGTCCATCCCTGCCTTCGCGGCGGCACTTGCCCTGCCCAGTTGGACGAGCGCCAAGTCGGGAGCATCGGGCTCCAATGCCCGAATCATCAACGGCACCGAGGTCGACGCGGCCGGGTTCGCCGCGCGTTGGTCGTTCGTCGTCGGACTCATCGATCGCTCCGCCAAGAACCAGTACGACGGGCAATTCTGCGTGGGGTCGCTCATCGACGACCAACACGTGCTCACAGCCGCGCACTGCGTGGTCCGACCCCTCGACGACATCGCGCTGCCGCATCGCAAGGCGCCGAGCTCGATCGGCATCGCCACGGGTTCACAGACGCTCAACGATCGGAGCATGACCGGTCTGCAGAACGTGTCTGAGATCTACGTGCACCCGTTCTACAACGCAGCGACGTCCAAGTACGACGTCGCCGTGCTGCGCCTGGCTGTGCCCATTGCGGGCGCGCCGACGATCCCGCTGCTCACGGGGGAACAGTCCGGCGCGCTCGGCTTACGCGGCGCTCAGGTCGAGGGCGCGGGCATCGCTGGCTGGGGGGACACCGATCCCGTCGCGGCGGGCGGGTGCTGTTTCCCAGACATCCTGCGTGAAGCAACGGTACCCGTGCGTACTGATGCGGTGTGCAGCGAGAACGCAGCAAAGGTCCGCACGTCCTACGACGGTGACGCACAGATCTGCGCCGGCACGCTCCAGTCCCCGGGTGAGCTCGGCAAGGACACGTGCCAAGGCGACAGCGGCGGACCGCTGACGCTCAATGTGGATGGCGTGCCACACCTTGCGGGGGTGACGTCGTTCGGCGTGGGCTGCGCGCAGCGGTCGTTCGGCGTGTACGCACGCATCACAGGTGCGTCTTCGTGGGTGACGTCGATCCCCGGCTCGACCACGGGTGACGTGCGTCCCCCTGTAGCTGGCGGTAGCGATCTACGTGCCCCCACCCGGGTGAAAGGCGTAGCTGTCGGCTACGACAAGGTGAAGCTCACGTGGGCGCCGCCGGCTGATGGACCGGCCCCCGCCTCGTACGTGGTCTGGGTACGTGTAGGCACGCCCAAGGAGGCCGTCGACCTGCGGCTCAAAGCGACGAAGGGTCTGACTGCGATCGTGCCCGTACCCGGCGTACGCACCAAGGCCACCAAGTACGTGTTCCTCATCCGCGCGCTCGACGCCGGGTCGATCGAGGGAACGAACGGTCGCGGCCTTGCCGCACCCAAGGTGGATCCCGTCAAGCCGACCAAGGTCAGCTCGCTGTCTGCCACCCGCACAGGAACAACCAAGATCGTGGCCAAGTGGGGGAAGTCTGTGGACAAGATGACGGGCGTGAAGGGCTACGAGATCGCTGCCAAGCTCGGAGGCAAGTGGGTCCTCGTCGGTGACGAACCCACCAGGAAGCACGCGCTCGGCTTCACCGGCGCCAAGTCGAAGACCGCGTACCGGGTTCGAGCCTATGACGGCGCGGGCAACTACAGCGCATGGGTGACCAAGACGATCTGAAGCCGCTCCTAACCCCCGCCGAGTACGCAGAGCGCGCCGGCGTGCGCATCCGCGCGATGGAGCCCTCCGATGTGGATTCCGTAGCGCGGATCATGAACGAACGATCCGCGTACGCGAACACGATGCAGGTGCCGTACACATCGGTCGAGTACCGGCGGAAGATGACGTTCGCGGACATGCACACACGGTTCCTGGGAGCGGTGCCGCTCGATGCCGTGGACGACGCACCGATTGGCAACATCAGCCTGTTCCGCAACGATCGGCCACGGCGCATCCACACCGCGCACATCGGCATGAGCATTGCGGACGCCTGGCAGGGGCGCGGCGTGGGCACCGTGCTCATGGCCGTTGCCCTCGACGTTGCTGACAACTGGTGGCAGGTCACGCGCGTGCACCTTGAGGTGTTCGTCGACAACGAGCCAGGCGTGGCGCTCTATCGCAAGTTCGGATTCGAGATCGAGGGTGTGCTGCGCGCCGATGCATTCCGCGACGGCGAATACGTCGACACGTACTCGATGGCACGCATCCTGCCCGCGCTCGAACGCGCGCCGCGCGTCACCCGCTGAGCGAGCCGTCCCCCGGACCGTCTGCGCCCGGGCCCACGTCAGCATCCGAGCCACGAACACGTTCGAGCGCTGCTGCGCGGCGCCGATTGCGTTCCCGCACGCGGCGACTCTTGATGATCTCGAGCTGCGTGGCGAGCAGCACGCTCACCGCGATGGCCCCAAATGACACGAATCCTAAGACGAGCAGACCTGACGTGTTCCAGTCCTTGGAGTTGCCGTAATCGACGAAGCGCAGAGCGAGTGCAACCCCGCTCATAGCGATGGTCCACGCCCAGAGCGTCGCGGCCACGCGTCGCGGGGAGAGACCGACGTTGAGGAGCCGGTGATGCAGGTGCCAGTTGTCGGGGCTCGCTACTGAGACGCCGTACTTCATGCGCTTGAGCACGACGAACGACGTGTCGAGGATCGGCACAGCGAGGAGCGCCAGCGGGATGACGAGGCTGATCGCGGCAGTGGTCTTGAGCACGCCCTGCACGCTGATGACCGCGAGCAGGAACCCGAGCAGCATCGAGCCCGAATCCCCCATGAAGATGCGCGCCCCACCCTTGCGCCAGTTGTGCGGGAGGAATCCGAACGCGGCGCCCGCCGCTGCCGCCGCGACCACGGACACCCCAATACGCCCATAACTTGCCGCGATGATGGCGAACGTTGCTCCGATGATGGCGGCCTGGCCCGCTGCGAGCCCATCCACGCCATCGATGAAGTTGAGCATGTTGATGACGGCGACGATCCACAGCACTACGAGCCCTACGCCGAGCACGAGCGGCAGGTCGAGCGGCGGGATGAACGGCAGGTCGAGGTGGTTCACCACGAGTGGTGCATCGCCCGCAGTGAACCCCGCCGGGAGCAGGAACATCGGTACGACAACCACGGCGGTGGCCACGAGGATCTGCCCGAGGAGCTTGGGACGCCACGACAGCGAGCGTACGTCGTCCATGGCCCCGAGGAAGCAGATCGCGAACGCGCAGACGAGCGTGACGAGGAGCTGACGCTGGTTGACGAGCGCAAGCCCCATCACGGTGTTCCACGGGATGAACGCTGCCGTGGCCACCATGAGCGCGATGAGGATGGCGAGCCCACCCAGACGCGGCGTCGGCACGGTGTGCACGCGCCGCTCGTCGGTCGGCTGATCCACGGCGCCGAGCGCGGTCGCAAAGCGCCGCACGAGCGGCACGAGTGCCCACGCCAGCACGGCGGCGAGCAGGAAGGCCCACCACGCGTCGCGGTACGCCGTATCGAGAAGGTCGCTCACGTATCCATGCTACCCATGGGATCGGGAACCAATGGCTATTTGGTACCGAACAGGCGATCGCCGGCATCGCCGAGCCCCGGGACGATGTAGCCCTTCTCGTTGAGCTGCTCATCGATACCGGCCACGTAGATGTCCACGTCGGGATGGTCGGCTTGCAGCCGGGCGATGCCCTCCGGGGCGGCGAGGATGGCGAGCATCTTGATGCGCGTCGCGCCGGCGCGCTTGAGCGCGTCCACTGCCACGGTGACCGAGCCGCCGGTGGCGAGCATCGGATCCAGCACGAGCACGTCGCGATGCGCCATGTCATCCGGAAGCTTCTCGTAGTAGGTGATCGGCTCGAGGGTCTCCTCGTCGCGGTACATGCCGATGTGACCGATTTTGGCGACCGGCACCATCTGGAGCACGCCGTCGACCATGCCCAGGCCCGCGCGCAGGATCGGCACCACGGCGACCTTCTTACCGCTCACCGCCTCGCCCATCATCTTGGTGATGGGGGTCTCGATCTCGACGGCCTCGGTCTCGAGATCCTTCGTGGCCTCGTACGTGAGCAGGTTGGAGATCTCCTCCACGAGCGACCGGAACTGCGCGGTGTCGCACTCGACCCGACGCAGGAGCGTGAGCTTATGGCGCACGAGCGGGTGGTCGACCTCGACGACCTTGCCGGTGAGCGCGGACGTGGTGGCGGTCTCGGTCATGCGTATCCTTCTTCGAGGTCAGTGTAGAGCGGGAAATCCGCGAGCAGCGTGGTCGCGCGATCGGCGAGCGCGGTGATGGCGTCGCCCTCGGCGTGCAGCGATTCGACCATGATGCGGCCGGTCTCGCGTGCGGCATCCTCATCGAACCCGCGCGTGGTCATGGCGGCCATCCCTGCGCGCACGCCACTCGTGACCATCGGTGGCTGATCATCGAACGGCACGGCGTTGCGGTTGACGGTGATGCGCACCTCGTCGAGGCGATCCTCCGCAGCCTTGCCCGTCCACTGCACGCCGCGCAGATCCGCGAGTACGAGGTGGGTGTCGGTGCCGCCGCTGATGAGCTTCCAGCCGCCGGCGGCGAGCTCCTTGCCCATCGCCTTGGTGTTGGCCACGATCTGCCGTGCGTAGGAGCGGTAGTCGGACGTCATCGCCTGCGCGAAGCAGGCGGCTTTCGCCGCGATGATGTGCTCAAGCGGTCCGCCCTGCATACCGGGGAACACGGCGCGATCGATCGCCTTGGCGTGCTCGGCGCGGCACAAGATGAGCCCGGAGCGCGGGCCGCGCAGCGTCTTGTGCGTGGTCGTGGTGACCACGTCGCAGTGCTCCACCACGTCCGGGTGCACGCCTGCGGCGACGAGCCCGGCGAAGTGCGCCATGTCGATCATCAGTCGCGCACCGACCTCGTCCGCGATACGCCGGAAGCGCGCTGCGTCGATCACACGCGGGTATGCGCTGCCACCCGCGACGATGAGCTTGGGACGATGCTCCTTCGCGAGACGCAACACGGCGTCGAAGTCGATGAGATGCGAGTCGCGATCGACGCCGTAGTGCACGAAGTTGAAGAGCTTGCCGCTGAAGTTGACGTTGTGCCCGTGGGTGAGGTGCCCACCGTGGTCGAGACTCATGGCAAGGATCGTGTCGCCCGGCTCGACGAGCGCCATGTATGCAGCGAAGTTGGCCTGGCTGCCCGCGTGCGGCTGCACGTTGGCGTGCTCGGCGCCGAAGAGCTCCTTCGCGCGCTCGATCGCGAGTGTCTCGACCTCGTCGACCACCTCGCACCCGCCGTAGTAGCGGCGCCCAGGATAGCCTTCGGCGTACTTGTTGGTGAGTACCGAACCTGCGGCCTCGAGCACGGCGCGCGACACGAAGTTCTCGCTCGCGATGAGCTCGATCTGATCGCGTTGGCGATGCAGCTCAGCCTTGATGTGATCGGCGAGGACGGGATCGCTGCCGCGCAGGGTGTGCGTGAGCAGCTCAGAGGATGCGGTTGTCGCCATGCGCGTGCCTTCGGGCGTCTGGTCGGCGCGCCGGGCGTCATGCCCGTGGCCGAGATCACCTGTGATCCTATCGCGCGCGGTCGTCGGGCGACGAGTGGTGGCCACACGGCCGTCGTCGGGGGTCGGCGGGGCCATTCGATCGAAGACCGACGCATCGTCTGGGCCGGGCCGGTACCCTTGCCAGCGCAAGGAAGCGCCCCGGGGAGGACGGCGCTTGCGAGACCGGCACGGAGGCTGGTCGCGTTGCCGTCCCCCACCCCTCGGGAGCACGTCTGAGGAGACGAGCAACATGAGCATCGCCGTTATGCCCCGCCTGATCGATCCCGCACTCACGGCCGCTGCCGCGAAGGGACCCATCGACGTCGTCGTGTTCTATGAGGCACCCCGGTCCAGCCTCGTACAAGACGCGACCAACAAGTTCGCTGCCATCGAGAAGATGCCGCTCGGCACTGCACGCAAGGTAGCCGCCTACGAGGCGCTCCACACCATCGGCACGGCGACTCTCGAAGCGCATCGCGCCGAGACGAGCGGTCTGGTGGCCGGTGGCAAGGCGACCGCAGTGGATGAGCTGTGGTCGGTCGGCGCTGTGCGCGTGCGGGGCGCGTCGCTCGAGACGCTCCAGTCGCTGACGGGCCCGGGCGTGGCGCGCATCATGCTCGATGAGCGCATCCCCGCTCCGACGCTCCCGAACCCGATCCAGGATGCCGCTGACGGCGCCGTGGAGCTGCCCGCACAGTTCGATCGCACCACGGGTGCCGCCGCTGCGCGCGCAACGGACGCTGATCCCTCCGCCGTATTTATGGACTGGGGCGTTCAGCGTATGAACGCGCCGGCCGCCTGGAAGCAGGGCATCACGGGTGCCGGCATCGTCATCGGCTCGCTCGACACCGGCGTGTTCGTTGGACACGAGGCGCTCAAGCACAACTACCGCGGAACGAACGCGGACGGCACGCTCTCCAACGACTACAACTGGAAGGATGTCGTCAAGGAGACCCCGGCCGGTGGGACCCTTCCGGATGGCTCGAAGTTCGAGGATGCGGACAAGGCCGCCAACGGCACGTCGCTGCGCCCGATCGACCTGAACGGTCACGGCACGCACACGTCCGGCAGCGCGGTCGGCTGGAGCCCCAAGCACATCACCGGTGTGGCGCCCGACGCAAAGCTCATCGTGGCGCGCGGTCTGGGTGAGGCGGGCGGCTCGATGTTCGATCTCGTCTCCGCCATGGAGTGGTTCATGGCACCGACCAAGGTCGACGGCACGTCGCCGCGCCCGGACATGGCACCGGACATCGTCACCAACTCGTGGGGCGGCGCGGCCACTGGGAACCCGTTCCTGTGGATGGCACTGCGCAACTGGCAGCGCTCGGGGATCATCCCCGTGTTCGCGTCGGGCAACAACCGTGTCGCCAAGCCGGGCGAGGTCGCGGTGCCCGGCATGTACCCGGAGACGATCACCGTGGGCGCGTCGGATCTCGACGAGAAGCGCGCGTGGTTCTCGATGTTCGGCCCAAGTGACTTCGCACATGACAAGAAGCCTGAGGTCATGGCGCCGGGTCACTGGACGTACTCATCGCTGCCCGACGGCACGGTACGCGACACCTTCCCGGTGAATGGCCAGGAGTACCCAGCGAGCGGCACGTCCATGGCGACGCCGCACGTGGCTGGCGCGATGGCGCTGTACCTGCAGGCGCACCCCGGTGCGAGCTTCCAGGATGTGATGGGCGCGCTCAAGAAGACGAGCGCCATGGCGAGCGCGCCGACCGAGGAGATGGGCTACGGCCGCGTGCAGGTCGAGAAGCTCATCGCGCCGGGCAGCATCGCTGCGGGCGCCAAGCTCACCGAGCAGGCGCGCGTGGATGAGCTCATGGCGCAGGTCGCCAGCGCCAAGGTCTTCAAGGAGGGCGTGCGCAAGCCCGGCCCGCCGACCAAGGCGCCTGCGGACAAGCACGCCATCGTCGCCTGACGCCCTACCGGCGCGAGGGGATCAGGGGCTCGTGCTGAGTACGGCGATCGCCTGAGCGGCGCGGCCGGCCTCGTCACGGACGACGATGACGTCGCCCGTGTCGGCCTCCCACGCGGTGAGATCGAGAATGGTCGATGCCGTCGCGGTAGGAAACGAGCCGCGATCGACGGCGCACGCGATGTGCTCGATGAGGGCTGGGTCGATGTCAGCGGGGCTGGTCGCGGGCTCGGAGCCCGCGACGTTGGCGCTGGTGGCCGCGACGGGCGGCAGCTCAAGCGCACCACCCGGCACGCGCAGCCCGATCGGACCGGGCACGCCACCCGTCAGCCATGGGAATGTGCCGTGCGGGTTGTGAACGATGAGCGTCCATGGACCCGGCAGGAGCGCCGCCACCGCCCACGACGCGCGATTCGACAGCTCTGGAAACGTGGTGCGGAGCTGGTCGATCGATGCGCAGATCACCGCGGTGGGCTGCTCCGGCCGACGTCCCTTGGCGGCGTACATCTTGGCGACGGCTGCCTCGTCGCTCGCGAGCGCTGCCAGTCCGTAGACGGTGTCGGTGGGGAGCACGACGAGCGCGCCCTGCTCGAGCGCACGGGTGACGAACTCCAGCTCGGAGCTGTCAGGGGTTGGATGCTTGATGACGAGCATGTTCAGCTGGCTCCAGGTGGGCGGTACCCGACCACGACACGGTCGATGCCCGCAAGATCGTCGAGCCCCGCCACGTCGACGAATCCGACGGCGTGCAGTGCGGCGGTGACGGGCCCGCGCTGTCCCTGCCCGTGCTCCACCGCAAGTAGTCCGCCCGGTTCGAGGATGGGCAAGGCTCCCGCAGCGAGCCGCGCGTAGAACGCATCTACGTGCTCGTCGTCTGGGACGAACAATGCAATGTGGGGCTCGTGGTCGCGCACGCCGACGGTGAGGCCGGCGTCGTTGGCACCTTCGACGTACGGCGGGTTGGCGACGACTGCGGCGACCTGACGCAGCTCGGCCACCGGCTCGAGCAGGTCACCGGCGCGTAGGTCGACCTCAACACCCAGGCGTGCGACGTTTGCGGCGGCAACGGCGAGCGCGTCGGGCGAGATGTCGGTGGCCACCACCCGCGCTCGGGCGCCGAGCTCGGCGGCGATGGTGATACCGACGCAGCCACTCCCTGTGCAGACATCCACGAACGTCGCGGACGTGGCTCGATCCGCGAAGTGCGTGAGGGCCAGCTCGACGAGGAGCTCGGTCTCCGGGCGCGGAATGAGCACACGCGCGTCGACCTCGAACTCACGCCCATGGAACCAGGCCGTGCCGAGCAGGTACGCGATGGGTTCACCGGTCTCGCGGCGCGCGACGAGCGCATCGATGCGTTCGACCTGTGCGGCGTCGAGCTCGCGATCCCCGTGCACGCGCAGGCCCACACGATCCAGCTCGCTCACGTGGCCGACGAGGAGCTCAGCGTCCAGCCGCGGTGTGTCGCCCACACCGGCTGCAGCGATGCGCACCACGGCGCGTTGCCACACAGCATCCACGGTGTGTGCGGGCTCGCTCACCCGCCGCCGAACCGCTCGGCGAGCTTGGCGCGCTGCTCCTCCTGCTGGAGCGCCTCGACGATCTCCTCGATCTCGCCCGCGAGGATGCGATCGAACTGGTGGATCGTCAACCCGATGCGATGGTCGGTGACGCGACCGTCGGGCTTGTTGTACGTGCGGATCTTCTCTGCACGGTCGCCGGTGCCAATGGCACTACGACGCTGTTCACCGAGCTCGGCGGCGGCCTTCTCCAGCTCCGCCTCGTGCAGGCGCGTGCGAAGAACGCGCATCGCGCTGTCGCGGTTCTGGTGCTGCGACTTCTCGTTCTGACATGTCACGACGATGCCGGTCGGCACGTGTGTCAGTCGCACGGCGCTGTCGGTGGTGTTGACGCTCTGCCCGCCCGGTCCACTCGACCGGTAGACGTCCATGCGCACGTCGCTCATGTTGAGCTGCACCTCGACCTCATCCACCTCGGGGCGCACCACGATCGATGCAGTTGAGGTATGGATGCGGCCCTGCGATTCGGTGCTCGGCACACGCTGCACGCGGTGCACGCCGCTCTCCCACTTGAGCTTGGAGAAGGCGTCCTCGCCGGCCACGGAAAAGAACGCTTCCTTGTAGCCGCCGGCGTCACCCTCACTGGTGGAAATGACGCTGATCTTGAGGCCAGCCTTGTCGGCGTAGCGCATGTACATCGCGGCGAGATCGCCCGCCCAGATAGCCGCTTCGTCGCCGCCAGCGCCCGGGCGGATCTCGAGGATGACGTCCTTGTGGTCGTTGGGATCCGGCTCGACCATCGCGAGGCGGAGCTGGTCCTCCACGTCGGGGATCTCCGTCTCCGCAGCCGATCGCTGGAGCTTGGCCATCTCGCGGATCTCGGCCTCGCCGTCGTCCTGCATCTCGGCGGCCTCGGCCAGCTCGGCGTGCAGCTCGCGCCACCGTCCGGCGAGCTCGGCGGCACCTTTGAGCCGGTGATGCTCGCGCGTGATCTCGACCGCGCGCTTTTGATCGTCGAACAGGGCGGGGTCGCCGAGCTGTCGCTCGACCTCGGCGAAGGAGCGCTCGATCTCAGCTACGAAGGATTCCACACGCGCGATGATACCCGGCCAGCGCGCTGCAAGCGGGTTCGCGCGTTGAATCGACGGACGCGGCGTGTAGCCTGTGCGCCATGGCGCCCCCGAGACACACACCGCGCGCGCGACGTGCGGGAGCCACCACCCCGCCGCCGCCCCCGGCTCGTCGCGGGCGTATCCGGGGTGCATTTCGAATCCTGGCGCGGGTTCTGGTGTACGGCGCGCTGTTCGCCGTGGGCGCGTGGGCCGGGCTGGTGAGCTCGGCGTTCCCTCAGCTCGATGATCTCGAGGCGCGCGCCGAGGTGCGACAGGTGCCGGGCGCGATCTACGCACGGGACGGGAAAACCGTGCTGCGCCGTTTGCGCGCGCCCGAAAGCCGCACCTACATCGAGGAAAGCGATCTCCCGGACGTGCTCGTGGATGCCGCTGTGGCGGCCGAGGATCGGCGCTTTTTCGAGCACAATGGCGTTGATGTGCGTGGCATCGCGCGCGCGGCGCTCGTGGATGTCCGGGCCGGCGCCGCCAAGCAGGGTGGCTCGACGATCACGCAACAACTCGTCAAGAATGCGTACGTGGGGCCGGACCGTTCGATAGGTCGCAAAACGCGCGAGGCGGTGCTCGCCGTGGCGCTCGAGACCCGCTGGTCCAAGCGGCGCATCCTCGCGGCGTACCTCAACACCGCGTATTACGGCAGCGGGCTCTACGGCATCGCGGACGCGGCGCGCGGGTATTTCGACGTACCGATCGCGAAGCTCTCCCCCGCCCAGGCGGCGATGTTGACGGGCCTGCTCACGGCGCCCGAGCGCAACAACCCCGTCACCAATCCGGCCGGGGCGCGCGCCGAGCGCGATCGCGTTCTGGGGTCAATGCGGGAGACGGGCGCGCTCGATGCGGCGCGGTTCGCGCGTGCGGAGGCCTCCGCCATCACCCTGCGCAAGTCTCCGGCACGGAAGGGCCGTGGGGAGATCGCGCCGCAGTTCGCGGACGCCGTCGCGAGCATCCTCATCGAGCGCTACGGCGTGCGGCGAGCGCTCGGAAGCGGGCTCAAGGTGACCACCACCCTCGACGCCACGTTGCAGGCCGAGGCAAACCGGGCGCTGGTGCCGGTGCGTGCGCTCGGGCTCGATGCGGCGCTCGTGGCCATCGACCCGACGACGGGCGAGGTGCGCGCCATGGCCAACGGCGGCGGTGCGCGTACCACGGCGTTCAACGTCGCCCTCGATGGTCGTCGCCAGCCCGGATCGGCGTTCAAGCCGTTCATGCTTGCGGCGGCGTATGACAACGGGCTCACGCCGAAATCGCCCGTGTTGAGTGCGCCGTTTGACAAGGCCTATGACGGCGGACGATTCCGCGTGAACAACGGCGGCGGATACGCAGGCAAAACGACGCTCGAGCGAGCCACCTGGCAGAGCGACAACACGGTGTACGCGCGGTTGCAGGAACGGTTCGGCATCCAGTCGGCGATCGACATTGCGCGTGCGGCGGGTATCCGCTCGGACATCGACGCGGTGCCGGCTGCGGTGCTCGGGGCACTCCCGGAGGGCACAACCCCGACCGAGCTCGCGCACGCCTACGCGACCTTCGCGGCGCACGGCAAGCGTACCTCGCTGGTGCAGGGTGGTGGCCCACGCATGGTCGGGCGCGTGGTCGAGGGCGCGGACGCTGGTGAGCACACGTGGCGCCCCACGTCGGTGCGCCGCGAGACGATCCCGCGCGGCGAGGCTGACCTGGTCACCGCGACGCTGCGGGGCGTGATCCGCACGGGCACGGGTCAGGGCGCGTCGATTGGGCGCCCGGCGGCAGGCAAGACGGGCACCACCGAGGATTACCGCGACGCGTGGTTTGTGGGCTACACGCCCAATCTCGCCGTGGCGGTGTGGGTGGGTCACGCGGAGGGAGGGGTGCCAATGCGCACCGAGAACGGTGGTGGACCGGTCACCGGCGGCAGCATCCCAGCATCGATCTGGCGGTCGTTTATGACCGAAATGGTCGAGGGGACACCCGTCGCGCAGTTCAACCTCGAGACCCCGAAGTTCGTCACTGCACGCATCGACCCCGACAGCGGCCTGCTCGCCGGGGTGTGGTGCGAGGGCGCGGAAACGGCCACATTCATCCAGGGGAAAGAACCCACGGAGAACGCGACGGACTGCGCAGCGACAACGCGGCCCGCGCCCGACCTCGTGGGGTTGTCACTCAACGAGGCGCGTGGCGTGCTCGCGGACGGGGAGTTCGCACCGGGTGGTGACGTTGAGGAGCGGTTTGTCACACAGCCGCTGCGCATCGGTACCGTGCTGAGTCAGGAACCGCCGGCCGGTACCGAGATCGCGCGTGCCGACACGATTGCGCTCGTAGTGGGCGCGGATCCGTTCGGTCGCTGAAGGCGGTCAGAACCGCTTCGACAGGAACGGGCTGCCTGCCAGACCGAAGCGCCAGGGCAACTCCTGGGCGACACTGATGCCGATGCGTGGTCCGGCGGCGAGGCGATCGGCGGGGAGCGGGAGGTCGATGCCGGCGACGCGTGCGGCGTCGACGTCGCACACCAGGCGTGGCCCGGCGCTCGTGTCCTGCACGGCGTCTGCCACGGTCAACCCGTCTGTCATCAGATCGATCCCCGCGTCCTGCGGACGCAGGTCGAGCGCAACGACGAGCTTGGCTGGACCGCTGCACAGGTCACGCATGCGCCAGCTCGCGGGATCCACGCCGCGCAGGACGGAACGACGCTCGCGCATCAACTCCTCCCCTACTACGGGAATGGCAGCGCGAAAGAGGACTGCCTCACCTGAGCCCTCGGGCCCGGTGACGACGTTGGCGCACCAGTGCATGCCGTAGGTGAAGTAGATGTAGAGGGAGCCGGCGGGGCCGAACAGATCGTCCGTGCGTGCGGTGCGACGCCCGCCGAACGCGTGGCACGCCGCCTCTTCTTGGTGGTACGCCTCGACCTCGGCGAGCACGGCGGCGGTGCCGCGGCACACGAGGGTCCAGCCGAGCAGGTCGGGCGCGACATCGGCCGGGTGACGCTCCGGGGCGAGGGCAGAGCGGGTCACACGCTCAGCCCACGTCGAGCACCTCGCGTAGCTCATACGCCACGCGCGCCTGCTGCTGCGGCGACATTGTCGGGAAGAATGGAATGGCGAGCGAGCGCGCGGAGATCGATTCGCTCACCGGGAACATGCCCTCGGTGAAGCCCACCTCGCGGTACATCGGCTGGAGGTGGATGCTCGGCAGATACGGCTTGCACTGGATGCCGCGCTCGATGAGCTGCGCCATCACATCGTCGCGATCAATGTCTTCATCGAGGACGACCCAGTAAACGAACCACGAGCGCTGGTTGCCGTCGTGGTCGGCGAGCGGCAGCGTCACCCCCGGGATGTTCGCGAGCGTGCGGCCGTACTCGTGCGCGACCTCGCGGCGCATGGCGAGCATGCGCGGGAGCTTCTCGAGCTGCGCCACGCCGATGGCGCTCGCGATGTCACTCAGGCGGAAGTTGTAGCCGAGGCGATCGTGCTCGAGCCACTGACCGGTGTCAGCACGGCCCTGGTTGATGAGTGAGCGCCACTGCTCGGCAAGGTCGTCATCGTCAGTGCAGAGCATGCCGCCCTCACCCGTGGTGAGCTGCTTGTTGGCGTAGAAGGCGAACACGGACGGCCAGCCGGTGCCCGAGCCGACCATGCGTCCTTGGAAGCGGGCGCCGAGCGCCTCGCAGGAATCCTCGACCATCGTGAGCCCGTTGTGGCGAGCGATGGTGTCGAGGGAGATCATGTCGGCCGGCCAGCCGAAGATGTCGACCGGGACGATGCCGCGCGTGCGGTGGTTGACAGCGGCATCCACGGCGAGCGGATCGAGATTGAGCGTGTCAGCATCGATGTCGGCGAAGCGAATCGAGGCGCCCGTGTAGCGCGCGATATTGGCGGAGGCAATGAACGAGAACGGGCTGGTGATGACCTCGTCGCCGGGCCCCCAGCCGGCGGTGATGGCGGCGACGTGCAGTCCGGCAGTGCCGCTCGAGACAGCGACTGCGTGGCGCACGCCAACGAAGTCCGCGAAATCGTTCTCAAACCGGGTGAGCATCGGGCCCAGGCTCAGGCGACCGGAGCGGATGACCTCCGTGACCAACTCGATCTCGCGCCCGTTCAGAAAGGGCTGCGCGAGCGGCACGACGTTGGGGTCGGTCGCGACATCAGTCGGTGCCTCAGCTTGCATCACCATACGGCGGGTCTACCTCTCGGAGCGGGGCGCAAACGGCGTGGGAGCGCCGTACGTTACCCATGCTATCGAGCGCGGCGGCGGGCCGAGGTCGGCGCGGCAGCCAGAGCGGGCGGTGTGGGCCGGCGCGCGGGCCGCGATGTGGCGGGTGCTTCGATGACGGGAGTCGGGCATGAGCGAGCGATGGTCCCCTGCACACCACAGAGCCCAGCGATCGCGAGGATCGCCGGGCTCGGAATGGTCGTGCGTGTCCGAATGTGTAGTCAGCGTCAGCAGTAGACGCGTGCGGTGCCAGTGAGCTGCCAGGAGGCGGAGGTGGAGCGGCCATTGGTGGTCCAACCCCAACCGTTGCGATGCGCCCACACTGGGTAGCGCTCGTCGCGGCGTAGACAGCCCTGGCGGACGCTCCGTGTCGCCCAAGCGACGCAGTAGTAGCCACCGGTGCTCGGGACCCGGCAGTTACCGTCTTCGGTGTAGGTCGGGTATCCGCCCACGACGCCGATGTACGCGGCGTTTGCGGAAGCCGGAATGACGAACACAGCAAGCGTCACGACGAGGACGAGCAGGAGCTTGAGTGTGGAACGCTTCATGTGAGGACCTTCGGGGGAGCGGGGTATTGGCAAGCGGGGTGTGGTACCAACGTCACACGGGTCCTGCGATCTGTCAACACCCTATTTCGAGGCGTCTTCACGAGAATCGGCCATGCTGTGACCACAGTCGCCGCGAGATCCACGTTTGTTCGCACTATGTGCGCAAACGTGGATCTCAACGGGATGAAGATGGGCCGCGCGCGGGCGCGTCGGTCGGGCGAGCGGTCGGGCGCGTCGGCGGGCGAGCGGTCGGGCGGGGATCAGGCCAGGGAGACGACGCGGGCGAGGTTGAACTCGCCACCGGCGCAGAGGGTCTCGATCACGGTGGCGGGCGGGGCCTCGTCAAAGCTCACGGCCATGAGCGCGGTGCCCGAGCCGTCGCGAGCGACCGCCATGTTGGCGATGTTCACGCCGGCTGAACCGAACGCGGATCCGACCTTGCCGATCACGCCGGGCACGTCGCCGTAGCGCAGAAATGCCATGTGCGGAACGAGCTCGATGTCGATCTCAAAGCCCAGGACGCGGGTCAGCCAAGGGCGGTCGTCCGCGCCGATCGTGGTGCCCACGACCTCGGCCGACCCGTCTGCTGCATCGACGCTCACGACGGCGAGCGCGCGATAGGTGCGGGCCGCCTCGTCCGTGCTCGTCTCCACCGTCAAGCCGCGCTGAGTCGCCACATGCGGGGCGTTCACGACGTTGACGGGCTCGTCCGTGGCGCCCGTGAGCAGCCCCACGAGCGCGCCCGTGGAGAGCATGCGCACGTCGAAGCCGGCGATATCGCCCCGTGCGGCAACACGCAGCGTGCTGGGCGCGCCGCCGGCAAGCTGGCCTGCGAGGCGCGCGAGGCGCGATACGACGGGCACCCATGGCTGGAGCGCCTCAAGGTCCTCGGGACCGATGGCGGGGACATTGACAGCGCTGGTCACGACGCCGCCGCACAGCGCCGCGACGACCTGCTCGGCGACCTGCTCACCCGCGCGGTCTTGGGCCTCGGCGGTGGAGGCGGCGAGATGCGGCGTGACGAGCACTTTGGTGCGATCAAAGAGCGGATGGTGCGGCGGCGGCTCGACCGGAAATACGTCGAGCCCGGCGCCACCCATGTGACCTGCCGCCATCGACGCCTCGAGCGCGTCGAGATCGACGAGCGGGCCACGTGCGGTGTTGATGACGAAGGCCCCCTTGGGCATGAGCGCGAACTCGCGCGCGCCGAGCAGATCGCGCGTGTCGGGCGTGAGCGGCATGTGCAGGCTCACGACGTCGGCCTGCGTGAGCGCCTCATCGAGCGTGGCGGCGTACTCGACACCGATGCTCTGGAATCGCTCCTTCGGAAGGAAGGGGTCGTAGCCGACAACGCGCATGTCGAAGGCGCGGGCGCGCTCGGCGACGAGCTGCCCGATGCGACCCATGCCAAGCAGCACGAGCGTACGTCCGGCGAGCTCGATGCCGCCGAGCTGGGAGCGCTGCCACTCCCCCGCCTTGAGCGTGGCATCGCCGCGACTGACATTGCGTGCGAGCGCGAGCATGAGACCCATGCAGTGCTCGGCGACGCTCAGCACGTTGCTGGTCGGAGCGTTCACGACCACGATGCCACGTTGGGAGGCGGCATCGAGGTCGACGTTGTCTACGCCCACGCCCGCACGGCCGATCACGCGCAGGCGGGTGCCGGCGTCGATGAGGTCAGCGTTGAGCTTGGTGGCGCTGCGGATGACGATCGCGTCGAACTCCGCGATGCGCGCGGTGAGCCCCTCGATGTTCCAGCCGTCGGCGATCTCCACGTCGCAGCGAGCCTTGAGTGCGGCGATGCCTGCGTCGGCGATGCGCTCGGCGACGAGCACCCGGGGGCGCTCCCCGGCGACATGAACAGTGGTGTCAGTAGCAGGTGCCGTGGTGGTGGCGGTCATCAGGCCGTGACCTCGACGTCGGCGCCGAGCAGGGAGCGTTGTGCAGCCGCGACGCCCGCGCCCACCTCGATATCCATGCCGATCTCCACGAGTCCACGTTCGAGCGCGGCGATCATGAGCACCTGATCCAGGTCGTTGACCCAGCCGCAGTGACCGAGGCGGAAGATCTTGCCCTTGAGGTCGTCCTGGCCACCAGCGATGGTGACGCCGTACTCCTTGAGCGTGGCGGGAATCTTGGTGCCGTCCACGCCCTCGGGCACGCGCACGGCGGTCAGCACGCACGAGCTCTCGTCGTCGGCGGAGAAGAGCTCGAATCCGAGCGCTTTGACCGCCGCGCGCGTGGCGCGTCCGAGTCGAGCGTGGCGGGCGTACACGTTGTCGAGTCCCTCCTCCATCATGATCTGGAGCGCGACGCGCAAGCCGAGCACGATGGTGAGCGCCGGCGTGACGGGCGTGGACGGCGGCGTCTTGCGCTGTGCGTCCACGGTCTTGGCCCAGTCGAAGTACCAGCGACCAGCCGTGGTCTCGCGGGCACGCTCAAGCGCGCGCGGGGAGATCGAGGCGAATCCCAGACCGGGCGGCACCATAAGCGCCTTCTGCGAGCCGGAGATGACGCTGTCCCAGCCCCATGCATCCGCACACATCTCAGTGGCGCCGAGCGAGCTAATGGCGTCGAGCACGAGCAGCACGTCCGTGCCCGCCTGCGCTCGGATCGACTCGGCGAGGGCGGCTGCGTCGCTCACCGCGCCCGTGCTCGTCTCCGAGTGGGTACAGAAGGCAACGCGCGCGTTGGGGTGGGAGGCCACGAACGCACCCACCGCGTCCGGGTCGGGGCGCTGCCCGCGCTCGGTCTCGTGCACGTGCACAGTGGCGCCGTAGCGTTCGGCCATCTGGGCCCACCGCTTGCCAAAGCGGCCGTGCGTCGCGACGCAGACCTCATCACCGGGACGCACGAGATTGGCGACAGCGCTCTCCATGGCACCCGATCCCGACGACGAGAACGTCGCCACATCGTGCTCGGTGCCGAACACCTGTTGCAGCCCGGTGAGCGTCTCGCCGAACGCCTCCTGCCACGCCGCCGTGCGGTGATGGATGATCGGCGCGCTCATCTCACGCAGCACCGCGTCGGGCACCGGAGTCGGGCCGGGCGTGAACAGATGGGTCTTCTTGGGGCGCAGGGGATCCATGCGTGACACGTTACCCCACCACGCGGAACGGAACCGCGTGGGACCCCTGGAGGCCGCGCCGAATCAGGCGGTCGTTACGTCGAACCGCGCGATGTCGGTCGCGCCGACGATGGCTCGCAGCGCGGGGTGCGGGTTCGAGATGTCGACAGTCGTGCGCGTCGCAAACCCGTCGATCTTGTGCAGCACAACTCCGGCGTCGAGCACCTTGCTGCCAAACGGAGTCGATCGCATCGCGAAATTCGGTCGCGCCGTCCCCAGTGCGGTCACATAGAACGCACCATCGGATGCCTGCATGACGGCGTGTGCAACCCCGGTATTGCCGACGAACTTCGCCGTCGCTCGCGCGTGCGCCGCTGCGATCGCATCCTCGAGCCCACCGGCGACCGGTGAGAAGTCGCTCACGCCTCCGTTGATGAGCTTGTTCGCCTGCTTCGCGTACTCGATACCCGTGCTGATCGAAAACGTGCGGGGCAGTGTTGCGAGCCTGGCGTACGCAGCATCGAACGAGGCTGACGACGGCATTGCGACGGCGTCCTCACCCTTGGAGCGCCCCTTGTCGTCGATGACCGTGATAGTCGCGATGCTCTGCGTCCACTGCGCAGGGCCGTCGACTCGATTGCCACCATCGATCGGCACGGGCGTGACGACACCGGAGGTGGTCGGGCGCGCGACAGACGGGACGATCGTGACAGCGTTCATGGGACCGCAGAAGAGTTAGGGAAGTGTGAGAACCCAACCTAGATCGACCACTGTACGACCAGATAGCCCAACGAAGTCATTCGGGCATCCTCGCCCCATGTTCGGTCCGCATCGGGACATGACTCGTGGTGACGTGCATATATCAGAACGCGGTGGAGGCGTTCACCTTGCGCATCGGCGAATCGTTGCCGATGCGGTCACGCGCGACGACGTAGAACGTGTAGATCGAATCGGATTCCAGGTTGCGGATGAACGCCGCGCGCTTGGGTGTGAGCGCCACCCGCGACATCGTGCCGTCGGTGTAGGCCACGTACACGGCGTAGCTGAAGGCGCCACCCTTGGGGGCGTTCCAGCTGAGCGTCACCGAGGTGCGCGCGGACCGGGTCATTCGAGCCACAGGCACGGGGTTGATCCCGCCCATGCCGCCGCCGGCGGTGCGAGCCGTGGCGATCCAAGCCCGATAGCTCGCGACGCGCGTGTAGGCGCCATAGGTCGCGGCGCCACAGAGGCCGCCGTAGCTGACGATACCGACCTGCTGCCACTGCCCCAGGCCGTCGCCCACGACGAGCGGGCCACCCGAATCTCCCTGGCAGGTGTCCTTGCCGGTGGTCCCGTTGTTGGCGTCGGCGTCCGAATCCGGGATGCCGCCACACAGAAACAGCGTCGTGTTGATGATGCCGTTATCATCGCTCAGACCCGGTTCCTGGGTCGACGCGCATGCAGTGTCAGAGGCGATGGGGAACTGGACCTGGAACAGTCCGTTCGGGTAGGCGTCACCCTTGCCCCACGCGATGACATTGCCCCACCCGGCTGCCCACGGGCCGGTGGCTTCGGACCCGACGATGCCCGCGCCGTTGCCCCACCATGCGTCGTTGGCTGGCTGGATGGGCGAGATCACCTTCACGCGATCGTTGAGTACCATCGGCGCCTGCAGGCGCAGGATCGCGAGGTCATTGATGCCGCTCGCGGTGTTCCACTTCGGGTGGATGAAGACGTCCTTCACGCTGCGGCGCTGACCCAACTTCTCCTCGCTGAGTGCGTTCACGCCAGCGGTGACGGTCACCCCATTCGGCAACGTCTTGTAGTCGATCCCCTCCTCGATCTCTTCGAAGCAGTGCGCTGCGGTGAGGACGAGGTTCGGGGCAATGAGTGATCCACCGCACGAGTGCGATGCGCGGGCAGTCCTCCCCTTGTTGCCGATCGAGACGACGAACGGCCACATGTCCACCTGACGCTCCGCACTGACCGCCAGCCCGTTGATGATGCGTCCCGATGGATGGGCCTCCGCCGGGGATGCGTTCATGAGCGTCACTGCGAGCAACATGCATGAGAAGAGGACGCCGAGGCGGCGCCAGCGACGAAGGTTCACCATGCGGCGAACCGTGCCCGGTTCGTTCAGAAGCCTAAACGCGTCAACATCGAACTTGATTGCTTAAGTTCGACGGATCTCTGCCGATGATGCTGCGAAGGCCACCTGAACTCGACTTCGGAGCGGTACGAACATGCCTCGATCCAACTGGAAATTTGTTGCTCTTCTCATACTCATCGCACTCAGTGCGTCGGCAATCGGTGGCGTGTCTGGCGTGACGTCGAACGGCACTGTTGCCAAGCTTGCGGCTCCCAAGAGCGCGAAGTTACTGGCCAAGGCGTCCTCGAGTTCCGCGCTTCCTGCTGACGCCACGTCTGGCGTGTACATGGGCGAGTTCGACGCGTTCGGTTTCGGCTCGCAGAAGATCTGGTGCGACGTCATGCCCGGCGGCGGATACGGCATCGCGTTCACGACGTGGAACGGATGGTTCTGCTACGGCCGCGCGTACATCGGGAAGGTGGATGGCACGCATCGATACCTGAGTGGCATGGTCGCCGTGCGGGACGATACCAAGCGCTTCTTCCCGTCTCGCGGCCAGTACCGGTACCTCACCACTGTCTCTGAGGCCGGGGGCGCCGTGCGCTACCCCACGCTGAACGGCATCACCACTCCCACCGACGCAACGACCGTGGTGTGGGGTTCAGGAGGCGGCTCGACCAGCGGCGCGCCCATGGGCACGCGATCCGTGTTCGGTGGTTCATCCGCTGAAGTGTGGTGCGACGTCGTGCCCGGCGGCTACTACGGCGTTGCGTTCACGGCCCCAGGCGCAGCGAAGTCCTTCTGTTACGCACGTGCTTTCGTGAATGAGGGCGCAGGAAACTGCTCGTACCAAGGCGGCGTGATGTGGATGCCTCCCAGCGGCGAGAGCGTCTTCGTTGGCCGCGGGCCGGCGTACACCACGTCCAGGCGTTACGCGGCGAACGGATCCACCGGCTCGTACACGAGTCCGACAGGTGCGGCCTGTGCTGGTGGCGTAGCGACCGGACCACCTCCCGTACCCAAGCCCGGCGGTAGTGGCGGCAACGGCGGTAGTGGCGGTAGTGGCAGCGGCAACGGCGGCAACGGCGGCAACGGCGGCGGCACAAATCCATGCGAAGGATGCGGTGCAGGCGGCGACGAGACCGACCCCATTGTCCCGCCCCCGGCACCCAAGCCGACCTACAAATTCGCGCCGCGCAAGGTGGAGATCTCGACGAAGTCGGGGGCGGCGTTCAAGGTGGTCGCGGACTCGCGATCGAGCTATCGGCCAACCGGGCGCTACGTCAACTTCCGCAGGTATGTCGATGTTCATAGGTGCGGCGGCGAGAACGGCTGTGTCAACATTTCACCGATCCTGTACACAGGGCCGGCGCCATCCATCCAGGTGGGCAAGACGGGTAAGGTGACGGTCATCCTCAAGTCGTCCAGAGCCACCGGATTCGGACTGCGTCCGTCGATCATCGTGACCTTCATAGCGTCGAACCAGGCATTCCTCGTGTCTGACTACGCGTTGGGCGTCAGCTCGATCTTTGCGAGCTCACCGATTGGCTCGGAGTGCCGTCCGGGCAAACCCTGCTAAACCTAGAAGCTCGTTCGAGATGGCTTGCTTCGACATGACGTTCCTCAACGGGCGTCGAGCAGCTCGACGATGAGGTCCTTGGAAGCGCCCGGATCAGCCTTGCCCTGCATGGCCTTCATCGTCTGGCCCACGAAGAAGCCGACGAGGCTCTCCTTGCCGCCCTTGTACTGGGCCACCTGTGCGGGGTTGGCGTCGAGGAGCCCCTCGATGACCTCGCGCAGCTTGCCGCTGTCGCTCACCTGCGCCAGGCCTTCCGCCTCCACCACTGCCGCCGGATCGATGCCGTCGTCGGCGATACGCACGAGCAGCTCCTTCGCCACGGCGCCGCTGATGGTCTTCGTGGCCACCAGATCGACGAGCCCAGCGAGCTGAGCAGGAGTGACGGTCTTGCCCTCCTTTTGCAGTGCGAGCAGCTCACCCATGGTCCAGTTGGCGACGAGCTTGGAGTCGGCCGCACTGGCGGCCTCTGCTGCAGCCTCGTAGAAGTCCGCCGTGCTCGCCGTGATGTTGAGCACCTCAGCGTCGTAGCTCGACAGGCCGTACTGCTCCGTGAAGCGCGCCATGCGCGCCATCGGCAGCTCGGGCATGTCTGCAGCTACGCGCGCGATGTGGTCGGCCGTGACCTCGATCGGCACGAGGTCCGGCTCAGGGAAGTAACGGTAGTCGTGTGCCTGCTCCTTGGACCGCAGCGAGCGCAGCGCGCCCGTGGTGGGGTCGTAGTGCAACGTCTCTTGCTCGATGCTTTCGCCGCGCTCGAGCTTGTCGACCTGGCGCGCGAGCTCGGCGTGGATGCCGCGCTCGATGAACCGGAACGAGTTCATGTTCTTGAGCTCGGTCTTGGTGCCCAGCTCGGTGGCGCCGCGCGGGCGGATAGAGATATTGGCATCGCAGCGCAGCGAGCCCTCCTCCATGTTGCAGTCGCTCACGCCGAGCGTCTCGATGGTGCTCTTGAGCAGCGTGAGGAAGCGTCGGGCGTGCTCGGGCGAGGTGATGTCGGGATCCGTGACGATCTCCACGAGCGGCGTGCACACGCGGTTGAAGTCGACGAAGGAGTGGGAGCTGTCGGCGATGCGGCCGCTTGAGCCGGCGTGGACGAGCTTGGCAGCGTCCTCTTCCATGTGCGCGCGCGTGATGCCAACGCGGAACGTGCCGCCGTGGCCATCGGGCACGTCGAGGTAGCCCGGCCCGCAGATAGGATCCTCGTACTGGCTGATCTGGTACGCCTTGGGGCTGTCCGCATAGAAGTAGTTCTTGCGGCTGAAGGTGGTGCGGTCCGCGATCTCGCAGTTGAGCGCGAGACCGATCATCACCGCGTAGTCCACCGCGCGCTTGTTGGGCACTGGCAGCACACCCGGGTGCGCCAGGCACACCGGGCACACGTGCGTGTTGGGCGCCGCGCCGAACTCGAGCCGGCAGCGGCAGAACATCTTGGTCTTGGTGGAGAGCTGGATGTGGATCTCGAGCCCCATGACGGGCTCCCACTTCTCCAGATAGGCCTCGGTGACTTCACTCTGCATGCTCATGTGAGCAATCTATCCGAGGCGGCTCACGAGCGCTCGGCCGTCAGGAATCTCTGAACACTCCAACGCCGAACGCGGCGAGCGACACGGCGCCGATCGATGCGGCGACCACGCCGGACCCCTTGCCGCCTATGATCCACAGTCCCTCGGCGACCATCACTCCGCCCATGCCCGCGCCGATGAGCTCGGGCGCCAGGCCCTGTCCCTTCGGATTGTGGACCGCCCCTTGCGCGGAGATGCCGCCGAACACGATGCCCGCGCCGAGCAGCACCATTCCGAATGCCTTCTGAGGAATCTGCATGTGTGTCTCCGGTTTCGCGGCCCGATGCCGCACTCGTCCCACCGTCACATCGAGCAACCACGGCCGAAGGTTCCACGCGCTGTCATCGGAATGCGCCTCACAGCCCGACGACGGCCGAATCGGGACCCGTTGCGGCCGGTAGGGATGCTGGCACGTTGCGGGCGCACCTGCATGACCCGACGGTCAGGTGGAAGGCGCCGACGGCGTGAGGACCGACGAGGACGCGCGCACGATGTTACTGGTGGTACCGCTCATCCTTGGTGGCTCCTACCTGGCTGTCGACGCGGTTCGATTCCTCGCGGGAGGGGGCTCGGTGAGCGGAGGCGGCACGCCGCACGGCACGCTCACCGGATTCGCGCTCGGATACCGCCACCTGGTGGGCTTCGTGCTCAAGCACGCGACCGAGCCACGCAACGTTCTGACCGCGATCAAAGCGGAAGCGCGGGGGCGTCAGCTGGAATCACAGCTGTTCTGGAGCGGCGAGAAGCACAACGGCTACGACAACGGGCCTGACGCCTATCGCCACGCGTTCGGCTCCGCCCTCATCGCCTACCGGCTCATCGTCGAACGCGGGATGGCACCCGAGGAGGCGGCGGCGTTCATGCGCGAGATGGGCGTGGCGCACGAAGACGACTCGTTCCTACGCGGCGCGCACTACACCGGCTCGCGCACTATGGATCTCCACAACAATGAGGCCGGCATGGCCGTGGCGCTCGCCCAGGCGCGAGACGGCGCCGTGCGCGCACAGCCCCCGGCGGAGCAGGAATGGATCCTCTCCGAAGCGATCCTCACCGCCATTCGCGGCGGCGCGATGGTCGTGCTCGACGCGCCCGACGATCGCGTGCGCCCCTCGACCGCGCGCGACATCACTCACCCGATCGTCGAACCGACGCCGCGCACGGCCTTCGAGCGCTGACGCGCGACGGCGAGGGCGCGTGGTCGGTCGCGTGGTGCATCGCTGCGCACGAGCGACCCGGAACACATCGCACCCCCCGCGCGATGTACAGGTCGGAGCGCACACCGTCGGGACACGGTTGCGAGATTCGGGATGACGCGAGTCAAGGGACGCAGACATGATCACATCGAGAGCAGCCGGCATGATCGGCACCGCGACACTGGCGTTTGCCGCGTCTTCAATCGCCGGGTTCGTAGCCGAACAGTCGATGTTCGATGCCACGGACCCAGAGAGCAACGCAGGCGCCCTCTGGATTGGCACGGTGCCGTTCATTGCCGGTGGTATTATTGCCGGAGCCGAGATCCCAGCCGCATTCGGCAGAACCACCTACGGCACCTCGGCGCTCGCGGGCGCCCTAGCCGGCGCCCTGATCGGGTTCGGAGCCGGCTGCGCGAAATCGACCATCGACGCCTTCGACGCTGCCTAGGTAGTGCTTGAGCGGTTATGCGTCGCGGATTCGGATTCTGCGTTGGCAGGTTGGGTAGCGGCCGGTGCTGAGGGTGATCATCGGTCCGATGATCCGGATCGCCTGGGGCAGTGTCAGTC
>Ga0105047_10003597_pt1 | contig 27285 bp, 20 predicted proteins | sample MAT04_FD_78384 | JGI IMG/M metagenome (GOLD analysis project Ga0105047, IMG submission 78384) | Freshwater microbial communities from Lake Fryxell liftoff mats and glacier meltwater in Antarctica - MAT-04 (megahit assembly) | ecosystem: Environmental > Aquatic > Freshwater > Ice > Liftoff... | reverse complement strand
GTCCCGGGATCGACGCGAACGAATCGAGGCGTCGATCAACCCCCGAACATCACCCTCGGCGAACCGGTCCGAACTGCCACGACCATCATGAAGATCAACACCGCCATCATGAACAACGTCAGCAACGCTGTCACCCGTGTCGCCAGCGGTCGTGCCGCCAGCGGTCGTGCCGCCAGCGGTCGTGCCGGCCTCGCCCGTGTCGGCCATGCCTGTTGCGGTTGCTGCGGAAACGCTTGTTGCGGAACCCGCCTGGTGATGCTCGAACATGTGTACGAGTCTAAAGATGGGCTGTGACAGCGAATCGCCCACATCGCAGCTCGCTCAGCACCTACTGAGCACGGCTCCTCACCGAACTCCTCGACGGCATGCGACCACAAGCGGGCGCTAGCCATCGTCCGAGATGAACTCCAGCGGACTCAGAAGTCTTCGCCGAAGCTGACTTCACCTTCGACCGCCGTCTGGTAGGCGACGACCTTGCGCTCGAAGAAGTTCGTGAGCTCTTGAACGTCTTGGAGTTCCAGGAATCCGAACGGGTTCTTGGAGCCGTAGATCTTGGGCATGCCGAGCACCATCAGACGCTGGTCAGCGACGAACTGCAGGTACTCCCGGGTGTCGCCCAAGCTCATCCCCGGCACACCCTCGCTGAGCACGTCAGCCGCGAAGAGATACTCGACCTCGACGGCCTCGCGGATCATCTCAGTGACGCGCTCGGCCAATGAATCGTCGAAGAGATCAGGCTCCTCGCTCCGGACCTGTTCGATGACCGCAAAGGCGAAGTTCATATGGCACGACTCGTCTCGGAACACCCAGTTGGTGCCGGCAGCCAAGCCATTCAGCAAGCCTTTCGACCGGAGGAAGTACACATACGCGAACGCTGCGAAGAAGAACAGTCCCTCGATGCACGAGGCGAAACAGATCAGGTTCAGGAGGAACTGCTGTCGATCTTCGCGGGTGTTGAGCTGGTCGAGGCTGTTGATGGAATCGATCCATTTGAAGCAGAACTCGGCCTTGGCCTTGATCGAGGGGATGGACTCGATGGCGGTGAACGCTTCGGCTCGCTCATCGAGATCGGGGATGTAGCTGTCGAGCAGGGTCAGGTAGAACTGAACGTGCAGTGCCTCTTCGTAGAGCTGACGGCTCAGATACATGCGCGCTTCGGGCGAGTTGATGTGCTTGTACAGGTTCAGCACCAAGTTGTTCGACACGATCGAATCGCCGGTCGCAAAGAACGCAACGAGACGACCGATGAGGTGCTTCTCGGCGGGGAGCAGCTTGCGGGTCAGGTCGACGACATCATCGGAGAAGTCGATCTCCTCGACCGTCCAGGTGTTGCGGATGGCGGCGCGGTACATCTCGTAGAACTCGGGGTATTGCATGGGGCGCAGCGTGAGGTTGAACCCGGGGTTCAGCAGGTTCGCCCCGACCGACGGCTGGGCAGCGGGAGCGACCGGCTTCGGCGCGTCGAACGGCTCGAATGGTTCTGGAGTGGCGAAGGACTCGGCGAGTGACATGGGGTTCCTCTAGAGGGTGACGACTGGGTGAACGGGAAGGTGGGAGAGGTGGGCGGGACGAACGAACGCCGCGGGCGGCCTATGGGACGCGCCGCTGCGAGGCCTACTGACAGGCTTCGCAGGACTCCGGGTCTTCGAGGCTGCACGCAATGGCTTCGGAATCGGAGTACGTCTTCTTCTCGACAGCGGTTGCAGCGGCTGTTGCTTCGTGAGCCGCTGCGGTCGGAAGGACCAACGGCTCGCCGCCGCCATCCGGGCCGTCAGTCGGCGACGCTGCCGCCGACTTGTTGATCTTCGTAGCCGGACGGGACCGCATGTAGTACGTGGTCTTGAGGCCCTTCTGCCAGGCGTAGAGATACATCGAGCTGAGCTTGCCGATGGTCGGCGACTCCATGAAGAGGTTCAACGACTGCGACTGGTCGATGAACGCACCGCGGCTGGCGGCCATGTCGATGAGCGCTCGCATCGGCACTTCCCATGCGGTTCGGAACAGTTCCTGCACCTCAACGGGGATCTCGGCGATGCCTTGGACCGAGCCCTCGTTGCGCTTGATCGCCGACTGGACGCCCTCGGTCCACAGTCCACGGGACTGAAGCTCGCGAACCAGGTAGGTGTTGATCTGGAGGAACTCGCCCGAGAGCGTTTCCCGCTTGAACAGATTCGAGACCTGCGGTTCGATGCACTCGTAGCACCCGGCGATGGATCCGATGGTGGCCGTCGGGGCAATGGCCATGACCAGGCTGTTTCGTAGACCGACCTGGGCGATTCGTTCCTTCAGTGCTGCCCAACGCTCGGGCTCGCTGGGCGTCACTCCCCACAGATCGAACTGGAGCTCGCCGGCGGCAGCTCGGGTTTCCGCGAAGCTCGCGTGCGGTCCAGATTCGGCGGCGAGGTCAGCCGAGACCGTCAGCGCCCAGTAGTAGATCTCCTCGGCGATGCGATCAGAGAGTTCCTGTGCCTCGGGCGCATCGAACGACAGTCCGAGCTTGAAGAATGCGTCCTGCAGACCCATCATGCCGAGACCCACCGGTCGCCAGCGAGCGTTGGAGGTGCTGGCAGCGTCGGTCGGGTAGTAGTTGATGTCGATGACCCGGTCGAGGAACGGCACGGCGATCTTGACGACCTCGGCGAGCCGCTCGTAGTCGAAGAACAACACTCCGTCGTCGCCCCGACGGACCATGGCACCCAGGTTCACCGATCCGAGATTGCACACTGCCGTCTCGGGCTGCGACGTGACCTCGAGGATCTCCGTGCACAGGTTCGAGAGGTGAATCACGTTGACAGAGCCGTCGGCACCGATCGAGCCGGTCTGATTCGACTTGGTGTTGGAGGCGTCCTTGAAGGTCATCCACCCATTGCCGGTCTCAGCGAGGGTCCGCATCATGCGCCCATACAGCGTCCGAGCCGACACCTGCTTGCGGTAGATGCCAGCGTTTTCTGCCGCGATGTAGGCGTCACGGAACTCGTCGCCGAAGAGGTCGACGAGATGCGGCACGTCCTTGGGGTCGAACAACGACCACTGCCAGTCGTTCTCAACTCGTTCCATGAAGATGTCCGGGACCCAGTTGGCCAGATTCAGGTTGTGGGTTCGACGGGCATTGTCGCCGGTGTTGTCGCGCAGCTCGAGGAACTCCTCGATATCGGCGTGCCAGGTCTCGAGATAGACGCATGCTGCGCCCTTGCGCCGACCACCCTGGTTCACAGCGGCGACCGAGCTGTCGAGCGTCTTGAGCCACGGGACGATGCCGTTGGACAAGCCGTTCGTGCCACGGATCAACGATTCGCGGCTTCGGATTCGGGAGTACGACAGGCCGATGCCGCCGGCGTGCTTGGAGAGCCGCGCGACGTCTTTGTAACGGTCGTAGATGGCCTCGAGTTCGTCGAGCGGCGAATCGAGCAGATAGCAGCTCGACATCTGGGGATGAGTGGTGCCGGAGTTGAACAGGGTCGGCGAACTCGGCAGATAGTCCAGGCTGGAGATCAGGTTGTAGAAGACGATTGCCTCGTCCGGCGTGCGGGAGAGGCCGCACGCGACTCGCATCATGAAGTACTGCGGCGTCTCGACCACCAGCCGCGTCTCGGGATGGCGCAGAAGGTACCGGTCGTACACGGTGCGCAGTCCGAAGAACTCGTAGAGCCAATTCCGTTCGGGACGAATGGCGGCGTTGAGCTTGCGAGCATTGGTGGCGACCATCTGCGCCGTCGTGTCACCGATGATTCCCTGCGATGCGCCGAGCGCGACGGACTGGCTGAACGAGTAGACGTCCTGCAGTTGCACCTCTTTGTCGATCACGGTCGCCAACATGCGCGCCGCAAGGCGGGAGTAGTTCGGTTCCTCGCTGATCAGTGCCGCTGCGGTTCGGATGGACAGGTTGTCGAGATCAGTAGTGGTGGCACCGTCGTTGAGACCCGAGATTGTCCTGGTCGCAATGCGCATGATGTCGACGCCGGAGAGTTCAGTGCCGTCGGCGTTGGTGGCGCATCGGCTGATGGCGGTGACGATCTTGTCGAGTTTGACCGGTTCAAAGGAGCCATCTCGCTTGCGGACCGCCATGTGTGTCCCGGGCGTGGCAGGAATTTCGGTGTCGGGCGAGGAATCCAGCACCTCGATCTCGGGCCGGCTCGGGCTGATCACCTCGGAAGGAGCAGCCGCAGAAGCACGGGCGGCGTCGGGTGCGGCTGAGGTGATAGCGGCTGACGTGATGATGTTGTCGGTGTCGGTCGTGTCATCGGTGTGAATCGCCATGGATGCTCCCCTTGCATGCGGTGTCCCCGTGGCGCGTGGTCCTGACGAGGACGAAGCGGGCCAATGCCGGGGACGTAATTACACAGGTGAAACTACAGGTCTGTCAACGGCCACGCGCCGTGATCTCGTGATTTCTCGGTGTGGCATCACTTGCGAGCGCCCCAATCTCACGAAGGGCGCGAAATCTGGACGGATCATGCCCTCGATCACCACCTTGAGCGGTCAGTGCAGCCAGCACGCTCGCCGGGCACGATGTCTCTGAACTGACGTCCCTGAACTGACGTCGCTCAACTCAGGCCGGGATGTTGTCGACGACAGCGTGTAGAGAGCGGATCCGCGCCATCAACTCCTGCTCCGCGACCTCCGCTGGGCACGGTCGAGCGAAGAGGTAGCCCTGCGCCAGACGGCATCCGAGGCGTTTGAGGCCGTCCAGCTGCCGCTCGGTCTCGACGCCCTCGGCGATCACGTCCAACCCGAGCGCCTCAGCCAGCCGCACGACCGCCGTGACGATCACCTCGTCCTCGTGATCGGTGCCGAGTCCATCGACGAATTCTCGATCGACTTTGAGCGCATGCACCGGGAACCGCTTCAGGTACACGAGCGACGAGTACCCGGTGCCGAAGTCATCGACCATCAGCCGCACCCCGAGGTCACGAAGCGATGTCAGGATGCCGAGAGTCGTCTCGGTTTCGTCCATCACCACGCTTTCGGTGATCTCGAGCCACAGACGATTCGGTTCGAGCCCCGACGATTCGAGCGCCCGACGCGTCGTCGGCAGCAGGTCGTCGTCGGTGAACTGCCGAGCCGACAGGTTCACCGAGATGGCCAGGTCCGCGCACGATGGATGCAGCTGTTGCCACCGGGCGATCTGCATGGTCGCCTCGGCCAGTACGAACGAATCGATCGACAGAATCTGCCCGGTCTCCTCCGCCAACGGGATGAACTCGTCGGGAGCGAGTAGCCCACGAGTCGGATGGTTCCAGCGGACCAGCGCCTCGAACCCGACGGTCTCATCGGTCACCAACGACCGATAGGGCTGGTAGTGGACCTCGAACTCGCCGTCTCGAAGCGCAATGGTCATCTCACGTTCGAGGTCGCTTCGGCGAACCATCTCGTGACGCATGTCCGAGTCGAACCTGACGACCTTCGCTCGGCCCTTGTTCTTTGCCCGGTACATCGCCACGTCGGCATCGACGAGGAGTTGTTCCCCCGAGGTTCCCGGATGGGCTTCGGCCACGCCGACGCTCACCGTCAATGTGAATTCTCGGTGACCCAGGTCGAAGGGCTCAGCCACTGCCTCCACGATCCGTTCGGCCAGCACGCTGGCACCGAGGCTGTCGAGTCCGCGGACCACGACCACGAACTCGTCGCCGGCGAGGCGTGCCACGAGATCGCCCGTACGAACGGTGTCGCCCAATCGCTTGGCCACCTCGACCAGCACACGATCGCCCGTAGCGTGACCCATGACGTCGTTGATCACCTTGAATCGATCGAGGTCGACGAACAACACCGTCACTGGCATGCGGATCATGTCGCCCGAGAGCGACGTATCGAGCAACTCGATGACCGCCTGGCGATTGAGTAGCCCGGTGAGCCCGTCGTGGCGCGCCTGATAGGTGGCATCGTCGAGCGACTCTCGCAGTGCGTCGACCTCGGACGCATCGCCCACGACGTGCGAGGTGTACTCGGCGAGCGACAACAAGATGTCCTGCTCGGGTTGCGTGAAGGGTCGATCGGCCCGCAATCGACCGACGGCCACAGCACCCACCGCCTCGCCTGCGAACAGAATCGGTGCCGCCATGGCGTGCAGGGGCACCGACAGCTCCGAGTCCCATCGATGCGGATGGTTGGCGTAGTCCTCCACGATCACGAACGAATTCGTGACCATGGCGCGCCCCGAAATTCCCGCATCCATCGGCGCCGATGCAAAGCTCTCACGACCAGTGACACCCGGTCCGAACAACGACGACAGCGGCTCTTCGTCGATGCCGGGGCGCTGGATACGCAACGACACCTGATCGGCATCGAGCAGATGCACCGCGCCAGCGGCGAGCGCCGACATGACTTCCTCGAGTGGAGCGCGGTGGCTGATGCTGCGCTGGATGTCGAACAGCCGCTGAGCCAGCGTCTGACGCTCACCGAGTCTCTGGAGGAGTCGCTGATTCTCTGCAGCGTGCGCCTCGGTTGCTTCGCGGAGGAACCTTTCCGCCTCCATGGCCTCGCCGAGTCGTTGCGCCATTCCGAGCGCACGACCCATCGAGCGGATCAACGTCTCCTCGTTGCTATCGAAGCTTTCACCGAGTCGGATGACGATCAGCGACATGGGCACAACGCCCTCGCCGACACTGGCCGACATGACGAATCCACTGCCCAAACCGGGGACGTCGATCGGGCCGCGTCGATCGACCAACTCGACAAGCGCCGCCTCGGGGATCTCGCCCGGCGGGAACCCCAGACAGGCGGCGATTCCACCTGCCGCCACCAGAACGGCGATCTCAGCGTCGAGCGCCTCGGCCACCCGCTCCAGCGCCCGTTCGTGCAACCGGCCCTGATCGGCCTCGCCGAAGATGCCGAGAAACTCAGCGAGTTGCTGAGTCGCCCAGATACCGCCGCCGGTCGCGTCCATGGATCAGGCCATCGCCATGACGACGAACGTCTGATTGTGGAACCCGTTGGCACCTTCGGTCCGGGCGATTTCACCGGCGCTGTAGAACCCGGCCATCGGGATCGATCCCGCCATCGCCCGCAGTCGGGAGGCCTCTTCGATGAGTCGACCACCCAGCACGGCCTTGCGCGCCAGGCAATCGAACGCCAACAGCCCGATCGGATCCGCCCCTCCCAGTCCCCGGATCGCTTCGGCGCTGGCCACACCGATCGCATCGAGCACCGAATCGGCGTCCCCGGACATCAATGTCGCTACCGACCCGCGGGGCACATCAGCGAAACAGGAGATGGTCCGGGCCGAGTAGTCGGCGTTGGCCACACATCGCACCTCGGGTCGGCCCCGCCGGGAGAGCCCCAGTGGGCGAGTGATTGCCCACGGCGTGAAGCTGCTCGGATCGTCCCAGACCGATTGCGGAGCGCTCAGCTCATTCAGGTAGTAGTCGAGCGCCGGCTCACCATCAAGCGTTCGCACCAAGTTGAGCTCGGAATCGGTCACCATCATGGAGTTGCCCACCGGAGACCAACCATGTCCCACACCGATACCGATCGGTGCGTCCGACGAGATCACCGCTGCCACCACGCAATCGGTCAGCTCCGCCCCGTTGTGGAGCAGCCGAGATTCTCCCATGACATCGCTGTTGCTGGCACACGCTCCGAACAGCCGGTGCTCGGCGCCCAACTGTTGATAGGCGCCGCGAACGATGTCGAGCTGATGCCCATGCAGTCCGTCGCCGAGCAGTAGTACCGCCGAGTGGGCGCGACGTTCAGCCCACTCGATGCAACGGGTAGCCGTTGCTGCTGCCGTCCGAACATCGCCATCGATCGCCACCGCCGATCCGGTTGTCACCGAGACACCGTGGCCCTCGATGGCGGCAATGACCAGCGATCCGTCCATCGAGCCGTCGGCGGTCAGTTCACCGGAGGTGGTACACCCAACGATCTGGGCCCCAGGAGCGACCGTTCTGGCGCCCGCTGCGACCTCGGCCAGGTCATAGCGCGACGAAGCGAACGCCACCAGCAACGCCGTAGCAGACTCGACAGCGCCCTCGGTCGCCTCAACTGCCGCCGCGAAGGAATCGCTGAGCGTTGACGTTCCAACCCCCATGCGTCGGGCCCCGACTGCCGGGGCGATGAGTTCGCTGATCGTCATGGGGCCTCCGCCGAGTACGGGTCGCTGGACAGTTATCGAGGCGTCTGTGCCTCGACTTGAACTCATCGGGTGGAATCCGATGGGCGAGACTGGTCGCCATGTCGACACCCGGACTTCCCCACGCTATCGACGGTGACGCCGAAGTGCCGCTTGGTGCGCCGGCCACCGTGCCGCTCGTCGCTGCCGCCACCGTGCCGCTCGTCGCTGCCGCCACCGTGCCGCTCGTCGCTGCCGCCACCGTGGTCGTGGTGCGAGCTGCGGTCCGTGCAGGGACACCCGCGCTCGAGGTCTTGATGTTGCAGCGGAGTCGGAGCGGGAACTTCGGGGGCGCATGGGTGTTCCCTGGCGGAAAGATCGATCCGATCGACCATCGGGTCGACGGAGCCGACAGCGGTTCGGACCTCGTCCCCGCAGATGTGCGTGCGGCCGTTCGCGAATGCCACGAGGAGGCCGGTTTGCGACTGGAGATCTCCTCGGTCGGACGCTGGTCGCACTGGACCCCTCCTGTTCGGGCAGGTGTCCGTTTCTCCACGGCGTTTTTCGTGGCGGAGGTACCCGAGATCGATGCCGAGGTCGTCGTGGATGGAGGCGAGATCGTTCGTCATCGTTGGATGACACCCCAGGACATCGCCGGGGCGCACCGTTCGGGCGAGTTGGCACTGGCGCCGCCGACGTTCATCACCGTCTGCCAACTCAGTGGCCACACCGCCCCCGGTGACGTGATCGCCACTGCAGCGACCCACGTCGTCGAGCACTTCCAGACGCGCATCGCCGTCGTGGGGAGCGAGGTCCTGGCGCTCTATCACGGCGACTCGGCGTACGAGTCGCTCGAGCCGGAGGGCGACGGGCTACGGCACCGTTTGGTCATGACCGCAGCCGACGGCGATGGTCGAACGGCCTGGACCTATACGCGAGATCCTGAGACCCGGCCCCGCTGATCAGACCGCTCCGATCAGCTGGGCGACACCTTGAAGATCTGGCCAGGGCTCTCGTCAGTGGCCACGAAGATCGAACCATCGGGACCCTGCACGACACTGCGGAGGCGACCCTTGCCAGTGAGGGCAATGCCCTGGGCGAGCGTGGTGTCGCCATTGGCGCTGATATTGAGCAGGCGGAGCTGGGCGTCCTTGAGGACCGCCACGATCATCAGACCGTTCCAGTCCCGCCAACGGGAGCTGTTCAGGAACGTGGCGCCAGACGGTGCGATGGTCGGATTTCCAGAACTCCACGTCGCCGCCCTCGCAGTGGGAATGACGGCTGTGTTGGTCATGGGGAATCCCTCGTCGTACCCGCCGGTGCCGCCGCCCGGGGTCCAGCCGTAGTTGGCGCCACCCACGACGCGATTCACTTCGTCGTCCTTCTCGGGACCGTGTTCCACTGAGAAGATCTGGTCGGTACCGGGTCGAATGGCGATGCCCTGGACATTTCGATGTCCGATGGTGAAGATGCGAGAGTCCCACGAGCCGCCCGGGTTGCCGGGGGCGCCGGTCCCATCGGTCGTGACTCGCAACACCTTGCCGCCCAGCGAGGTCGTGCTCTGCGGATTGATGCCCCTTGCGGCGTCGCCGGTGCCGACGTACAGGTAGCCGTCGTTGCCGAAACGCGGTCGACAGCCGGAATGCCGACCACTGGCTACGGGAATGCCCGTGACAATGTCAGCCCGATCAACCAGCGAGCGATAGTCACCCCCAACGGTGAATCGCGCCACCCGGATGTCGTATGTCCCACCCCCGGGGAGGTTGCTGAGGAAGCAGGTATAGATCCGCCGGTTCGAGGCAAAGGCCGGGTCAACCGCCATCCCCATCATCCCGCCTTCATTCACCGACGCCGAATCGCTCGGATCACCCATCGTGACCTTGACGCCGCCGAGGAGCGCGTTGATCTCGCCGGATTTCTCCGTGAACAACATGGTGCCGTCGGGCGTGAACGCAATATCCCACGGACGGTTCAGATTGGAACCGACCGTGGTCACAGTGAGGGTGGGCGTGCCTGTCAGTGGCGGGTTCGTCCCCGGAGTAGGCGTTGTCGTAGTAGTCCGGGCGGCCAGAATCCGCTGGAGCAGCTGCGCCACCTGCGCGACCGTGGCGCCCGTGCGCACCCACCGTCCGCCGCGACAGGCCAGCACCTGATCGCCGCTCCGGGCGAACTGGCTGGTCCGGCAGCGGGAGCCGATGCGAACCACATCACACCCGGCAATTCCGGCAATCAACGCTGCAGCAATGAAAACGGACGTGACAACCCTGCGTAACCCCATCGGCATTGTCTATCGGCCGACCGGAGCGATCACCACTCCTCGACCTGACGATTCACGAAACCGACACAACTCTTGACCGGCCGGTAACACTCGGGAGGAAAACCGAAAACAAAGAGAATCGGCCCGGATCGGGTGCGCCGGTAGGATCAGCCCGTCCCCCGAGTCCAGGTGCACACGTGTCGAAGCCGTATCCCGATGTCCCACCGAGAGTTGATCTCCCCGCCATCGAGGAGGCCATTCTCCGGCGTTGGGATGACGAACAGACGTTCCAGCAATCGGTCGATCACCGATCCGTCGACTCGGAATTCGTGTTCACCGACGGGCCGCCCTTCGCCAACGGGCTCCCCCACTACGGCCATCTCCTGACCGGGTACGTCAAGGACGTCGTTCCCCGCTACCAGACCATGCGTGGCAAGCGAGTGGAACGGCGCTTCGGTTGGGATTGCCACGGACTGCCCGTCGAGATGGAGGTCGAGAAACAACTCGGGGTCGCCGGTCGCGCCGCCATCACCGACTACGGCATCGAGGAATTCAACGCCGCATGTCGGAGCTCGGTGCTGCGCTACACCGGCGAATGGGAGCGCTACGTCAAGCGCCAGGCCCGATGGGTCGACTTCGACAACGACTACAAGACGCTCGACATCACCTACATGGAATCGGTCATGTGGGCATTCAAGCGGCTGTGGGATCAGGGCTTGCTCTACGAGGCCAACCGCGTCATGCCGTACTCGTGGGGCGCTCAGACTCCACTGTCGAACTTCGAGATCCGCCTCGACGACGCCACCCGACCACGGCAGGATCCGGCGCTCACGGTGTCGTTCGAGCTGATCCCGCACGACGCCGATCCGGGCCCCATGCGAATGTTGGCGTGGACCACCACCCCGTGGACACTGCCAGCCAACCTGGCACTCGCCGTCGGCCCGGACCTCGACTATGACCTCGTCGCATTGGACGGCGTGATCTTCGTGATCGGCGCGGCGGTACGCGACCGTTATGACCGCGAGCTCGGCGAGGGCGAGGTGGTCGGAACGGTTCGTGGAACTGATCTCGTGGGCCGCAGTTACACACCGATGTTCGACTACTTCGCGGGCCGAGCCAACTCGTTCGTGGTGATCGCTGGCGACTTCGTTGACACCGAGGAAGGCACCGGCGTGGTGCACATCGCGCCGGGCCACGGCGAGGACGATCAACGCGTCGGCGAGGCCGCCGGCATCGAGTTGGTGTCACCTGTCGACGACGCTGGGCGGTACACCGCCGAGGTTCGAGACTGGTTCGGCGTCAACGTCTTCGACGCCAACCCCGACGTCATCGCGCACCTCAAGGAACGGGGCGTCGTGCTCCGCCACGAAACCTACGACCACAACTATGCGCACTGCTGGCGGACCGACACCCCCATCATCTACAAGGCGGTGCCGAGTTGGTATGTACGGGTCACCGACATCCGCGATCGCATGGTGGAGCTGAACCAGGAGATCAACTGGATCCCCGGCCATGTCCGCGACGGCCAGTTCGGAAAGTGGATTGAAGGAGCCCGCGACTGGTCCATCAGTCGCAATCGGTTCTGGGGCGCACCGATCCCCGTGTGGCGCAGCGACAATCCCGACTTCCCCCGCCTCGATGTCTACGGCTCCGTCGCCGAACTCGAAGCCGACTTCGGAGTTCCCGTCACCGACCTGCATCGACCCTTCATCGACGATCTGGTTCGACCCAACCCCGACGACCCGAGCGGCGAGTCGATGATGCGCCGAGTGCCCGAAGTGTTGGACTGCTGGTTCGAATCTGGATCCGCGCCCTATGCGCAGGTGCACTACCCCTTCGACAACCAGGAGTGGTTCGAGACGCATTCGCCGTCGGACTTCATCGTCGAGTACATCCCGCAGACCCGCGGCTGGTTCTACACAATGCACGTTCTGTCGACGGCGCTGTTCGATCGGCCGGCGTTCAGCAACGTGATCTGCCACGGCGTGGTCCTCGACGCCGAGGGTCGCAAGTTGTCGAAGAAGCTTCGCAACTACCCCGATCCCGAAGACGTGTTCGCCACCATTGGTTCAGATCCACTGCGCTGGTATCTGATGAGCTCGGCCATCCTGCGCGGCGGCGATGTACGCATCGCGGCCGATGGCTCCGGCATTGCCGATGTCGTCCGGCTCGTCATCAACCCCATCTGGAACGCCTATTCATTCTTCTGTCGCTACGCCAACGCCGATTCGTACACCGCCACCCTGCGGGCCGACGCGACGGGCCTCCTCGATCGATACATCCTCGCCAAGACCCAAGCGCTGACGGCGGCCGTCACCGACCGAATGGATGCCTTCGACATCCCGGGAGCGTGCGCCGAGATCACCGCCTATCTCGATGCGTTGACGAACTGGTACATCCGACGTTCGCGAGATCGTTTCTGGTCGGGCACTGCCGGAGCGCTCACCGACGACCAGCGGGACGCCTATGACACGCTGGCAACTGTCCTCGTGACGGTCACGAAGGTAGCGGCACCCTTACTGCCGATGGTGTGCGAGCAGATCCACCTCGGCTTGGTGGACCGAAGCGTTCATCTCGAGGATTGGCCTTCGCTCGACGCTCTGCCTGCCGATCCCGCACTGGTCGACGCCATGGATCGAGTTCGAGCCATCTGTTCTGCCGCGTTGTCGCTCCGCGAGGACACGGGGCTTCGTGTTCGGTTGCCACTCGCTCGCCTGACCGTTGCCGGGGCGGGCGCGCAGAACCTCGAGTCGTTGAGCGATCTCATCGCCGATGAGCTGAACGTGAAACACGTCGAGTTGGTCACCGATGCCTCCGCGTTGGGAAGCACCGTGTTGCGCCCCAACGCCAAGCTGTTGGGTCCCCGGCTCGGCAAGGACGTCCAAGCGGTGATCAAGGCCGCCAAAGCCGGCGACTGGACAGCGGATTCCGCTGCCGACGGCGTTTCGGTGGCCGGGCATCGGCTCGAGGCCGGCGAGTTCGAGCTGGCGTTGCAGCCGCACGAAGGCCGAACGGCGACCGCAGTTCGAATGCTGGACCCAGAGGGTCGTTCGATCGATCTGGGGCTCGTCGTGGATCTCGATACCGAGGTCACCGCAGAACTCGAAGCCGAGGGAACGGCGCGCGATGTCATCCGTTTGATCCAGCAGGCCCGCAAGGACGGTGGTCTGGACGTATCCGATCGAATCTCGCTGACGTTGCAGCTGAGCGCTTCGACCCATGCGGCGGTCATCACTCACGAAGCGTCGTTGCGCGACGCGACGCTGGCGACCTCGTTGACCTACAGCGTCGATCTCGATGAAGGCGCCTCCCCGCTCATCTCGCTGACGGTCGCCTGAGCGACTCAGACCGGCGTGAGGGCGATTCTCCAATCGGCGATCATCGCCAACCTCACCATCGGGGGCAGCTTCACGCCGATGTCCCGGGGGTTCACCCGGGTTCGGCCCGTGACCAGCATCTCGTCGCCGACCCGATCCATGGCGCCCACGGCATCCATTCGGTGTGTGCCTCCACGAAACGTCATGGTCATGCCGAGCTGATACCCCGCAGGGTGCGATTCGATGCCGTCGATGCCGCCGGTGATGGCGAGGCCATCGTCGCCAGCGAGAAACCGTTTGGCCGCCATGGTGATCACGGCGTTGCCCATATTGAGGTCGTTCATCTGCATCGCGAAGTTGCCGACGACCGGATGGCGAAGGTCCACTTCGCCCTCGTCGTCGAGGGTCACCTCGAACGATCCGGTCAGCCCCGAAACTCGAGCGACCGGCATCGGCAGACCGGGACGCAAGCGAACATCGAAGGTGGTCCGCCCGGGGTCGATTTCGTACAACGCCATGGCGTCAGCGTGACACATGCGATGGAGGCTGCAAATGTTCCGATCCCGATCACCCTGGAGAAGCCGCATCTCGCTCGCTATCGCCGACGCAAACCCTTGGCTGGATAGCGTGGCGACGTGATGACCGAGATGACCGCAACCGAAGCTGCGGCTCTCCTCCGCCCGGTGGACGCCATCGGCGTTCCCTTGGGCCCTGGCCAACCCATCGAGTTCCTCCATGCACTCGGAGCACGGACCGACTGGGAACAACTCGACGTGCTGTGCGCCATGTTGGTTGATTTCTACGAACTCCCAACTCGACCCGGCGTTCGCACCCTCTCCACGTTCTACGGCCCAGCCGAACGCATCTACCGCGACTCCGGGGCGCAGATCGAGTTCATCCCCGCGGACTATCGAAAATGGGCACCCATCCTCGACGAACGGCGGCCGAGAGTGATGTGCACCGTGGGCGCCGAACCCGATGCGGATGGATACATCTCGCTGAGTTGCCATGCTGGCTCGACCACCGTGGCCTTGGCCGAGGCAGCCGCGGATCCCGATCGTCTCGTGATCGTCGAGGTGAGCCCGCACTATCCGCGAACCCGTGGACTGGGCTCCGAGCACGGCCATCGGCTCCACATCAGCGACGTCGACGGGTTGATCCGCTCCGATCGGCATCCGGTGGAGTTGGCCGATCCGCTCTCGGGCGACGTCGAAGCGGCCATTGCGTTGGCGGCGCGACGATTCATCCACGATGGTTCCACGCTCCAGACGGGCTTCGGTTCGATCCCCACCGCCGTGGCTTCGGTCCTGGCATTCGGCGAGGGTGGCGACTACGGCGTGCATTCGGAGATGTTCACCACGGGGCTGATGCGACTCCACCAGGCTGGCAAGGTGTCAAACCTCCGAAAGGGCATCTTCCCGGAGGTGTCCATCACCACCTTTGCGGCCGGCGCAACGGAGTTGTACGAGTGGCTCGACGGCGAGCAGGCAGTGGCATTCGTGCCCGTCGACGTCGTCAACAACCCGGCGACCATCGCCGCCAATCGCAACATGGTGACCATCAATGGGGCGATCGAAGTCGACCTGAGCGGGCAGGTCGTGGCAGACACCATCGGCGGCACGCAATGGAGCGGCATCGGCGGTCACGAAGATTTCGTGTCCGGCGGTGGACGCGAGAGTGATGACCGCTCATTGATCTGCCTCCCGTCGACCACGACGGTCAACGGCGTCATGGTCTCGCGAATCACGGCGCATCTGCGTACGGGCGCCATCGTCACGACACCCCGACATCAGGTCGACGTGGTCATCACCGAACACGGCGTCGCGGAGCTACGCGGTCGCACCACACGCGAGCGCGCCGCCGCGTTGGCCGAGATCGCCCACCCGCAGTTCCGCGATGAACTCCGCTCCACCATCGCCGATCGATGCTGATCGCGCGGACTCGCATCACAGGTTGCACCAATCACCGCGCCCAGCACGGAATTCCGTGCAACCCACGCGCTCACCGCTCCAATCGCGTCACAGGTTGCACCAATCACCGCGCCCAGCACGGAATTCCGTGCAACCCACGCGCCCGACCGTGCAACCTGCGCCGCGAAAAAAGGTGCCGACTCAGTGCGAGGTTGAGGGCGAAGCAACCTCGACGCCGTAGCGGGCAAACGCTTCGCTGAGTGCGGTGGCGGCACCAAACGACACGTGCCAACGAATGAGGTCGAGTTCGACTCCCGCAAAGACCGGCCCGTGCGCCTCGCCGTCGCGCACGGCCAGGTGTGCCAATTCGTGCAACACCACCAACGCCGACCAGTGGCCTGAGCGGATGTGGATCACCGGCCGATCCCGTTCGGCGACCGATGCCGTGGCGCTCGACGAGCGGCGCACGACATGAACTCGAGACGGCGTCGGGCGTCGCCACCGGCGAGGTAGCTCCACAGTCCAGAAATCCCCCGCCACGACCTCGTCGACGAAACCTTCGAGTTCAACCCACCGAACGAAGCGCCGACACGTGTCCTCCACCTCGTCCTCGGCGCGGTACACCGCGTCGCGCTGAGGATCTTTTGCGTCGCCGCTGAGGGTCACCCGCTGGCCAACGCCCGGCGTCCACCCACGGCGCGCCCACCAAGATCCGCACGTGATCCGGCGTCCTGACCGGCTCGGCGGCCCGACAGCGACGACCCCGATCCGACCGATGCGCTCCGAACGTTGGGATATTCGCGCCGCATGGCTTGTTCGACATCGCGCTCTCGATCGGCCAACACAATCGACAACGACGACGAGCGGTCACCCGCCTCGCTCGCTCCGGTCTGGCGAGATCGTGAGTCGACGGATTCGTTGCGGACCGCACGGTGATGCTCCTCCTGCAGGCGCGTGCCCACCCGATCGATGAAGCCCATGATGAAGCTGCGTCGCCAACCCGCTGTGTCGGCGCCGGTGTATCCGACGCGCCCGATGCCGGACTCGTGAACCGACATCGACGTGATCATCTGCACCAGCAACGACGTGACGAGTGTCTCCACCAACACGAGATCTGACTCGAACCCGAAGACGTGCACGGTCTCGCTGGTGGCGCCCGGTGCGGAACCGAGGCGGACCGTGCGGCAGCCGAATACCTTGCCGACCTGATGGACCAACAGACCCTTTTGGGCGGTGTAAGGACGGGCCAGGACGATGCGTCGCTCGGATGGAACCTGCTCTCTCCCCTCGGCCTGCCAGAGTGTGGCTTCGTCGATGGCGTAGCGGCTCATCAGTTCCGTGGCCTTGGCCACGAACGCCTCGGCCTCCTCGGGAAACTGGGTCGCCTCGGCCTTCGCCAAGAGCGCACGCACCGTGGCCAGGCGTTTGTCACCGATCTCGCCGGTGCTGTCGCTCTCCCGGCGGGTGCCGTTGTTCGAATCAGTGGTACCAGTGGTCGTCATGTGAGCGTCTCCTCGAACCTGTGCATGAAGTGGCGATACCACTCCGGGGAGATGACCCGACGGTCATGCCGATCGCAGCGGAGTCATATCGACACGTCATCGAGTTCCAACCGCAGATCAGACTCTACCGGCGCGCTGGGACAGCGAATTGCACACCTACAGTCGTGCGCCGTGACGACATCACCGCCCCACGTACCCGCTCCGGCGCTCTACCTCGACCTGATCGCCCGATGCCTGACCCGCGAGATCTTCATGGATCAGGAATGGTGGGACGCCGATCTTCGCCAGTGGCCAGACGATGCCTCGACGCTGCGTTCTCGGCTCAGGGAATTGGGTTGGCGAGTGGTGAGACGCGGCGACACCGAGGCTCGCTCGCAGGGGCGGGACTGGCCGCCGACTGCCGAATCGATGGTCGGCACCGCCCGGTTGGCCAACGCGCGATGGGCGTGCGAGCAGGCGATCGCTGACGGCATCGCCGGCGACTTCATCGAGACGGGCGTGTGGCGCGGTGGCGTGACCATCATGATGCGGGCGGTGCTGGCCGCCCACGGTGTGATCGACCGAACGGTCTGGGTGGCGGACAGTTTCGAGGGTCTGCCCGTTCCTGATGGCGAGACCTATCCAGCCGATGCTGGACTCGACTGGTCCCATGTCGAGGTGCTCAAGGTCGACGCCGCAGCCGTCCAGGCCAACTTCGAACGATACGGATTGTGGGATGACCAGGTCCGTCTGCTGGAGGGGTGGTTCTCCGCCACGCTCCCGAACGCTCCGATCGAGCAGATCGCGGTTGCACGGCTCGATGGCGACCTCTACGAATCGACCATGGATGCCCTGGTACATCTCATGCCCAAGATGACACCGGGCGGCTTCGTCATCGTCGACGACTACGGCGGCTGGGAATCGTGTCGCGCCGCCGTGGATGATTACCGAGCCCAACACAACATCACGTCACCGATCGAGACGGTCGATTGGACGGGCGCGTGGTGGCGCGTCGACCGCCACAACGGGTGCCGGCGGTCCCGGGTCAGCGTTTGCCCGACGGCGTTATCGGTCGGTATGTGATCTTGATCACGGGCCAAGGCTTGGCGTTGGTGAAGGTCTGTCCACGGGTCGTCGCTTCACGCACTCCCTCGGCTCGGCTGGCTGAAGCAATCAGCGAGAGCTCGCTGACAGCGACCGGGCCGTTGCCCCGACTCGAGGGTGTCGTAGCGACAGCGAGCACCGTCGGTCGGGACCAACAGTGTCTGGCCGATCCCCGCACTGAAGCCCGACGCCTCCAGCGCGGAACTCGGGTCACGTTCAGGCGTCGGTGCCAGCGGCGAGCGCTGCCTGCACTCGCTCGACTGCATCGGGGGCCAACGTCCCGGTGATCAGCTCGGCACCGGCGAAGCGGGTCAACTCAGCGGTGACTGCGTCACGATTGATGTGACTCACGAGCAACGCCACGGCGGTCTTTCCCGGCTGGATGACCTCGCGAACATGATCGACGAATTCGTCCGGCACGCCGGTGTCGACGATGGCTGCGGTGAGCGCTCCGGTCGCCGCGCCGATGACGAGACCAGCAACCGGGACCGCCAGGATCGCTCCGATCAGGAGGCCCCACGCACCGGTAGTGATGGCGGAGCGCCCGGGGCCCGGGTCGGTCGTCTCCACGACTCGGGCCTTGCCGTCATCGTCCTTCGAGACGAATACCGCATCGGAGATCACGAGATTTCCTTCTTTACTCAACCGGAGCGCTGCCGTGAAGAACTCCTGCGCTTTGAGGGCACTATCGAAAGCGAGGACGGCGAGTTGTTGGTCTGACACGAGAATCTCCTTGATTGAACGGCCAGATAGTACAGACACGCAGGGATCCATAGCTGCGCAGCGCTGGGGCCACGCGACCAACGACGAGTGGTCCGATGCCGCTCCAAGTTCTCATTTCAGACCTCGACTTTTCGCATCGCTCGGTGACGGTCACAGGTGTCGACGAGCTGGCGACGTGATCACGGCGTCGCATCGACGGTATCGGTCGCCCTCACATCGGTCGCCCTCACATCGGTCGTCCTCACATCGGTCGTCCTCACATCGGTCGTCCTCACATCGGTCGTCGGACGGATGGTGCTCGGGCCTGGATGACGAACGCCGACCTGGCCCGGGGTGAGCAGTTGGTGGGCTAGCTTGCGGCGATGAGCATGCTGCACGAAGACCTCACGACCGAATGGGCCGACCTCGACACCACTGTCATCAGCCTGAACGCTGACACCGACGCGACCGACTCAACCGACGCAACCGATTCCGACGGTGGCGACAAGGGTGGCGACACCGACGGTGGCGACAAGGGTGGCGACACCGACGGTGGCGACAAGGGTGGCGACACCGACGGTGGCGATGGCGCCCACGGCGATACCGACGCCGGCGACGCCTGAACGATTCGCCGTGTCCGACACGAGTCGGCGCGAATTCCATTCTGACGTCCCGCGACTGAGCGCCTTCGTCGGGGACACCGCTGACTATCTCCGCCAGGATCTGTTCCAGAGAACACGCCTGCGCGTCGCCGGAGCGACTGACGTTGGTCCTGCTGGCATTGGTTCGTCTCGAAATTCTCATCGCACCGACCTGAGTGGTGAATGGGCGGACACCGAGCGCCTCTGGGACCTGCTCCTCGACCACGGATGGCGCGCACCCGGGTTTCGTCTCGTCAACAACGGAACGACGCTCCCCCGCGCGACGGTCTGCCGTAGTGCGTCGGTCGGCGACCGCACGCTGGACGACCTCATCGAGCCGAATCGACTCCTCGAGTTGTACGACGCAGGAGCAACCGTCGTGCTGCAAGGGCTGCAGCACCTCGACGCCGTGTCCGGCAAATTGTCCAACAACTTGGCCTTGGAGCTCGATCAGCCCGTGCAGGTCAACGCCTACCTGAGTCCCCCGAACGCCAAAGGACTCGACATCCATTTCGACTATCACGACGTGATCGTGAGCCAACTCGACGGGACCAAACGATGGCGCGTGTGGGAGCCGATCGAGCGCACCCGACGACCGCTCCGTAGCGGCCCGACCATTGCCATGCCGACGATCGAGGAACTCGGCGATCCCACCATCGAGCGAACGATGTCTCCCGGCGACAGCCTTGCCATTCCTCGCGGGTTCCCCCACTGTGCCGAGACCGTCGATGACCGATCGGTGCACCTCACCATGGGGATCATGGCGTTGTCGTGGGAGCGGATCATCCGGCTCGCGCTGGTAGCGGGCGCGTCGGGCACTGCCTTGGCCGACCGTCGCCTCCCCGGGAGCGAGGACGACCCAGCCGCGACGAGTCAGGCGCTGGGAGCGCTCGAAGCGCTCGTTGAACCGGCGGCGCTCCAACGACTGATACGCGCCGAGGTGTGGCGACGTCAACCCCGGACCCGACGGCGCCCACGGCTGGCGACAGACTCTGGCCCGGCGACGGCACTTCGAGTCACCCCCGGACCACTGATGTGGCTCGAACACGACGACGTCTTCTGCCGATTGTTCCTCGGGGATCGGGCGTTGAAGATGCCGATCGAGGCGCTGCCGGTGCTCGAGGGGGTCTTCTCCTCCACCACAACCGTGTGCGCGGATGACCTACGGGGCCATCTCGACCTCGATTCCGCCATGGTGGTGGTGGAACGACTCGTCCGCGAGGGGATACTGCAACGTGTCTGAGATCAGTTGTGCGTTGGCGTCGGCCGAACGGGGCGAGGACCTCTTCGGCACCGCGTCACAGGTTCGCCGCTGGCTCCTGATCGAGGTTCGCGGGGCTTGGGGCCACGACGTCTTCGAGGACTCGGCGCTCGCCTCTCACGTCGACTCCGAGTGGCGGCAGTCACTGCGCGATGCTGGCATCAGGCCACTCGCCATCCGCCGAGACCTCGACCGCCACGACGCCGGCGCGCCGTCGAACCTCTTCTATGCCGAGTCGGGGGTCGGACCGGACGAGCCGAGCCGAGCCTGGCATCGACTTGTCCCGGACCTAGCGACAGTGCCAGGAGCTACCCGAGACCTCCTCCACTCCCTGGCACAAGATCCCTCGACCGACGGGTCAGGTATCGAACGCTCGGGTTGGATGGTCCACGAGGAGCCGGTGCTGTTGGTGTGCACCAACGGCCGTCACGATTCATGCTGCGCCACGTATGGACGACCGCTGATCCGCCACCTCCGGACCACCGAGTACGCCGACGCGATCTGGGAGAGCTCACATGTCGGCGGTGATCGGTTTGCCGCCAACCTGGTGGTGCTACCCGACGGCTACTACTTCGGCAGAGTTCCGGTCGATCACTCCGAGGCCCTCCTCGAACGGCTCGGCGCCGGCCACCTCGACCTCGACCACTACCGGGGTCGTTGCACGCAGTCGTTCGCGGCGCAGGCGGTCGAGCATCTGGTCCGTCGGGATCTGGCACTCACCGCCGTTGACTCGGTGTCGTCGGTGTCGCGGGTGCAGGGCGACGAGTACGTCGTGGCACTCGCCACGGGTGAACGAGTCAGCGCCGTTGTCTCCCAACACCGCGTCGAGTCCCCCGAACCACTCACATGCAGCGGTGCGCCCGGCTCCAGCTACCCAGTGCACCGATTGGAACGAGTGGTTCGCGAGGTTCCCATCGACCTGTAGCGCTCATCGCCGCAGGAACCGACGACACCGACGGAATGACGCCCGATGTTGACGCCTTGGCCCGCCAGGGCGCCGATCCGACGTCCCGTGTGGTTGCGAGGGGCCGAATCGGGGTAGACACCAGACGCTGTGCTGATCCTTCCTCCTGCTGAACTGCTGACGTGGTCGGCCTACCAGGCCACTGGCGGCGGAGAGGGCCTCTCGATTGCCCGACGCTTCGGTGCGCAAGGCACGCTCGAAGAGATCATGGCGTCCGGCCTCCGCGGTCGTGGCGGCGGCGGGTTCCCGACAGGCTCGAAGTGGGAGTCGATCCGAAATACACACAGTGGACGCCGCTACGTCGTCGCCAATGGCGCCGAAGGGGAACCGGCAACCTTCAAGGACCGATCGATCATGCGAAGCGATCCGTTCCGGATCATCGAGGGTGCGGCGATCGCCGCGCTGGCCATCGGCGCCGAGTCGGTCTTCATTGCCACCAAAGCATCGTTCGTTCGCGAGGTGGACTGCCTCCGTACTGCATTGATCGAATTCACCGAGACCGGTCTCCTCGATGGTGTCACCTTCACCCTCGTCGAAGGTCCCGACGATTATCTGTTCGGGGAAGAAAAGGCCCTCCTCGAGGTCATCGAAGGTCGCGACGCGCTGCCGCGGGTATTGCCACCCTGGCAACATGGACTGTTCTCCAACATCCCCATCGGATGGGAGCCGGGCGCCAATGCCGCCGGCACAACGAGCGTCAGTAATCCGACCCTCGTCAACAACGTCGAGACGCTGGCAGCCACCGCCCATATCATGGCGAGGGGCGCCAACTGGTACCGGACCATGGGCACCGCCGGATCGCCGGGAACCATCATTGCGACGATCGTCGGCGACGTGGTCACTCCCGGTGTGCACGAAGTCGAACTGGGGACCCCGTTCTCGGAGGTCCTCGCGATCTGCGGCGGACCACCCGTGGGGCGCACCTTCAAAGCCGCCATGTCCGGAGTCTCCAACCCCGTTCTGCGGGCCGAACTCTTTGACACACCGCTCACCTACGAAGCCTTCGCCGCTGTCGGCTCCGGCCTGGGTGCTGCTGGTTTCATGGTCTACGACGATCGCCGCGACATGGTCAGCGTGGCCCACACATTGAGTGGCTTCCTCGCCCGCGAATCGTGTGGCCAGTGCCCCTCATGTACCCGGGGCTGCGCGTCGATCACCGAGCAACTTCTGGAGATCCAACAGGGCCGCGGCACCGACGTCCACCTCGGACGGATCAACGCGTCGCTCAGGACGGTGACCGATGGCAATCGTTGCTACCTCGGCACCGAAGAACAACAGATCGTCTCCAGCATCATGAGGGCGTTCCCCGAGGATTTTGCAGCCAATCTGGAGGGCCACAGCGACCACTTCGAGCCGCAACCCGTGCCGCTCATCGAGGACATCCTCGCGGACGGCACCGTCGTGTACTCCTCAACAGGTGGGGCCAACGTCGGTCCGTGAATGACATCAACAGCTAGTCGCTACTCGGGAAGCGGGATCACCCACTCCAGGCGGGTGCCGCCCTCGGGCAACGCCTCGAGGGTTGCCGTCCCGCCGAACTGTTCGGCACGGTTCGTGACGTTGTCCAGGCCCCGACCGGCCGCTCGTGAGGGTTGGGGACCTCGACCGCTGTCGGTCACGGAGACCGCAAGCTGGCCCCCAGCAACGTCCACGAAGACCTTGGCGCGCTGCGCTTCGGCGTGTCGTGCCACGTTGACGAGTCCTTCGCGAACCACCGCGATCACGTGGACGGCGAGCTCGGGCGGCACCAAGGTGTCAACCGCTCCCTCGAATTGGAATGACGGTTCGAAACCCAGGGCGTCCGCAAGGTCCGAGCCAACAGCCAAGAGGTCTCTTCGAAGGCTGTAGGTGGGACCCTGATGAATCTGGAGCTCGAAGATGGCAGTGCGTATCTCGCGGACGGTGGCATCGAGGTCGTCGACCGCCTGTTGGATCCGCTCGGCCGCCTCGGGTCGTTCAATGAGTCGCACGGCGCCCTGAAGTGAGAGACCCGTCGCAAACAATCGTTGGATCACCGTGTCGTGAAGTTCGCGGGCGATCCGTTCGCGCTCCTCGATCAGGTCGATCTGTCGAACCCGGTCATGCAGTCGGGCGGAATCGATCGCCACGGCGGCCGCCGATGCCAATACCATCGCCAGCTCCTCATCGGCACCGGTGAACGAGTCACCGCCCAACTTGTCGGTCAGGTACAGGTTTCCGTAGACCTCACCGCGAATGAAGATCGGAACCCCGAGGAACGAAGTCATGGGTGGATGGTTCGGAGGGAAGCCGAAGCTCTCGGGATGTTCGTTCAGGTTCGGGAGGCGCAGCGGACGCGGTTCGATGACGAGGAGGCCAAGGATGCCATGGCCCTCGGGCAGCGACCCGATCTTCCGCTGTTGTTCGTCGTCGATTCCCACAGTGATAAACCGCTCGAGGCGGGTGCCCGTAGAGTTCAGGACTCCCAGCGCTCCGTAGGTCGCATCGACAAGTTGGACCGCTGTCTCGACGACTCGATGCAGCACCGACTCGAGATCCAGATCCGCAACGATCTGGACCACAGCCTCCAAAAGATGTTGGAGCTGCTCGACTCCGACGTGGCTGTCCATGTCGGGGCATCGTAGGCCGGTTCACCGCCGGCGGCCGCTCGTCACCGCCGGCGGCGGCTCGTCACTTCCAGCGGCGGCGTTCGGACAACCTGGCGGCGTAAACCGCGGCCTCGGTTCGCCGACTCATGCCCATCTTGTTCAACAGATTCGACACATAGTTCTTCACGGTCTTTTCAGCGAGCGACATCTCCTCGGCGATCTGGCGATTGGTCATGCCATCGGCCAGGAGTGAGAGGATCCGGACCTCCTGGGGGGTCAGCCATTTGAGGCGTTCGTCCTCCTCGGGGGCGCGACGTATTCGATCGAGGACCTTGGCGGTCACGTGGGGATCGAGCAGGGACTCCCCGGCGGCAACGCGCCGGACAGCGTCGACCAGATCCGCGCCCTTGATCTGTTTCAGAACGAAGCCCGCCGCCCCCGCCATGATCGCCGCGAACATCGCTTCGTCGTCAGGGAACGACGTCAACATGATGCAGGCCAGATCTGGGCGAGCGGAGCGCACATCTCGGCAGACCTCCACTCCGTTGCCATCGGGCAGCTGCACGTCGAGCACGACCACGTCGGGTGCAATGGCCAGGATCCGCCCCACGGCTTCCGCGGCGGTACCCGCTTCGCCGACCACCGCTATATCGCCCTCGGCCTCGAGAAGATCGCGAACGCCGCGCCGGACCACCTCGTGGTCGTCCAACAGGAACACGCGAATCGTCATGGGGCCATTGTGGCCGCTCTTCGTGCCGCCCGGGCGCGAGCCGAGGTCGGCGCTACGTGCCGAGCGTGGCGACCATGACGGCCTTGATGGTGTGGAGCCGATTCTCCGCTTGGTCGAATACGATCGAACGGGCGGATTCGAAGACTTCCTCGGTGACCTCGAGCCCTGTCAGCCCCGTTCGTTGAAAGAGGTCTTCGCCGATGGTGGTGTCGCGATTGTGCAACGCCGGCAGACAATGCATGAACGACACCCGGGGGTTGCCGGTCAGTGCCACGACATCGGCATTCACCTGATACGGCAGCAGTTCCGCCACCCGAACCTCCCATGTCTCGACGGGCTCACCCATCGAGACCCACACGTCGGTATAGAGGTAGTCCACGCCGCGGACACCCTCAGCAACATCCTCGGTCACCAGGACGTGAGCGCCGGTGTCCTCGGCGATCTTGACGGCTGCGGCGCGCAGTTCGTCATCGGGCCAGAGATGTTTCGGCGCGGCGATCCGCACGTCCATCCCCAGCATGGCGCCAGTGATCAAAAGGGAGCGCGCGGTGTTGTTCCGAGCATCACCGAGATAGCAGTACGCGATCTCGTCGAGGTGTTTGGTGCTGTGTTCGCGCATGGTCAGCATGTCCGCCAACATCTGGGTTGGATGCCATTCCGTGGTCAGGCCGTTCCAGACGGGGACTCCGGCATACTGGGCCAGGGTCTCGACGGTGTCCTGGGCGAAACCTCGGTACTCGATCCCATCGAACATTCTCCCGAGCACCCGAGCCGTGTCCTTTGTGGTCTCTTTCTTGCCCATCTGCGAACCGGACGGATCGAGATAGGTCACGTGAGCGCCCTGGTCGTGGGCGGCCACCTCAAAGGCGCACCGAGTGCGGGTAGAGGACTTCTCGAAGATCAGCGCGATGTTTCGACCCACGAGACACGGTCGTTCGTAGCCAGCGCGCTTTGCGGCCTTGAGTTGCGCTCCCATGTCGATGAGGAATCGGAGCTCGTCCGGGGTGAAGTCGAGTTCCTTGAGGAAGCTCCGATGACGGAGATTGACGCCCATCACGCGTCCCGTTCGATCGGGCAGGTCATGCAGTGCGGCCCGCCACGGCCCCGACCGAGTTCGCTGCCCGTCACCGAGATGACCTCGATGCCGCTGCGACGCAACATGGTGTTGGTGGTGACGTTGCGGTCGTAGCCCATGACCACGCCGGGCGAGACAGCGAGGAAGTTCGTGCCGTCATCCCATTGCTCACGCTCGGCGGCGCGCTCATCCTCGTCGGCGCGCAGTACCAGGACCTTGTCGATTTCGAGGGCTTCAGCGATGGTGGCCCAGAGGTCGCCATTGGGGATCACGTTGCTGTGGCCCGGCTCATCGCCCGGAGTGAGGGTCCACGACCGGAGGTTCGTGTCCAGGTACGGGTAGGCCACGAAGGTCTCCCGGTCCAGCATCGTCATCACGGTGTCGAGGTGCATGAACGCATGCGAGCGCGGTAGCTCAACCGCGATCACCTTCGACGCCGACCCCTTCGCGAACAACGCCGCGGTGAGCATCTCGACCGCCATCGGCGTGGTGCGCTCACCCATCCCGATCAACACTGCGTCGTGGCCGAGGACACAGATGTCGCCGCCCTCGATGGAAGCCGGCAGGTGGTCGAGATCGTCACCCCCCAACCACGTCTCGAAGGTCTCGGCGACAAACATCGGGTGGTAGCGGTAGATCGCCCGCATGTGGAGGGTTTCGCGTTGGCGGGCGACCTTGGCCATCGGGTCGACCGAGACGCCGCCGTACACCCAGAACGAGTTGTCGCGGGGGAAGAGGTGGTTCGGCAGCGGCGTCAACACGAAGTCGTCCGGTTGCAGGGCGTTCCAGGTGAGACTGCGCACCTGGTGCGGTTCGAGATCAGCTTTGGTGATGCCTCCGACGAGGTAGCGGCCCAACACCGCCGCGTCAGAGGCGTCGGCCAGCTCCCGCAGTGGCTCGATCAAGCCGGGGCCCACCCGCTCGGCGGTGCAGAGGCGATCAAGGAGATAGTTCCGCGCCTCGGGGATCGCAAGAGTTTCGGCGAGAAGACGATCGAAGTGATGCACGACAACTCCGGCGTTCTGGAGCGATCCGACGAACGCGTCATGTTCCTCCTGTGCCCGCTTGACCCACAAGATGTCATCGAAGAGCAGTTCGTCGACGTTGCTCGGTGTCAGTCGGCTGAGCTCGAGGCCGGGCCGGTGGACGATGGTCTGGCGCAGCTGGCCAACCTCGGAATGAACGCCGAGTGTCATGGGGAACTTCTTTCGTGAGCGTGCCTCCACCGT
>Ga0105047_10003596_pt1 | contig 27288 bp, 26 predicted proteins | sample MAT04_FD_78384 | JGI IMG/M metagenome (GOLD analysis project Ga0105047, IMG submission 78384) | Freshwater microbial communities from Lake Fryxell liftoff mats and glacier meltwater in Antarctica - MAT-04 (megahit assembly) | ecosystem: Environmental > Aquatic > Freshwater > Ice > Liftoff... | reverse complement strand
GTGGCTGGCTCGGTGGTGGTCATCAGTGAGCTCCGACTGTTTCCGCACTGACGGGAATGCGCTTGCGTTCCACGATCTTTGCCTCGAACTCGCTGCGGAACAGCGTGAGCGCCGAATGCACCGGAGCATACGCCGACGGGCCGACGAAGCAAATGGTGGTCATCTTGTAGGGGAACGGTGCGGCCGCTAGGCCGAGCTCGGTGCTGGCGGCGTGTGGGAACGTCCCGGGACAGATCGACTCACCGATCTCGAACATCTGATCGAGGTCGGCGTGCGTGCCGAGGCCCTCGACCACACGGTGGAGCACGCGCTCCAGCCATGTGCCTCCCTCGCGACACGGGGTGCACTGGCCGCAGCTCTCCTGCGCGTAGAAGCGAGTCAGCGTGAGCGCTGCGGCAGGGATGTCGGTGGTGTGATCCATCACGATGATCGCACCCGAGCCGAGCATCGAGCCGGCAGCGCCGATCAGCTTGCCTTCGAACGGCAAGTCGAGCTGCTCAGGGATGAACCAGGGTGCGGAACCGCCGCCGGGTACGAACGCCTTCAACTCGTTGCCATCGCGAATGCCCTGGCAGAACTCGTCGCCGTAGATCAGATCGCGGAAGGTGGTGGTGCCGTTGATGATCTCGTAGACGCCGGGGCGGTTGACGTGGCCTGACACTGCGACCATGCGGGTACCCGGGCTGGTGGCGGTGCCGATGGCCGTGTAGGCAGCGGGACCGTTGACCATCAGCCACGGCAGGTTGGCCAGTGTCTCGACGTTGTTGACGATGGTGGGGCGCCCGTACAGCCCGACCGCCGCCGGGAAGAACGGCGGCTTCAACCGCGGCTCGCCGCGGTTGCCTTCCAGCGACTCGATCAGGGCCGTCTCTTCACCGACGACGTACGCACCAGCACCCCAGTGCATCACGATGTCGATACTGAAGTCGGTGCCCAGAATGTTCTTGCCGACATAGCCGGCGGCGTACGCCTCGTTGAGTGCCGTGGCGACGCGTTCTTGCGCCAGCGCCATCTCACCGCGGATGTACAGGAAGCACTGCGACAGGCCAGCGGCATAGGCCGCAATCAGGCAACCCTCGATCAGTTGGTGCGGGTCACGCTCCATCAGCAAGCGATCCTTGTAGGTACCGGGCTCGCTCTCGTCTCCGTTGACGACGAGGTAGCGGGGCCACACACCCTGCGGGGTGAGCCCCCACTTGGTGCCTGCCGGGAACCCGGCGCCGCCGCGACCCAACACGGTGGCAGCCTTCACGTCGTCGTGCACTGCAGTCGGCGGGCGACCGAGTGCTGACTTCAGACCTTCGTAGCCACCGGTGGCCAGAAAGCGTTCGAGCGTGTAACTGTCTTCCAGATGGAAGCGGGAGGTGACCACCTTCGGGCGGTCGCCGTCATCGATGTAGCCAACGGCCCAGGGGTACGTGCTCATTTGGGTGCCTCCGTGGTTGCCGCCGCAGTGCTGACCCACAGTGGCGCACTCTCGACTGCGTCGGGTGCGAATACGCCAACACCGCGCTCCGCCGGAATGTGCTGCCGCACACGGGCTACCGTTCCGTGCGGCGGGATCTCGCCGTCCAGCCGACCGGCGACCAGATCGTCGATGAACGTGTCGAGCGCCTCTGGTGTCATGCGGTAGCGAAATCGGTAGTTGGCCTGCAGGCACGGAGCCTCGGTGCACGCGGCCTGGCACTCGGCGCGCTCCAGCGTGACCATGCCGTCGGCCGAGGTGCCACCGACCCTGACACCCAGCTTTTGTTCGGCGTGTCGGATCAGGTCTTCAGCACCCATCAACGCGCACGACATGGTGCCGCAGATGTTGAGCAGGTACTTGCCGACCGGTTCGAACTTGAACATCTCGTAGAACGTTGCGCTGCCCAGGATCTGAGCAGAGGTGGCGCCCACGAGTTCGGCAATGTGCACCATGGCCTCGTTGGTGACGTACCCGTTCTGCTGCTGAGAGAGATGCAGCAACGGAATGGTTGCTGAGCGCGCCTTGGGGTAACGCCCGATGATTTCCTTGGCCACGATCACATTGGCCTCGGTCAAACGGCTCATCGGTCCACCTCGCCGAGCACTGGATCCACGGAGGAGATGACGGCGACGGCGTCGGCAACGAGGCCGCCACGCATCATGTGCGGCAGGCACTGGATGTTGACGAACGACGGCGCACGCACGTGCAGGCGGTACGGCGTGGCCGAACCGTCGCTGACGATGTAGCAGCCGATCTCTCCACGAGGGCTCTCGATCGCCACATAGACCTCGCCCTCGGGGACCTTGAAGCCCTCGGTGAAGATCTTGAAGTGGTGGATCAGCGCCTCCATGCTCTCATCGATGCGAGCTCGCGGCGGCGGCGTGACCTTCTTGTTCTGGATGCGATAGTCGCCGCCGGGCATGCGGTCCAGGATCTGGTGCACGATGCGGATGCTCTCGCGGATCTCGTTGAGACGAATTGCGTAGCGGTCGAACGCATCGCCGTAGGTGCCGACGATGACGTCGAATTCCATCTCGTCGTAGTGCAGGTACGGCTGGTCACGACGCAGGTCCCACTCGAGGCCGGTGCTGCGCAGGATGGGGCCGGTCGCGCCGAGTGCAATTGCCTCGGCCTGGGTGATGACGCCAACGCCCTGCAGGCGGTCACGCCAGATCGGCTGACCGGTCATCAGCGTGTCGTACTCCTCGAGACGCGGCGGGATCATCTCCAAGAGATGCAGCACGTCGTCGCGCCAGCCTGCGGGCAGGTCGGCGGCGACACCACCGGGGCGGATGAAGTTGTGATTCATCCGCAGGCCCGTGACCTTCTGGAAGAAGCGCAACACCTGCTCGCGCTCGCGCCATCCGTAGATCATCATGCCGACCGCGCCGAGGTCCATGCCATTGGTGGCCATGAACAGCAAATGGCTGCTCATGCGGTTGAGCTCGCTGAGCAGCATCCGCATCCAGACGGCGCGCTCGGGAATGTCGCCGTCGATGCCCAGCAGCTTCTCGGTGGCCATGCTGAACACGAGCTCGTTGTTCAACGGGCTCAGATAGTCCATGCGAGTGACGTTGGTGCCACCCTGCATGTAGGTCAGGTTCTCGCCCTGCTTCTCCATACCGGTGTGCAGGTAGCCGATGATCGGCTTGCAGCGCAGCACAGTTTCACCCTGGAGTTCGAGCATCAGCCGCAGCACCCCGTGGGTGCTTGGGTGCTGTGGGCCCATGTTGATGATCATGGTCTGATCGTCTGCCGGGTCCAGCGGAAGGTCGCCCAACTTGGCGGCCTCGGCCTCGCTCATGCGCAGCACTGCGCCGACCTCACGCAACAGCTCGCGCGCGGTCAGCTCGCTACGCGGCTTGAGCCCCTGCTCAGGTTCGTTGCCACCGCGAATAGTGGAGAGAATGTCTTGTACGGCAACGTCCTCGACGGCGCGATCGGTCATTGCGCACGCTCCTTGGCAGCGAAATCGGTGCTGAACTGCACCGGGATGCGCCCCTGGTCGTAGTCCTTGCGCAGCGGGTGGCCTTCCCAATCCTCCGGCATGAGAATGCGGGTGAGGTCAGGGTGGTCGGTGAACGAGATGCCGAACATGTCGAACACCTCGCGCTCCATGGCTTCGCTGCCTGGGTACAGATCGAACAGCGTGGCGATCGTGGCATCGTCTGGGGGAACCTGTACGCGGAGGCGGATGCGTTCGCGACGCTCGATGGAGAGCAGGTTCACCACGACTTCGAATCGCTCCGCCACGACACCAGCGGGCAGTGCACGGCCGGGGAAAGTGAGATAGTCCACTGCGGTGAGATCGGCACACATCGTGTAGGTCTCGTCCAGCAACGTACGGACCAACTTGAGGTACGCGGCACGGGTCGGGTGCAGCACACGCTGGCCGTGGCTGTCGCTGAGCGGCACCCCGTGCAACATCGGCGGTGCGGGCGCGACGACTTCGGGCTCGGCGGTCTCCGACACAGCTACCGACTTCCCAGGATGACCGGAATCGGCTGGGCGCCGCGCTCGATCTCCGTGACGTGCAAGCCGGCTCCGGCGCCGGTGGCAGCACGACGCTTCAACAGTTCGCCGCTCTCGATCTTGGAATGCAGCGTCTCGATGGCGTGAATCAGCGTTTCAGGGGTAGGTGGGCAGCCCGGCGCATAGACGTCCACCGGCACGATCTGGTCCACGCCCTGCACGATGGCGTAGTTGTTGAACATGCCTCCACTGCTCGCGCACACGCCCATGCTGATGACCCACTTGGGCTCCATCATCTGGTCGTACACCTGGCGCAACACCGGAGCCATCTTCTGGCTGACGCGGCCGGCGACGATCATGATGTCGGCCTGGCGCGGCGAGGCACGGAAGACCTCCATGCCAAAGCGGCTGATGTCGTAGTGGGCACCGCCGGTGGCCATCATCTCGATCGCGCAGCAGGCCAGGCCGAACGAGGCCGGCCACGAGCTACGGCTGCGCGCCCAGTTGACCAGGTCCTCCACCTTTGCCGTGATGGCATTATGGGGAATGCCACCGAGACCATCGCCTTGAATGTCGTGTACGAGGCCCATCAGGCAGCGTCCTGGGTCTGCTTGTCGTCAACACCAGGGCGACCCTCGAGGCCAACCCGACGGATGGTGCTGGTCGTCGTCCGGCTGGATGACAGCACAGAGTCGAGACGACGGGCCTTGCTGACGGGGCCCCAATCGAGTGCGCCACGAGCGACGACGTACACGAAGGCAAGGAAGAAGACCAGACTGAAACCGATCATCTCCCACAGCGCATATGCGCCGAGGAACTCACGGTCGACCGCGAACGGGTAGATGAAGATCAGTTCGATGTCGAACATGATGAACAGCATTGCGACGACGTAGAACGTGACGGGAAAGCGTTCGGGCGGCTCGCGGCTGGGCACGATGCCACACTCATAGGGTGCTTCCTTGGCTGCCGACGGGCGCCGCGGTGCCAACAGGCTGGATGCAAAGAAGCTGAGCGCACCGAAGAGCCCCGCCAGGACCAGAAGGCACACGATCGGCAGGTATTGTCCCATCTGGTCAGACCTTTGCCGGAATCGCCTTGGCCGAGCGGTTGATGGCCACACGTCGGTCGCGGGTGTGGAGCATCCAGCACAACGTCAGGAAGATGACCAACGACGCGATGCAGATGATTGCCGACGGCACACGTTTCGAACCCATGTCGCGGATCATGAAGACGTACTCGTGAGGGCGCGAGGTGTCGACGACAGACCGAGCCGGCGCCCGTCCAGGTTCCGCACGCTGCGGCACCAGCGCCGCTACCTCCACCAACGCATAGTGCGGCTTGTGGAAGAAGGCGATGTAGTCGATTCGTTCGTCCCAGAAGGTCGGGCCGCGTTCGCCACCCTTCTCGTACACGTTCACAACCTGGAACTCGCCGGGGCCGTAGGCTCCCGATTCCTCCAACAACACGCTGCCGGCCGAGCCCGCCTGCGCAAACGACGGCAACGCCGAGTTGAGCTGGCTCCAGGTGTCCTTCAGCAATCCTTGAACCGCAACCGCGTCGGCAGCAGGGTCGTCGGTGCGCGTGAACGGCGCGCCGACGATACCGACTTCGTACAACGAACCTGGCTCACGAATCACGGTCTTGCTAGCAACGGGCTGCCACGTGGGGTCTGGGCCCAGAAGACCCTTGCCGTATGTCCACCACACGGCACCCATGATGAACATCCAGCCGGCGAGGCCGGTGAGGGCCACGAGGAAGCCGAGTCGGGCACCGAGGTTGGTGCCCAAGATGAGGTACAGGCTGCCGCACAAGACACCCACCGCCATGATGACGATGAGTGTGCCGCGCAGCTCCCACTCCCAGGGACCGATCGGAATCTTCGTCGTGTTGGCGATGATCCCTGCGGATACGGGTGCAAACGCTGCAAGCATCTAAAGGCTCCGGACGTACTGGACGATAGCGGCGATGTCTTCGTCGGTCAGCAGATGGCCGAAACCGGGCATACGGCCCGAGCCCTGCCCCTGCAGGCCGTACTTGGCACCATTCTTGGAGCCCGCCTTGATGAAAGTGATCATGTCCTGGTCACTGGGGAAGTGTGTGTTGGTGGCGCCACCGGTGAGGTTCCAACCGAACGCTCCCTGTGCCGTGACACCTGGCTGGCCATAGCTCCAACCTGGGGTGTGGCAGCGTGCGCAGCTGTAGGCGCCGCTGTTCAGGTTGGAGTTGAACAGTGCCTCGCCCCTCGAAGCACCGGGGTTGACCGCAAGATACTTGTCGACGCTGTCCTGAATGGACTGCTGGTCGGGTTGGGGCAGGACGCCGCCCTCGCAGACATACGGATCGGCCTTGTTGACGAAGCTGTCCTCGGTGAGACACCCTTCGGGCTGGATCTGAATCGACTTCATGTACACCAGCAACGTTTCGATGTTCTGAGCGGTCATTGGTCCGCCGCCGGGCGCACCCCACGCCGACATCGGCGAGAACGGGCGGCCGTAGTTGAGGATGAACCGCACCTCTTCCTGGCTGAACCGGTAGAAGACCGTGTTGAGCGCAGGTGCGTACCAATTGACCGCGGTGACTTCCTGGGTGTTCGTATCGGTGATGGCGTACGGAGCGACGTTGCCGCCGCCCTGTAGGCCGCCGTGGCAACCTGCGCAGTTGAAGCCACCATTGGCGGTGGTCTGGAAGAGCTGCTCTCCCCACCAACGGAATCGTTCCTTCTCACCGCTGACGGCACCTGCCTGACGGCTGGGCTCGAAGATCCAGTAGAGCGGCAGACCGATCACCACGGTGAGCAGCAGCAGCACACCGAGTACCTGCATGCGCTCGAGACGGCGACCCTCGAGGACTTCGTCGTCGTAGTACGGCTTGCGGTTCGCAGCCATCTCGACCTCGGAGCCGAGCTCCGCAGCGGCACTCCCCTTGTTGAGGAAGAAGTACGTCACCCAGCCGATGGTGACGACGACGAAAATTATCGACGCGACAGCGGACGTGTTGAGCGCAATCATATGCAGTGGGGACCTTCCGCCTCTTGGCCAGTGGTGTTGGTGCCGATGGCAGCGCCGACGAAGACCGTCGACGTATCGATGATGACGTCGCCAGTGCTGCCGACGTTGACTGCGAAGTGATCCATACCGCGAGGGGCTGGACCGCTCTTCTTCTCTCCGCTGCGGTTGTACTGCGAGCCGTGGCAGGGGCATTCGAACCACTGGCTGCTCTTGCATTCCGGAACGCGACAGCCCAGGTGCGGGCACTTCTGATAGAGCGCGACGACACCGGACTCCATGCCTTCCAGGATGGGCTTGTACTCCCTCACACCACGCGCCTTTGGCAGCGCCTCGGCCGGGTAGACGGTGACGTACGAGCGAGCGTTGGAGGCGTAGAAGAACCCGCCGTTGCTGCGGATGCTGGCCAAAATGTCGTTGAGCTTGCCGACGTTGACCTTGCCGCCGAAGATCGGCGCAGCTGTGGGCCACAGGAAGGCGACGAAGCCTGCCGCTGCGAACGTGAGAAGGCCGGTGCTCATCAAGACCACCGTCGAACGGTTGAGGAACTGACGACGGTTGAAGCCGATCTCTTCGCGATCCGGCGGAATCCAGATGCTGGGCGGTGCAGCGGCAGCCGGCACCAAGGCCTGCGTGCGCTCTTCGACTGCAGCGCGCTCGACGGCCTTACCCGTGGGCGCGACCGGCAGATCGATCTCGGCGTCGCGATCGCGGCGGCGAGTTTCGCGGCTCAGTGCACCGGCGCCGCGCACGTCTGCCTTGCGCGCGGTTGCCAGGAGCACCACGGCAAAGAGAACGACGATGACACCGACGGCGAGAGCGATGATGACAGCGGGACTCATGATGGTTCGTGCCTCACAGTTCGAAGAAAAGTCCGTCACGCCACGGGAGCGTGAAGTTGAAACCGGGACCACGGAAGAAGGAACCGATGATGACGAGCACTGCCCAGAACATGAGGTGCACCGTCATCAGCGACGTCGCGAACTTGCGATCTTCGGGCTTGTTGGACGGGTTCTTGTCGATGAAAGGAGCCAGGATCAGCACGATCATGCCGACGCCAGGAATGGTCACGCCGGCGATCATCGGGTGGAACATTGTCAGTAGTTCCTGCAGACCCAGGAAGTACCACGGTGCCTTCGACGGGTTCGGCGTCTTGTTGATGTTGGCTTCCTGCAACAACGGCGCGTTCACGAAGATCGAGAAGAAGAACGTGAAGGACAAACACGCCAGGGCGGCGACGAACTCTGCCGCAAGCAGGTGCGGCCAGGTATGCACCTTGTCGACGGGTGACGCCTTGACGTCTTGGATGCTGCCGCTCTTGACAACGGTCAGCAGTCGTTGGGTGTGGCCGCCAGGACCAGCGCCAACTGGCACACCACCACTGATGGGCGCAGCGGCAACCACGCTGGCCACCCTCTCTTGCACGGCAACGCCACCGCCTCCTTCGGCAGTCGTCTTGCGAGCCTTGCTGCGCTCGAGGAGGTGCGCGGGAATGCGCGAATCCGCGGCGGCGGCTTCGCCGGTCTCGGACGGCGCAGCGGCGGGCGCCGCTTCTGCGGGCGCGCCAGATTCTGCAGCAGCCTTGTCACGAGCAGCCTGAGCTCGCTTCAGAAGGTGTTCCGGAATTTCAGTCATCGATCGCCTCCTTCTCTTGAACGCTTCACTGCACCAGGACCATTCATCACAGAGGCCCCGAGATGCCGCCGTCTTTGCGGACACGCCAGAAGTGAATAGCCATGAAGATGACGATCACGAACGGCAACAGGAGCACGTGCAACACGTACCACCGAAGCAGCGTGTCGCCACCGATTTCCTTGCCGCCGAGCAGGACGAAACGCACCTGCGTACCCAAGACCGGCGTGTAGCCCATCATGTTGGTACCAACGGTCACAGCCCACAGCGCCAGCTGGTCCCACGGCAGCAAGTAGCCGGTGAACGACAGCAGCAGCGTGAGCATCAGCAGGACCACACCGATGACCCAGTTGAACTCGCGGGGCGGCTTGTACGCGCCGTGGTAGAAGACGCGAGCCATGTGCAAGAAGACACTGAGCACCATCAGGTGCGCACCCCAGCGGTGCATGTTGCGCACGAGTAAGCCGAAGGTCACCGAGGTCTGCAGGTTGGAGATGTCGCTCCAGGCCTGCACGTCGGTGGGCCGGTAGAAGAACATCAAGAAGATGCCGGTGACGGTGAGCAGGATGAAGAGGAAGAAGCTGAGCCCGCCGAGGCACAGGGTGTAGCTGACCTTCACCGCATGGCGCTTCACCTTCACCGGGTGCAGGTGGTACAGCACCGAGTTCATGATCACGTAGCTGCGGTTACGTGGGCTATCGGTGTAGCCCTTGCGGAAGATGCTGCCGGGCCGGAAGATGCTGTTCCAGGCCTGGCTGCCCTGCACATCGCCGACGCCCTTGTTGAGGCGGTCTTTGACCGTAGGACGCGGTGTCTCGTCGAGGATCTTTGCCATCGTTCTTCGTTTTCCCTCAGAGCCTCAGGCCGTAGGCATAGCCATGGCTGTTGGTACGGATGTGCGAGTCACCGGCGGCTGCCGGTGCCCCCACTTTGCCCATGATGATGACGCCCGTCGGGCAACGATCCACGCACAGTTGGCACCGCGTGCAGATGTCGTCATCGATGATGAACAACACCTCGTCGCTGGGGTCCAGCCCCGGCAGCTCGGTATTGCTCGCTTCCACGATGGCGTCAGTGGACACCATGTGAATGCACTTCCATGGGCAGATGTCGACGCAGCCCTCGCACATGATGCACTCGGTCTGGTCGATGTGGATGAACTGCTTGGGCTTGATGGCCTTCGACAGGTAGTCCGCGTCGACCTCGACGAGTGTGTACTCGTCGGTGTACGGCATCATCGGGGGGTTGGCGTCGGTCTTGGCCATGTCAGGTCTTCTTCACCAGCGGGCGCCCGAACGTGCTGGTCGCGATTTCCTTGGTGGTGGTGCCGTCGCCGCGCTTCTGCCACACGCTCCACAGGAAGATGAGCAAGCCGAAGTACCACACGTGAATGATGATCACCACGATGTCGCGGATTGCTTCGTACGACATGGTGAAGGGGAAGTTGCCCCCGAGGGCCTGCGGCTTGAAGATGTCGCCAGGGCCAAAGATGATGAGGTTCTTGTCCCACCCGAGTTCGGCATCGGCGTGGGCGATGAACTTGTCGGGCACGATGCCGAATGCAACGAACATCAGACCAAAGACATATACGGAGGCAAGCATCGCCTCGCCCCACGAGGTGGGCGTGCCCTTGGGCCGCCGCTTTGCGTAGGGCAGTACCACCAGTGCGCCAATGGTGGAGAGGATGAACGAAAAGAGGAACGCCTCGTTCATCCCGGGCCACTTGAGCGGGTTGGTTTCGAATGCAATCAGCACCAGTGCTGCCCTTCCTCGTGAACTGCTGCACAAACTGTAGCCACCACACCGCTGGTCGATACCAGTTCGTCGAAGAGAACGCGACAAGAAACGGTCGAGGCGGCGGGCTTCACCTCGTCATCTCTACCATGACTTCGGCGCGCACCGCCTGGTTGTGAACTCGTGCACGGCCTGCCGTCGCGAAGTCCGTCACGCCCACTCGCGCCGGAATTCCCGAATCAGACCTCCGGGCGTCTATCGTTTCATCTGTGACTGAGATTCCCGAGCACCTGCTGAAGCGCAGCCAGGCACGCAAGGCCGGCGGCGACGCCACAGCTGCGTCCGCTCCTGCCACCACCCCTACTACTACCGCCGCTGCCGGCGGCCAGTCGACGGCACCTGCCGTGCCGGCGCCGAAGGCACCCGCTATCCCGGCCGGGCCTCCGCCGGTCAAACCCGACATCCCCGTCGTTGCCGCGTACAAGGCGCGCAAGAAAATTCCTGTGTGGGCGATGGTCACGCTCAGCATCTTGCCCCTGTGGGTCTTCATGTATGCCGTCGCCCTGCGCCCCCAGCCCGTCAAGGCCAGCGGCCCGCTCGGCGTCGGCGCCGAGATCTATGGCGGCAAGGGCAACTGCGCCGGGTGTCACGGTGCCGAAGGCGCAGGTGTCGCAGGTGGGGCATACGGCTTCGTCAACGGCGACGCAATGACGACATTCCCGCACATCGAAGACCAAGTGCGTTGGGTGGATCTGGGTACCCAGGCCTACTCGGCTGCAGGCGTCACCATCCCTGGCGACCCCAATCGCGAGGGCGGTGCCCACCTCACTGGAGCGAACGGCATCATGCCGGCTCGTGGTGCGGCCGAGATCAGCGATGCCGAAGTGCTTGCCGTGGTGTGCGACGTGCGCTATGCGCTGGGCGGAATCGCCGAGGAGGGCGAGGAGTTCGAGCTGTGGTGCTCGGAGGAGTCTCCGGTGTGGATCGCACTAGAGACCGGTGCGGCCACGTTCGACAACCTGCACACCGTGATCGCCGACAAGGGCATCATGGAGATCGGCAGCGTTCCCAAGGCCGGCACGACCGCTGGCGAGTGATCAGCCCGCTGTGAAAATCATCCGCTCTGTGTCACGGCACAGAACGGGTTTTCGTCTGTGCCGTGACACAGACGCCGGGCTTCTCCGATGACGAGCGAGGCTCTCACGACGGAGGTCCTCGTCGTCGGCGGTGGCCCTGCGGGCGCAGCGGCTGGTTTCTGGTTGGCGCGTCATGGGCACGACGTCATGATCGTGGAGCGCAAGACGTTTCCGCGCAACAAGACCTGCGGCGACTCACTGACACCCCGAGCCGTTCACCAACTCGCTGAGATGGGCTTGACGGAACCGCTCAGCAAGTTCCATCGCTACAACGGGCTACGAGCCACTGGCATGGGGCACGCGTTGGAACTGGAGTGGCCCAGCCATCCGATCTATCCGCAGCACGGGTATGTCGTGCGCCGCCGCTACCTCGATCAGATGGTGGTCGACAACGCTCAGGCTGCCGGGGCGACAGTGCTGATGGGGCACGAAGCCATCCAACCGATCGTCGACCGTGGGTTCGTGCGCGGCGCAACGGTGGCCGTCGACGGTGGGGCCACCCGCGAGATTCACGCGAAGTACGTCGTCGTGGCCGACGGCGCCAACAGCCGCTTCGGTCGCGCGCTCGGAACGTTCCGCACGCGTGAGTGGCCCTACGGCACGGCCATCCGCACGTACTGGGAAACTCCGCGACACACCGAACCGTGGATCGAATCGGCGCTCGATCTGAAGGATCGCAACGGCAACCCGATGCCCGGCTACGGCTGGATCTTCCCCGTGGGCGACGGCACCGTCAACATCGGTGTCGGCCTCCTCAGTACGTTTCGCGACTTCAAGAGCGTCAACACCACCCACCTGCTGGACGAGTACGCGCATCAGATCGCCGACCGTTGGGAGATCGACCCTGGCCAACCGACGAAGAAGGCATCTCGGGGCCGGATACCGATGGGTGGGTCCGTTGGTCCCAACGCCGGGCCCAGCTTCCTGGTGGTCGGCGACGCGGCCGGCAGCGTGAACCCGTTCAACGGCGAGGGCATCGACTACGCCTACGAGACAGCTCGCATCGCTGCGCAGGTGCTGCATGAAGCGCTGGCCACCAACGACCCGACGGTGCTGCAGCAATACCCACGCCACATCGACGACGAGTACGGCGAGTACTTCAAAGTGGCCCGCCTGTTTGCCCGCGTGATCGGCCGACCGACGCTGATGCGTGAGCTCACCCGAGTCGGCATGAACAGCCGCACGCTGATGGAGTGGATGCTGCGCATCACCGCCAACCTGCTGCGCGAGGACGAGAAGGGACCGGCCGAACTGGCCTACAGGGCCGCCGCCAAGATCGTCAAGCTCGCACCCAACGCGTAGTCGTCCGACCCATGTCCGAGTGCCACGCAGTCTGTGCGAGTGTCTCGACACCGTCCGAGTGGGTACTCGTACCCCGGGGTACGAGTACCCACTCGAATGAGCACCTGGCACTCGCACCGGTGCCGTGGCACTCGCACTACGCGAGCTCACCGACGGATGGCGCTGGCGGCAGGTCAGTCAGAGCGTCGCGAGCAGCGAGGCGGGCGCCGCGCGCAAGACGTCGGTCGCCGCGGATTCAGGTAGTCGATCGCAGGCTGCCTCGGCGCGAGCTGCCCAGTCGAGGGCCACCGTCAACGCAGTTTCGACACCACCGTTGGAGCGAACGATCGCCAGCGCCTTCTCCTGCTCCGCACCGACCAAGGGCTTGCCCAACAACGCGAGCAGCTCCACTGCGGCGACCCCACCGGCCTGCAGTGTGCGCAGCACCGGCAACGTGTACACACCTTCGACCATGTCGTGGCCCGCCGGCTTGCCCAACTGCTCGTCGGTGGCCGAGATGTCGAGCAAGTCGTCGGCGATCTGGAACACCATGCCGAACGCCTCGCCGTACTCGGTGAGCGCATCGATGGCGGGACGGTCGAGGTCTGCCACGAGGCCACCGATGCGGGCGGCGGTGGAGAACAACGAGGCGGTCTTGCCGCTGATGCTGGACAGGTAGCTGGCCTCGGGACGCGCTGCGTTGTAGGTGTGGCGCAGCTCTTCTATCTGACCCTCACACAGCCGGCCGATGGTGCGAGCCAGCAGGCCGGCGACTTCCGTACCCAGCGACGCCGCGATCTCCGATGCTCGTGACAGCAGGAAGTCGCCGGCCAGGATCGCCTGCAGATTGCCCCACTTCGCGTTGACGGTCTCCACCCCGCGGCGGGTGTCGGCTTCGTCCATCACGTCGTCGTGGTAGAGCGACCCGGTCTGCACCAGCTCGCAGGAGATGCCGCCCTGCACCGAACGTTCGTGCAGCGCAGCGTCGGGGGGGCCGGCGACTTGCGCCGCAACCACAGTGAGAATAGGGCGCAGGCGCTTTCCGCCGGCGATGATCAGGTGCGACGCAATGTCGTTCAAATAGGGGTCTGGCGTGTGCACCGACTCCTTCAGCGCCGCTTCGATCCGCGCGACGTCGCGAGTATGGCTGGGAAGCGCGAACAGCGGCTTGGACGACACACCCGCAAGGTTACGCCAGATCATCACGGGCACCCCTACGAGGCCCCTATTCCCGAACCTCGAGATCCTCGGGCGTGACACATGTCGTGACGCAGGCTTGACGTTTAGCACGACGCTGGACGGCGCTGCAACCGAAAGCCACCGATACACTTCAGCCATGTTTGAACGATTCACCGATAGGGCTCGTCGGGTGGTTGTACTTGCGCAGGAAGAAGCCCGCCTGCTCAACCACAGCTACATCGGTACCGAGCACATTCTCCTAGGTCTCATCCACGAGGGTGAGGGCGTGGCCGCCAAGGCCATGGAGTCGCTCGGTATCTCTCTGGAGGCTGTACGCAGCCAGGTGGAGGAGATCATCGGCCAAGGCGGCTCCTCGCCGTCGGGTCACATACCCTTCACCCCGCGAGCCAAGAAGGTCCTCGAGCTGTCACTGCGCGAAGCACTGCAGCTCGGCCACAACTACATCGGCACCGAGCACATCTTGCTCGGCCTCATCCGCGAGGGCGAGGGCGTCGCCGCGCAAGTACTCGTCAAGCTGGGGGCCGACCTCAGCCGTGTGCGCCAACAGGTCATCCAATTGCTGTCGGGCTATCAGGGTGGCCAGAGCAAGGGTGAGCCGCAGGCGGCCGCCGCACCCGGTGGCGCCCCGAAGGAAGAGGCCACCGACAAGGGCAACAGCCAGATCCTCGACCAGTTCGGTCGCAACCTCACGCAGCTCGCCCGCGAAAAGAAGCTCGACCCGGTCATCGGTCGCAGCCGCGAGATGGAGCGGGTCATGCAGATCCTCAGCCGTCGCACGAAGAACAACCCGGTGCTGATCGGTGAGCCCGGCGTTGGCAAGACCGCCATCGTCGAAGGCCTGGCACAGAAGATCGTCAGCAACGACGTGCCCGACACACTGCGCAACATGCAGCTGTACACGCTCGACCTCGGCGCACTCGTCGCCGGCAGCCGTTACCGCGGCGACTTCGAGGAACGGCTCAAGAAGGTGCTCAAGGAGATTCGCACTCGCGGCGACATCATCCTGTTCATCGACGAGATCCACACGCTCGTCGGCGCCGGCGCCGCCGAAGGCGCTATCGATGCAGCCAGCATCCTGAAGCCGATGTTGGCTCGCGGCGAGCTACAGACCATCGGTGCCACCACCACCGACGAGTACCGCAAGCACCTGGAGAAGGACGCTGCGCTCGAGCGCCGCTTCCAGCCAGTGAAGGTGGAAGAGCCGTCGCTCGCCCACACCATCGAGATTCTGCGCGGCGTGCGTGACAAGTACGAGGCGCACCACCGGGTCACCATCACCGATCAGGCCATCGTTGCGGCGGCGAACCTGGCCGACCGTTACATCAGCGATCGTCACCTTCCGGACAAGGCCATCGACCTCATCGACGAGGCCGGCAGCCGCCTGCGTATCAAGCGCATGGCCACTCCGCCAGACCTCAAAGAGCTCGAGACCAAGCTCACCGACGTGCAGGAAGCCAAGAAGCGCGCCGTTGAAGAGCAGCGCTTCGAGGAAGCCGGCCGGCTGCGCGACCAGGAGAAGGCACTGCTGGAAGAGAAGTCGGCAAAGGAGCTCGAGATCAAGGCCAGCGGTGTCGATCTGTTCGACGAGGTCGATGAAGAGGCCATCGCCGAGGTGCTCAGCATCTGGACCGGTATCCCCGTGTTCAAGCTCACCGAGGAAGAGACCGCCAAGCTGCTCAACATGGAAGCCGAGCTGCACAAGCGCATCATCGGCCAGGACAATGCGATCAAGGCTGTCAGCCAGAGCGTGCGCCGCACCCGCGCCGGCCTCAAGGACCCGAAGCGCCCCAGCGGCTCGTTCATCTTCCTCGGGCCCACCGGCGTTGGTAAGACCGAGCTGGCCAAGACGCTCGCCGAGTTCCTGTTCGGCGACGAGAAGAGTCTCATCTCGCTCGACATGAGCGAGTACATGGAGAAGCACACGGTCAGCCGCCTGGTGGGTTCGCCCCCCGGGTACGTGGGTTACGAAGAGGGTGGCCAGCTCACCGAAGCGGTCCGGCGCAAGCCGTTCAGTGTGGTGCTCTTCGACGAGATCGAGAAGGCACACCCCGACGTGTTCAACACGCTTCTCCAGATTCTGGAAGAGGGCCGTCTCACCGACAGCCAGGGCCGCACGGTCGATTTCCGTAACACCGTGCTGATCATGACCTCCAACCTCGGTTCCAGCGATCTGCGCAAGGCAAACGTCGGCTTCACCAAGGTCGACGAGGCAATGAGCTACGAGCGGATGAAGGACAAGGTCACCGAGGCGCTCAAGGGCCATTTCCGCCCCGAGTTCTTGAACCGCATCGACGAAGTCATCGTCTTCCACGAGCACAGCCGCGACGCGGTGATGCAGATGGTGGATCTGATGACCAAGCGCCTCACCGGCCAGCTGGAGAACCAGGGTCTGGGCATCGAGCTGACGCAGGCGGCCAAAGAACTTTTGGCAGAGAAGGGCTACGACCCGCAGTTGGGTGCTCGCCCGTTGCGCCGTGCAATTCAGCGGATGATCGAAGACGTGCTGTCGGAGAAGATCCTCTACAAAGAGTTCCACGCCGGCGAGATCATCGTCGTGGACACCGAGGACGACCCCGAGCGTCCGGGCGAGCGCAAGCTGTCGTTCCACGCTGTCGAGGGCTTCCAGCCGCCGGCAGCAATCGAGTTGGCCGCAACGGCTGCGCCCGATACGGCCGCCGCCATCGCCGAGCCTCCGGCCCCCACCGAATAGGTCTGCATGTGTCGCGCCGCGGTCAACCGCGGCGCGGCTGGCAGAATGATCGAATGCGTCGCCTGCTTGCTCTCGTCGTTGTCGCGCTCGCGCTGACGGCATGCAAGGTCGATGCGACTGTCGACGTGACGGTGAGGGCCGATGGCACTGGCGCCATCACCCTCACGGCAGTTGCCGACGCAGATGTGTTGGCGCAGGCGCCAGGACTTGCGGAGGACCTCCGCTTCGACGATGCCGTCGCTGCCGGATGGGTGCTGACCCCGCCCGCGGCCACAGACGCCGGCGGCCTACAGGTGGTCCTGACACACCCGTTCGCCACCGTCGAGGAGGCGACCGCGCTGCTGCAATCGATCAACGGGCCGAGCGGTCCGTTGCACGACGTCGTGCTGGCCCGCACCGTCACCAGCGACGACATCACGACGTCGTTGGCCGGCACGTTGCGTGTGGAGGGCGGCATCGATGCCTTCGCCGACCCGGATCTGTTGGCGGCCATCGGCGGCAGTCCGTACGCCGACAACATCGCGGCAACAGGTCTGCGCCCGATCGATGTGGTGACGTTCACGTTCACTGCCGACCTACCCGGAGTGTCTGCGGCTCCCGCCACCGGGACGACGGGTGACGAACAGGGGCTGACATGGTCGGTGCCGATGGATCAGACGTCTGTCGACTTGGCCGCTTCGTCCGTGCTGGCGCAGGGCACGCCGTCGAGCATCTGGGGCACGGTCTCGACGATTGCACTCGTCGTGTTCGTCGCCTGGTGTGTGCTGGCCGTGGCCTTCATCGCGTTCGTCGCCCGGGCCCGCAAACAACGTGCCCGACGCCGCCCCACTTTGTGACACCCTTTTCGTAGGGTGCAGGCATGGCCAAGGTTCGTGTTGTGTATCGCTGTGCAGAGTGTGGCGCCGCCACTCCCAAGTGGGCCGGTCGCTGCGCGGCGTGCGAGGCGTGGAACTCGTTGGTGGAAGACGTCGATCTGCCAGCACCGGCGGCTGGTCACAACCTCGGTCCTTCGGCCCCCGCAATGCCCATCGGCTCCGTCGATGCCACCTTTTCGAAGCCGCAGTCCACCGGTATACCCGAGATGGATCGTGTGCTCGGCGGCGGCCTGGTTCCTGGCTCGGTCACGCTGCTCGGGGGCGAGCCTGGCATCGGCAAGAGCACGCTGCTGCTGCAGTTGCTGGCCCAGTGGCCCCAGCGCACCCTGTACGTCAGTGCGGAGGAGAGCGCCCAGCAGGTACGGCTCCGAGCCGAGCGGCTCGACGCAGTCCGACCAGAGCTGTGGCTGTTGCCCGAAACGTCGCTCCCCCACATCATCGCGGCCATCGACGATGTGCAGCCCACACTCGTCGTCATCGACAGCATCCAGTCCATCGCCGACCCCGATGTGCCGTCCGCACCGGGCAGCGTGGTGCAGGTGCGCGGGTGCGCCCATCGTCTGGTGGGTGAAGCCAAGCGCCGCAATCTGCCGATCGTGATGGTCGGTCACGTGACGAAGGAGGGTGGCCTCGCCGGGCCGCGGGTATTGGAGCACGTGGTCGACACGGTGCTCAGCTTCGAAGGCGACCGCCACCACTCGTTGCGCCTGCTCCGCGCCGCCAAGCATCGATTCGGGCCCACCAACGAACTGGGTGTGTTCGAGATGGCAGGGGAAGGGCTGGTCGGCGTGCCCGACGCCAGCAAGTTGTTCCTCACCGACCGGCGTACCGGCGTCGCCGGCTCGGCCATCACACCGACCCTGGAGGGGCAACGGCCGCTGCTGGTGGAAGTGCAGGCCCTCACCAACCCGGTCACGCCCGGCGCGCCACCACGGCGCAGTGCCACGGGTGTCGACTCCGGTCGGTTGGCGCTGCTGCTGGCGGTGCTGGAACGGCGGTCACGTGTGTCGCTCAGCCAGCACGAGGTGTTCGCGTCGGCCGTCGGCGGTGTACGGCTCACCGAGCCGGGGGCGGACCTGCCGCTGTGCCTCGCGTTGGTCAGTGCGTACTTGAACTACCCAATACCCCCCGATCTGGTGGTCTTCGGCGAGGTCGGGTTGGCCGGCGAACTGCGTCAGGTGGCTCACGCACCCCGCCGGCTGGCCGAGGCGGCTCGCATGGGTTTCACGCGAGCGATCGTTCCCGCCAACTCACCCAACGGCATCGATGGCATCACACTGACACGAGTCTCCACCATCGACGAAGCTCTCTACGTCGCTGGCCTGTCCGAACGCTCGCAGTGAGGAGGCTCGCAGCGCTGGCTCACCAGGGGCGCTCGTAGACTGAGGGCAATGTCCGGCCAGAGCTTCCCCAATGACGCGCTGCACAAGGCGTTGGCGCAGGTGTCCCCGGGAACGGCGTTACGCGACGGCATCGACCGAGTGGTCCGGGCCAAGATGGGTGCGCTCATCGTGGTCTGCGACGAGCCCTCCGTGCTGGCCATCTGTAGCGGTGGATTCCTGCTCGACGCGGAGTACACCCCCCAGCGGCTCAGCGAGCTGGCCAAGATGGACGGCGCCATCATCCTCACCACCGATGGCAGCCGAATCGCGCGCGCCAACGTGCACCTGGTACCGGACACCAACGTGCCGACCGCCGAAACCGGCACCCGTCACCGCACTGCCGAACGCGTCGCCGTGTCGCTGGGCGTGCCGGTGATCAGTGTCAGTGAAGAGATGAGCGTCATCAATGTGTATGCCGGCGGTATGCGGCGTCAGCTCAATGACATCGGCCGGCTGCTGGATCGAGCCAACCAGGCGCTGCAAACTCTCGAGCGGTACAAGACCAAGCTCGACGACGCCACCAGCGCGCTGACCTCACTGGAGGTGGAAGACGTGGTGACGGTGCGCGACGTCGCCGCTGTCGTGCAGCGCGGCGAAATGGTGCGCCAGATCGCTGCCGAGATCGAGACCATGATCGTCGAGCTCGGCGTCGATGCCCGTCTGTTACGGCTGCAGTTGGAGGAAGTGTTCACCTCACTCGATGATGAGCTGGAGCTGGTGGTGGCCGACTATCCGGTCGAGTCGCAGAGCTACTCGACCTCCGCCGCGGCGGATGCGCCGGCGTCGCCCAAGGGTCTGCGCATGTTGGCTCGCGTGCCGCGACTGTCGGATGAGCAGAGCGCAGCGATCGCAGAGCACTTCGGGGAACTCTCCAAGTTGCTTCGCGCCACCGCCGACGACATCGCCGTCGTCGGTGGTGTCAGTCTCGAAGAGGCGCTAGCCGTGAAGGAAACGCTCGACCGTCTGACCGAGACGACGATCCTCGACCAGTACTACTAGCGCGCTACCGGGCGATACGGCGTGGTGACGCCCGGCTGCGAGCCCTCGAAGGTGACTGCACCGTCTTCGACCAGCTTGATCAGGTGGGCCAGCACGCTGCGCCCGGCTGCCTTGTGCAGCTTCGGGTCGACACCGACATAGAGCTGCGTGACGATGTCGGGGATCATCGTGGTGCCCGCGCACACCGCAGCCAGCACGCCGGCCTCACGGTCGAGGCGGTGTTGCACGAACGCATCGACGAACGCGGCAACCGCGGTCACAGGCGCGCCGTGCGTCGGCCACAGCACGGCAGGATCGAGGTCCTTCACCCGCTGCAACGAGCTGAGGTAGTCGCGCATGTTGCCATCGGGCGGTGCGATGACCGTCGTGCTCCAGCCCATCATGTGGTCGCCGGTGAACAGGGCGCACTGCTCTTCCAGCCAGAAGCACATGTGGTTGGAGGTGTGACCCGGCGTGTGAATGGCGCGGATGGTCCACCCTTCACCGGCAGCGGCGATCTCCCCGTCCGCAACGCGCACGTCGGGGTCGAAGGCGTAGTCCAACGTCTCCTCCGCCTTCGCCTCGCCGACGGCTTCCGATGCCACGGCCTTCTCCTCCTCGTCGGGCTCCTCGGGCGTGTCGTCCTCGACCCAGCTGTGGCTGATCGCATGCGGTCCATGAGCAATCGTCGGCGCACCGCTGTACTCGCGCAGCCAGGCTGCGAGTGGCGAGTGATCGCTATGGCAGTGGGTGATCAGGATCGCCACCACCCGTTCACCCTCCAACGCGGCAATGAGCGCATCTCGATGGGAGTCCGCAACCGGGCCGGGGTCGATGACGGCGACGTCGCCGCGACCGATGATGTAGGTGCCGGTGCCGTGGTAGGTGAACTTGGAAGGGTTCTTCGCAATCACCCGCCGGATGAGCGGCGCGACCTGAACCACCTCGCCGTACCGCGGGTCGTCGAGCAGGACAAAGGGAACACTCACGGCGCGATCGCCCGAACGGAACCGACCTGACGACCATGCCCCATGATCCGTTCCTCGACCAGCGCAGCAACCGCTGTGGTGTCGATGCCGAGTGCTCGCAGACCTGCCAGCAGCACTGCCGGTCGGGCGCGATCGGCGCCGTCGGAGATCTTCAGGGCCACCGTGCGACCGTCGGGCAATGTGGCAGCGAATACGCCGTCGGCACCGTCCTTCGCCATCAGTCCCGGCACGTGTCGCATGATCGGCGTCGACTGGCACGTGTCTCCGCCGACCATCTCGGGATGCGTCGTCATCGCCTCGTACACGCTTCGACCGGCAGCACCAGCGTCGCCGACAGCGATGGCCCGAAAACCCCGGGCGAGGCCGACCAATGACATCGCATGAGCCGGTGCGCCACAACCGTCGATACCGATGTGGGCGTGTGGTTCGCAGGTCAACTCGTCGACAACTCCGGAGACGGCGACCTGTAGCGGGTGCGCTGCGTCGAGGTACGACGAGTCATGAGCCCAACCATTGTGCACACAGGTGGCCAACATGCTGCTGTGCTTTCCACTGCACGTCATCAGGAGCGCAGAGGGCGCTCCGCCAGCCCGAAGTACGTCTGCGGCGGCCGCCGGGTCGAGCGGCATCCCGGCAGTGTTGGCCAACGCCTCGGGCGACAACCCCGCGGTCGCCAGAATCCGGCGCACGCCTTCGATGTGAATCGGCGTGCCGTCGTGGCTGGCGCAGGTCAGCGCGAGGAGCTGCGGCGGCAGCGACAGCCCAGCGCGGATCATCGCCACTGCCTGCATCGGCTTGTTGGCCGAGCGCGGGTAGATGATGGCGTTCGGGTCGCCGACCGCGAACTCGATCTCGCCGCTGGCCCCGAGGCCGACGACGGCACCGAAGTGCACGGACTCGTCCATCCCGCTACGAGTCGTGATGGCAACCGGTACGAACGATTCAGGAGTCGGCATCGGGCTCTGCAGTGGGGTGTTTCGTGCGCGAGGCACGTCGCTGATCGCGGCGCAGCTTGGGTTTGATCACGGTGAGCTCGCTGTCGATCACCTCGTGGCGGTTGCCGGTGTTGCTCAGCAACGCCTGGACCATCGCCGCCCCGGGAATCGCAAGGATCGCGCCGACACCACCCAAGACTGCGGCGCCGGCAATCGCCGAACCGAATGCGACCGCCGGGTGGAGATCCATCGTGCGGGCAGTGATACGGGGCAGGAACAGGTAGTTCTCGATCTGCTGATAGATGACGACGAAGATCAGCACCACCAGTGCCTTTGTCGGCGAGTCGATGAATGTCACCAGCACCGGCAGCGCGCCAGCGATGTAGGTACCGACCACCGGGAGGAACTGACTGATCACGCCGACCCAGAGCGCAAGGGCGACGGGTGCCTTCGTGCCCAGGGCCTGCAACACCACCCAGTGCGAGAAAGCGGAAAGGCCGCCGAGCAGCGCTCGCGAGTACAGGTAGCCGCCGGTCTTTTCGATGGCCAGGTCCCAGGTATCGAGCACCGAACGCTGCCGTTCGGGCGGCAGCCGGCTGCAGATCACCCGGCGCAACTTGGGACCGTCGGCCACGAGGTAGAAGGTGAACAGCATCACCGACAGGCCCTGCACCAGCAGACCGAGCGCGGTCACGGACAGGTCGACCACGCGGTTCTGCTGGCTCTCGATGAACGACTGGACCGCGCCGTCCGGCTTGTTGATTTCAACGATCACCTGAGTGGCATCGATGTGCGCGCCAAAGGTGTCGTTGAGGAAGTTGACGGTGCGTGTGACGTACTTCTCCGAGTTGCCCAGCAGTTCGGCGATCTGCTGGCCGACCAGGGCACCGATCGCGATGAGGAAGACGAGGAATGCCACCAGGACGCCGAGCAGGATGACGACGGTGGCCGTGCCTCGTCTCCAACCGCGCTTGGCCAGCCGATTCACGCCCGGTTCCACCGCCAGGGAGAGGAACAGCGACACCAGGAGCAAGAGGAAGAAGGTGTAGAGGCTGGCCCACAGCGACCGGAATGCAAGCGCTGCGACGGCGCCGCTCCAGAAGACAGCCACTGCCTTCCATACCCAACGCGGCATCCGGTCCGGGGACGGCGGGGGCTCGAGAAGAGTCATCAGCTGAAACTGTACTGACCTGCCACCCGCACCAGGGTGGAGGCCAGGTCGCCGCGGTCCGCGATGTGAACTCGCTCGAGCCCGAGCCAGCGAGCCATGGACTGCAGTTCGCGCATCACGTCGGGTGCCATTTCATCCAGCGGAGCACCCGGTTCGGCGTAGGCCCCCTGCACCAACAGCACACCGTTGTGGCGGTCGGCCTTCAGATCCAACCGACCGACGAGCGCGTCGCCCCACAGAATCGGCAGCACGTAGTAGCCATGGATGCGCTTGGGTGCGGGCGTGTAGATCTCGATCCGGTAGCGGAACCCGAACAGCCGTTCGCTGCGATCGCGGTTCCAACAGACAGGGTCGAACGGGCTGAGCAATGCGCAGGCATCGATTCGGCGAGGCAGCTTCGCGTGCGGGTGCAGGTAAGCCGGCTTCTGCCAGCCCTCGACGTCCACCAGCAGCAGCTGGCCGTCCTCCACCAACTCGTCCAGCAGCGGTTTGCACGGCGGGTTCTTCTGACGGTGATAGTCGGTGAGGTCCTGCATCGTGCCGACGCCGTGATGCTTGGCGGCCAGCATCAGCAGTTCCTTGCGGGCGTCGCGTTCGGGCACAGCTTCCCGGGCATGTACGTGCGCCGGCAGCACGCGCTCGGGCAGGTCGTACATCCGGGCGAAGTCGCTGGCGCGACGCGTGGCTGTGAGCCGGCCGCTCCAGAAGAGATGCTCCAGCGCAACCTTGCCGTCGTCCCAGTCCCACCACTGGCCCTTCTTGCCGACCCGTTCGCCGAGGTCGCCCGAGGCGATCGGGCCGTCCACTTCGATGCGGCGCAACACCTCTTCGATGAAACCCGGGCGGCGCTCGGCGAGCGTCGAGTATCGGTCCCACTCGTGGTCGCCGGCCATTCGCCAACGGTGCAGGTGGTGATGCTCGGTGGGCACATGACTGGCCTCGTGCACCCAGTATTCGAACAGCTCGCCGTCGGCGGTGGCGTCAGCAATCATCGAGCGCGGGTGCGGACCGAGACGGGCGAACAGCGACAACTCCTGGCTACGGACCAGCACATTGACCGAGTCGATCTGGATGAGGCCCATCCGGTCGAGCGCTCGCCGAAAGTGGCGACGGTCGACGCGACCGCTGGGACGCGGGTCAGCAAAGCCCTGCGCCGCGAGCGCTACCCGACGGGCCTGCGCGAGCGACAACTTCTGCGTTGCCATCGCGTCGTGGACCCCGTGTCGTTCGGTGACGCGGTCAGTCGGCGACGGTGACCGTGACGGAGTTGATGACCACCGGCGTCCGCGGACGGTCGCTGTGGTCGGTGTCGACGCGCTGCATGGCGTCGACGATCTCAAGGCCCTTCACGACCTGGCCGAAGTGGTTGTACTGCGGGGGCAGGCCAACGCCGCTGGGGCCGCTGATCAAGAAGAACTGGCTGCCGTTCGTATTCGGGCCTGCGTTGGCCATGGCGAGCGAGCCGATCTGATACTTCTGCTTCACGGGCTCGTCGTTGAACTTGTAGCCCGGGTAGCGGTTGCGATCGCCGTGTCCGGTGCCGCTGGGGTCGCCACCCTGGCACATGAATCCGTTGATGATGCGGTGGAAGATGACGCCGTCGTAGTAGTGGTGGGCGGCCAGGAACACGAAGTTGTTGACAGTGTTGGGGGCGTTGACGGCATCGAGGGCGATGACCATCGTGCCCATCGAGGTCTCCATCGTCGCGGTATGACGCTTCGACGCGTCGATCCCGAACTCGGGAGCTTGGTCGAACTGCTGCAACACAGGAGCGGAACCATCAAGTGCGGGAAAGGGGGTAGCCATGCCCGCCACGATACCGACTTTCCCCACCTGCTCGCCCTTGCCCAAGCCGACCCAGCCCCCGCCACCCGACACCGACAACACCCATTTGCGCGCGCAACTGAATTCTGGGCAGGGAACGACCGACAGGGGGATCTGGGTGTGTCCAGTTTCGGAATCCGGGACGCACCACTCCCAGATGCGCATTTCTGCCACGAATATTGCCGAATCGGAGACCTCACCATGCCCAGTACGGGTATGCGACTCCAACAACTCGACGCCTTCGCCACAGCCCATCACGGACTCATCACCCAGCAGGCCGCTGCGTACTTGGGCGTCGGACGCAGCAGTTGGTATCGCGCGATCGAAAGTGGGTGCCTCGAGCAACTCTTTCCGGGGGTTGTCCGCCTGCGCGGCACCCCGTCTACGCTCCATCAGCGAGCGCTCGCGGCCGTGTGGGCAGTTGGTCCCCGGTCGATGGCATCTCATCGAACTTCCGCTGCACTGTGGGGCGTCGAGCGGCCAGCGGATGATCCGATCGACGTCATCGTCACCTCACGTAACAGAATGCCGAAGCGCCCCGGCATCATCCTTCATCGACCACGTGACTTGCTCGATCTACGACCGATCATGCGCAACAAGGTTCCGACCTGCAGCCCGACTCGGATGCTGGTCGACCTCGGAGCTGTCGACGAGGGTTCAGTCGATGCGGCGATGATTGCAATCCTGGTGTCGAAGGTTGTATCACCGATTGCCATCCGCGCAGCGCTCGCCCGTCACTCGCGTCGCGGGCGTAGCGGCATCACCCCACTTCGACTCGCGCTCGACAGGTGGGTCGGTGACGAGTTGCCGCCGGACAGCCTGCTGGAGTCGAGGATGTCGACGCTCGTTGCGGACCACGGCCTTCCTCCAGTGCAGTTCCATGCGATGGTCGCCGGATACGAGGTCGACTTCCTGGTCGTAGGAACTCCAATCGTCCTGGAATGTGACGGATGGGGTAGCCACGGACTCGACCGCGATCAGTTCGAGTTTGATCGAATTCGCAACGCTGACCTCGTCGCCGCGGGCTTCATCCCGGTGCACTTCACATGGAGGGCGCTCAACGATTCTCCGCAGAACGTGGCGAACCGAATTCGAGCAGCGCTGGCACGGTGGTCGTGACGACCGCCCGCACGTTGAACAGGGTGTCTCCAGTTCCGGAAACCGGAACTGGAGACACCCAGAATCGAATGTGGGACGTCCTTCGCCCAGATACTCCTTGCGCGCACAAATGGGGTGGAGTGGGTCCCAACGGCGGGGCAGGATCTAGGTGTTGCGGATGTTGTAGTCGCTGATCAGGCCGTTGGCCTGATCGGCGGCAGCGTCGAGGGTGGTGGCCACGTCGGCTCCGTCGAAGATGGCAGCGATCGCGGTCGCCAGCACGGAGCGCACCTCACGGAGCGGACCCATCACGGGACCGGCCGATGTCGGCGCATCTGGTGTGGCGAGCAATTGCTCGTACGCCACCGAGAAGCGCGGGTCAGCCGCGACCGTCGACTTGTACGGGTCCAGCTCGAGGGCGTCGGTGCGCACCGGGACGTAGCCCGTCGCTGCGGCCCACTGGCTCTGCTGCTGTGCACCCACCAGGTACGTGATGAAGTCCCACGTGGCGGCGGTGCGGACGTCGTCGCCGGTGTCCACCGGCCACAGCGAGGCACCGCCGATCAGCGCGCCCGGAAGACCATCGGGGCCGGGCATCGGGCCGACACCGACATCGTCGGGGCCGAGGTTCGGGAACTGGCCCCCTGCCAGCACGGTGAGCACCTGCCCGAGCGACGCCGAGGTGGCAATGGTCATCGCCGCCGGCTCCTTCTCGTCGGCAAGCTTCAGCAGGTTGTCGAAGCCGGTCTGCGTGTTGTCGCCGAGGTTGACGGCAAGGCCGTCCTGCAGTAGCTGCTGCAGGTAGGTCAGGACCTCGACGCCGGTGGGTGCGTTGAACAGCACTTCCGTGGCGCGGCTGGTGCGACCGTTGCTGGCGTCGGTGTAGAACTCCTGCGCCTTGCAGAACCACTGCTCGACGTACCACCCGCCGCCGGAGTCGAAGCCCGACTCGAGCGCGAGCCCGTACTTGGAAGCACCGGATTCGACGAGCTGCTTGCTGAAGGCACGTACCTCGTCGAGTGACTTCGGCGGCACGTTGGGGTCCAGGCCGGCAGCAGCGAAGGCCTGCTTGCTGTAGAAGAGCACCGGGTTGGAGATGTTGAACGGCATCGACCACTGCACACCCTGGGTGGCGTAGGCGCCCAGTGCGGTTGGCAGGAACGCAGAGGTGTCGTAGCCGCTGGCCTCGATGCACTTGCCGACCGGGACGGTGCTGGCCGTATCGACCATCGCCTGCACCTGATACTCGGGGAGTTGCACGAGGTCGGGGCGATCCGCCTGGCTGGCGAGGTAGTAGTTGTCCGCCGTCTCCTCGTAGCTGCCTTGCACGAGGTTGACCTTCACCTTGTCCTGGCTGGCGTTGTACGCATCGGTGAGCTTGACGACTTCCTCGCCGAG
>Ga0105047_10003595_pt1 | contig 27289 bp, 22 predicted proteins | sample MAT04_FD_78384 | JGI IMG/M metagenome (GOLD analysis project Ga0105047, IMG submission 78384) | Freshwater microbial communities from Lake Fryxell liftoff mats and glacier meltwater in Antarctica - MAT-04 (megahit assembly) | ecosystem: Environmental > Aquatic > Freshwater > Ice > Liftoff... | reverse complement strand
TCCACGTCCCGCTCGACCATCGTGCTGCCGTTCATTCTTTCCCGATGGTACGCGCTTGGCGCCGCCGCTGATCGCCGTTCCGGCAAGGGGGATCCTGTGGGCGCTCTCGTAGTATCGGTGCATGCGCGTTCACCATCTCAACTGCGGGACCATGTGCCCGTGGGCCAGGTTTTCGGGGGGCGAGAAGCTGGTGTGTCATGTATTGCTGGTGGAGTCCGACACGGGGTTGGTGTTGGTCGACAGTGGCTTCGGGACCCACGACATGCAGGAGCCTCGAAGCCGTCTTGGTGTGGCTCGTCATGTCATCAAGCCGGTGCTCGAACCGGCCGAGACGGCGCACGCCCAAGTGGTGGCGCGGGGCTTCGATCCCGCTGATGTTCGCCACATCGTGCTCACCCATCTCGACCTCGACCATGCCGGTGGCCTGTCGGACTTTCCGGATGCTCGGGTGCATCTGTTGCGCGAGGAGTACCGAGCCGGCACCTCACCACCAACATTGCGAGAGCGCCAGCGTTACCAGTCGGCACAGTGGCGTCATGGCCCTCGCTGGTCGCCGGTTGATGTGGCGGGGGAGGAGTGGTTCGGCTTTCCGGCCGTGCGATCGCTCGATGGGCTCGACGAGCGAATCCTGCTCATCCCGCTCGTCGGACATAGTCGGGGCCATGCCGGCGTGGCGGTCGATACGGGGAACGGCTGGGTGTTGCATGCGGGCGACGCGTACTACCACCGGGGTCAGGTTCCGGCGCCGGGTTCGCCGGCCGTCGAGGTGCCAAAGCTGTCGCTTTTGGTGCAGCGTCAGATCGCGTTCGACGACTCCCAGCGGGCGGCCAACACCCAGAGGCTGGCCGAGCTCGCCACTGCCAATAGCGGAACAGTGCGCGTGTTCCCCGCGCACGACGCGGTCGAACTCGACGCGCTGCGACGGTAGATCCTTGATCGCTCCTGGCTCCGGCCGGTTCCGGCCGGTTCCGCCCGAACTCCGGCCGGCTCAGGAAGGGAGGTCGACCCCGAGTTCGTCGGCGGCGTAGCGGGTCATGCGTTTGTAATCGACTTTGCCGTTGGCGGCCCGGCCGATGGTGTCGATGAACACCACGCTTTTGGGTGCCTTGAAGGAGGCCAGTTTGCCTTTGACATGGGCAATGAGATCGTTGGCTTCCGCGGTCTCGGTGTCGCGCAGTTCCACCACGCCGGTGATGGCTTGACCGAACTTGTCGTCGGGGAGCCCGACGACCACGGAGTCGAGAACGGCGGGGTGCAGCTTGAGCACCTCTTCCACCTCCTCGGGGAACACTTTCTCGCCACCGGTGTTGATGCAGACCGAACCGCGTCCGAGGAGGGTGAGCGCGCCGTCGGCTTCGACCTGGGCGTAGTCGCCCGGGATGGAATAGGTGTCGCCGTCGATCAGCACGAAGGTGGACGCGCTCTTCTCGGGATCTTTGTAATAGCCCACGGGGGTGTGGCCCCGAACGGCCACACGACCGATCTCGCCCGAACCCGGCACCACGTCTTTGCCTTCGTCGGTGATCACCCGGGAGTTGTCGCCCAACACGAACTTGGCGGTGCCGCTCGATCCGCCGGCCGACGACACCGACTGCCCGAGGCCGATCGCCTCGGATGAAGAGAAGGCGTCGATCAGCATCATCCCGCCGTTGTGCTTGAGGAGCGCATCCTTGGTCTCTTGGCTCCACATCACGCCCGAGGAGGTGATCAGCCAAAGCGAGGTGAGGTCCCACCGGCCGGGGTTGGCGTCGAGGGCCTTCACCATCGGTTTGCCGAACGCGTCGCCCACGATCACGAGCATGCCGATCTTCTCTGCCTCCACCACGTCGAGCATCTCCTCCACGTCGAAGCTGCGGTTGTCGAGGGTGACCACGCAGCCCCCCGACGACAGGGTGATGAAGCAGGTGAACTGGCCGGTGCCGTGCATCTGGGGGCAGCCGGGGAGCTGGCGCACACCGGGCATCACGAGGTCCTTGCGGAGTTGCGCGTAGTTCTCTTCGGTGGCCGGCTCGTGGAAGAAGGCGTTGGTGGCCGCGACCACGGCGCGAATCAGCGACTCCTGTCGCCACATCACGCCCTTCGGCATGCCCGTGGTGCCGCCCGTGTACATGAAGAGCAGGTCGTCGTCGCCGCGACCCCAGGGCGGGATGACCCGGTCGGTTTCGGTGGCGGCCGCCTGCTCGTAAGGAATTGCCCAGGCCGGGCATTCGCCAGACTCGTCGTCGACCCATAGCCAGGTCTGCACCTTTGGCAGGCTGTCCTTGATCCCCTCGATGCGCTCTACGAACGAGCCGTGGAAGACCACCGCCACGGCGTCGGCGTTGTCCCAGAGGTAGACGAGCTCGTCGTCGGCGTAGCGGTAGTTCGTGTTGACGGGAACGAGTCCGGCCTTGAAGCAGGCGAACATGGACTCCATGTACTCCGGCGAGTTGTAGAGATACTGCGCCACCTTGTCCTGCTGCATGGCGCCCCGCTCGAGCAGCGTGCGGGCGATGCCGTCGGCTCGTTTGTCGAAGTCTTTCCACAGGATGCGCCGGCTGCCGTGGGCGAGCGCCTCGGCATCGGGCAGGTTGTCTGCGGCGATCTCCCAGATGTTGGCGAAGTTCCAGGCCGGCATGGGTCCCCCTGAGGATGCGGTGAGCGGCGGTTGCCCCCCGCTGAGCGCGGGTATGGCGGGCAGGAGTCTACGACGGACAGAAACCGTCCTTCCCAAACCGTGCAGCCCGACCCGCAGGGGTAACCTCCGGCGGCGGCTGCGTCTGAGCGGCTACCACCACACCATCTCTGAGGAGAAACCACGTCTGGAACTGTGGCCCGTGCCGCCGACGGCGAACTGTTCTTCATGCCCGAGGAGCTGCACGACTACCTCGCCATCACCTCCGACGATCTCTCCGCCGCCGAATCGGAAGTCGACGACGTGGAAGGCTTCGGCCAGTTCAAGCTGCAGCCGGCGCTGATGCCGGGATTGAGCCTGCCGAAGTTGGGCAACAGTGGAGCCGTTTCGGCCCTGGCCGGTCGTTGCAAGCTTCGGATCAGTGTTCGGAGACGGGAGACTCCGGCACGATGGGCTGCCCCGGCTGATCTCGCCCCAAAGGTCAACGCCACCCGTTCGTCGGCGGCGCGGTGGGAAGCCACCGGCGACAGTGCGTCACCTCGCGCGCCATCACGGGGTGTCAATTGTCGACACCGGGCACCATGCCGCCGACTTGGTAGTTCATGTGTGGTTCGACGGCGATCCCGTTGAGCTGGCTCGTCGGTGGGACACCCAACTCGGCACCCGCGGGCTGGCCAGTGGGTTGAACTTCACCAGCTTCGAGACATCCCGAGGACCTCCGGCGTGGGGGTTGGCCACCTGGCTCGTCCGGCTCACGGCGATCGAGGAGGCGTTGGCGACGTCACACTCCTCGAGGGCACTCGCCGACCGACTCGCCGTGTTATCCGCGGACGCCAGGATCGATCGGTACTCCACGTCGATCCATCACACGTTGGCGATCGCCCACCGGTGGCCGCCGCTGCGCGGCACACTCGGACGGGAACCGATCACGCTGATCGGGAGCAGGTGCTCGTAGTTGCTCACCCCGTCCGCGAGGTGCACCGTGAGGTTCGACACGCCGGGAGAGAATATGGCGGCGCCCGTGTCGCCCTCTCGGCCGCTCGCATACCGGTAGTGAGACCGCCCGAACCCGATGATGCTCGGCCCCCACATCACGGGCGGCTCACCCGTGAGCCGTCGATACACCTTCACAAGCTGGTGCCCGTCGGCCCGGCGTTGTTCGTGCTCGACCGTGGCGAGGAAGTCGTCGACCGAGACGGCGGTGGCCTGCGTCTTGTTCTTCGAGGCGCTTGGCATGCGGGGAGCGTACTTTCGCGACGACGAAGTTGCTCGCCGTTCGATGGATCAGCGAACGGTGGTAGGCCCCAAGATCGTGAACGGTCCCCAACCAACCGTGCCACCGGCCCTCCACTGGCGTTCGATGCGGTAGGGCATCCGCGATCGGGTCTGGTTACGAAGACCGAGGGTAGGAAGTGCCGGCGAACCCTCGCCTTTCTTGTACGCGTCGCGGACCCTGCTGCGTACGAGATCAACTCACCCCGGAGGTTTTTTGTGAAGCGACCAGTCCTGTCCCCAAAAGGGGCCAAATACACGACCGGTGTAGGCACCGCGTTGGCGATCGTTGCGGGGGTGGCGGCGTTCGGTGGTCCGATTCCCTCCTCGGCATCGAGTCACCGGGAGGCTCCGCTGATCAGCGGCGATCCACGGGCCGACAACACCGACCTATACGCCTTCGTCAGCCCTGACGACTCCGACACCGTCACCATGATCGCGAACTGGATTCCCTTCGAGGAGCCAAACGGCGGCCCGAACTTCTATTCCTGGGCCGAAGACACCCAGTACAACATCAAGATCGACAACGACGGCGACGCGCTACCCGACCTCACCTACACCTGGGTGTTCAGCACGGTTATTCGCAACCCCGGCCAGTTCCTCTACAACACCGGCCCGGTCACGACCGTCGATGATCTCGATCTGAACTACTACCAGACCTACGACCTCACACTTACCACGGAAGGTTTGCCGCCGGTGACGTTGCTCAACGACGTCATCGCGGCGCCGTCGCTCGTTGGCCCGGCATCGATCCCGAACTATGCGCCGTTGGTTGACGGGGCTACCCACGATCTTCCCGGCGGCGGTCAGACCTATGTCGGCCAAGCGGACGATCCGTTCTTCCTCGACCTCCGAGTGTTCGACCTGCTGTATGGCGGCGACCTCTCGGAAGTCGGAGAGGACACGTTGGCGGGCTACAACGTCAACGCGGTGGCGATCCAGATTCCGAAGACCGCCTTGGCCGGTGGAGGCAATCCTGCCCTCAACCCGGTGATCGGCGTGTGGTCCACGACCGACCGTCGAAGCGCTCGCGCTGCCGACGGCACCACCGTGGGCAACCCGCCGTTCGTTCAGGTATCGCGCCTTGGGAACCCGCTCATCAACGAGGTGGTGTTCCCGCTGGCATTGAAGGATGCGTTCAACTCGATTTCTCCCGAGATCGATGCAACCATCCCTTCGGCTGTCGACGCGGTGACGAACCCGATTCTTCCACCGCTCATCGAAGCGATCTACGGCATCCCTGCGCCGGCGGGCCCACGTCATGACCTCGAGGAGATCTTCCTCCAAGGGGTCAGCGCCGACAACGCCGGACTCGGGGGCGATCCCGCAACCGTGCTTCCTGTCGACCTCAACGGGCACGACTTGAACACCGCGCAGGCCACCCTTCAGCCCTCGGAGCAGTTGCGCCTCAACATGTCGATCGCTCCGTCGGCCGCGCCGAATCGGTTGGGCCTTCTCGCCGGCCAGTTCGACGGTTTCCCCAACGGCCGCCGTCTCGGCGACGATGTGATCGACATCGCCCTCCAGGTGATGATGGGCGCTGCCCAGACGGGTCAGATCGTGCAGCCTCTGGCTCGCGGTGAGTTGGTCGACCGCAACGACCGCGACTTCCGGTCCACGTTCCCGTACCTCGCCTTGCCGCATGGCAGCAGCGTGAACCAGGGACCGGACCGCCCGCCCCGCACGTCCGAGTTCGTCTCGGTCGCCCCCGACCGTGTGCTCGATACTCGTCCGGAGCATGGCCCGATCGGTTACGTCGGTGCCAAGCCGGTCGGCGGAGCGGTGGTCGTGGTAGACGTCACGGGTGTCGGGACCTCGATGGTTCCGAGCGACGCTACGGCGGTAGCGGTCAATTTGACTGCCACCCAGCCAGGTGCGGCGGGGTTCTTCACCGCCTACAACTGTGACGAACCGAGGCCTGAGGCATCGAACGTGAACGTGCCTGCTGCGGCCGATGCATCGGCGAGCAACACGTCGATCGTTGGCGTAAGCGCGGCAGGAACGATCTGCATCTACACCGTGCAGTCCTCCCACGTGGTGGCCGACATTTCGGGTTACGTCCCGTCGACGTCCGGAATCACTCCGGTCGTCCCCGAGCGGCTCCTGGAAACTCGTATCTCCGATGGTCAAATCGGCTACGCCGGTGCGAAACCGACTGCCGGTCAGACGATCACCCTCGACGTTACCAATGTGGGCGACAACCAGGTTCCCGCAGGTTCCAAGGCGGTGTTCCTGAACGTGACCGCTGTCAATCCGGAAGCAGCCGGTTTCGTCACGGTCTACGCCTGTGACGTACCGCGACCCACCACGTCGGCGTTGAACTACGGCGTCAACGATGTGGTCCCGAACCTCACGTTGGCAACGATCGCGGCGAACGGAACGGTCTGCCTCTACACGTTGGCCGGCTCGGACGTCGTGGTTGACCTCGTCGGGGTCGTTCCCGCCGGCTCGGAGTACACCGCTGCCGGTCCCCAACGCATCTTTGAGACTCGTGCCTCGGCTGGCCTCGTCGGTTACACCGGCGCCAAGCCCATCGAGAACCAGATCCTCGAGGTGCAGGTGTCCGGTGTTGGTGCCGCTGCGGTACCCGCCACGGCATCGACGGTGTTTCTCAACGTGACCACCACCGAGGAGGCTCCGCACGGATTCGCCACGGTGTTCCCATGTGGCACGCAACGGCCCAACGCGTCGAGCGGCAACTTCCGCGGCTCGACCACGGCACACTTTGCGGCATCATCGCTTGGTGTCTCGGGCCGGGTTTGCATCTATGTGAGCAACCCCACCCATGTGGTGGTCGACTTGGTGGGATTCCTGCCAGGAGTCGGTATCACCAGTTGAGGCTGACACCAGCCATCAATCCGTAGGAGCGGTTTCGTGTGGTGCCTCGCTTGAGGCACCACACGACCGTTCCGCGATGAGGGAACGCACGAGAACCACACAACTCCAGTGGTCGGTGCGGTGGGCGATACCAGGCGGAAGCACCAGCAAATCTGTACGGGGCGTCCGTTCGAAGACGCCCGCAACCTTTCAGAAACCGGAATGTATGTACAGAAGTAGGTCCGAAGTCGAGGGTTGAACCTCGACGGTTGAGTGACCGGCGGATCGGCCCCTTGAGCCCTGCAGCCCCTTGAGACGATGTTGAACTATCGACCGTCAGCCGGGAGGAATCCGCGGCCCCGGCGGAATACCGCTAGCCGCGGATGTGGCGATGCGGGGCGCTGCCCTCGGTGCCGCGACATGAGGAGCATCGACCGAGAAGGGGGAAGTGCCTGGTGTCGAGCTCGAAGTCATGCTTCGCACGGAGCTGGCGGGCGACGCCGGCGAGCATGTCGGATGGGAGTTCGATGGTGAGTCCGCACACGTCGCATTCGGCGTGCTGTTGCGTTCGGTCGGCAAGCTGGTAAGCGACGCCACCATGGGCAGCGTGGACGTGGGCGACGATGCCGGCCTCTTCGAGCGATTCGAGGGTGCGATAGACGGTACTGAGATGGGTATCGGGCTGGGTCGATTCGATCGCGGCCGCGACGTCTCCAGTGGTCATGTCGTGGTCGGCGCTCAGGAGGGCGTGAATGACGGCTCGCCGTGCCGCGGTCACCCGATGCCCCTGGGCGCGAAGCGCGTCGAGGGTCGCGTCGAGGTCGCGTGGGTCGGAGCGGGTCGGGGGCACCGGGCCATGCTACCGCCACCGCGGCACATCTTGCGTTGTTGTTGTTTCTGCGAATCGTTTGCGACTACAGTTGAATCTCATGAACAAGTCTCTAGCTTCATGGATCTGCGGGCTCACCGCGTTGTTGGTCATTGCGGGAGGGACGGCCTGCTCCGGTACGACGTCGAATGCCGCTGCGAACGGCGCCGCCGGCGGGACGACGGCACCGGGCGCCACGACCGGGTCAACTGCGAAGCCTGGAAACTTCGTGTGTCCCGACGCAGCGCTGAACGCCGGAGCCAGCCGATCGGGCCCCGCCGCAGGCCAGAAGCTGCAGGTGGTGACGACGGTCGCTCCGATCACGTCGATCGTGGCCAACATCGCCGGCGACAAGGCGCAGGTCACCGGCGTCATCCCCGAGGGTGAGGACTCCCACACCTTCGAGCCGAAACCGAGCGCGGCGAAGGTGCTGTCCAGCGCGGATGTGGTGTTCGTAAACGGCCTCAAGCTCGAGGACCCGACCCAAGAGATGGCCGCCACGAACCTGAAGTCCGACGGACAGGTCCTCGAGCTCGGGGACCTGACGATCTCGCCCGATCAGTACATGTATGACTTCTCGTTCCCGAAGGAGGGCGGCAAGCCGAACCCACACTTGTGGACGAACCCGCCGATGGCGCGCTGCTACGCCTCGATCGCCGCGAGCACCCTCGCCAAGGCCGACCCGGCAAACGCCGCTTACTACCGCGACAACGCAGGAAAATACACGGCCAAACTCGATCAGCTCGACCAGCTGATGAAGTCCGCGACAGCGGGGACGCCCGAGAACAACCGGAGGCTGTTGACCTACCACGACGCATACGCCTACTTCGCCGATCACTACGGCTGGAAGGTCATCGGCGCCATCCAGATTTCGAGCTTCGAGGACCCCACCCCGAAAGAGGTCGCCGATCTGATCGATCAGGTCAGGGCGGAGAAGATCCCCGCCATCTTCGGCTCCGAGGTGTTCCCTTCACCGGTGCTCGAACAGATCGGCAAAGAGACCGGCGTGAAATACGTCGACAGCCTCCGCGACGACGACCTGCCCGGCGCCCCCGGCGAATCCGGCCACTCCTTTCTCGGTCTCATGCAGTACGACTTCGTGACCATGGTGTCCACCCTCGGCGGCGATGCGTCGGCCCTGCAGAGCTTCAGCGCCAGTGACGTCGCCCCGGACATGGCTGACTACCCGCAGTGACCGTCCGCCCGGAGCCGCTCTTGCGTCTCCATGCTGTTCGCTGCCGTTATGGCACCCAAACTGTGCTCGACGGCATCGACCTCACCATCGGCGACAGCGACTTCATCGGCATCGTCGGCCCGTCCGGCTCAGGAAAGACCACCCTTCTACGAGTGCTGCTCGGGGTGATGCCACCCGTCGCCGGAACCGTCACCCGGCGGGACGGCCTGCGCATCGGCTACGTGCCCCAAGTCGAGACCATCAACTGGAGCTTCCCCGTCACCGTCGGCGAGGTCGTCCTCATGGCCCGACAGCAACGATTCATGCGGCCCCGCGCCAACCGACAGGACCACGCCGACGTCGAGACCACCCTGCGCCGCCTCGGCATCGCCGAACTCGTCGACCGCCACATCCGGGCCCTGTCCGGCGGTCAGCAACAACGAGTGTTCATCGCCCGCGCGCTGCTCGGCGCGCCGCACCTGCTGATCATGGACGAACCCACCTCCGGCGTCGACGTCCGCACCCGCCACGAGATCATCCACCTGCTCGCTGAGCTCAACGCCGACGGTCTCGCCATGGTCCTGTCCACCCACGACCTCAACGGCATTGCGACCCACCTCCCTCACATCATCTGCCTCAACCGCACCATCCTCGGCGCCGGGCCGCCCCGAGAGGTGCTGACCTCGGAAGTGCTCGAAGAGACCTACGGCGCCCCGATGGACGTCCTCGAACACGCCGGCATGCCCATCATCGTCGACCGGCCCCGCCACGGGGCCCACACCACCCACCTGAGCCAGGGTGCCTCATGATGCAATGGCTGCTCGACCCACTCAACTACGCCTTCGTCCGAAATGCCCTGTTCGTCTGCACCATCGCCGGCGGTCTCTGCGGCCTGCTCGGCGTGTACGTCACCCTCAAAGGCATGAGCTACATCGGCCACGGCCTCAGCCACGCCATCTTTGGCGGCGCCGCCATCTGCGCCGCCGTCGGGCTCAACTTCTTCGTCGGTGCCGGCATCTGGGGCCTCGCCTCCGGACTCGCTGTCGCCCGCGTCACCCGCCGGCGCACCATCGGTGCCGACGCGGCCATCGGCGTCATCACCACCGCCAGCTTCGCGTTCGGAATCGCACTTCTTGGCCTCTACGCCCGCGTGAAGCAAAGCATCGAGGCCACCCTCTTCGGCAGCGTGCTCGGCATCTCGGCAGAGGACCTCATCGTGATCGTCGCCGTCACCGCGGTCACCCTGGTCGTCATCATCGCCTTCTATCGCCCACTGCTCTTCACGACCTTCGACACCGACGTCGCCGAGGTCTCCGGCGTCCACACCGCCCGCATCGAAGCGATCCTCATGCTCCTGCTTTGCGGCGCCATCCTCGCCAGCATGCGCGTCCTCGGCGTCACCCTCATTGCGGCCGCCCTCGTCATACCACCCGTCACCGCCCGAATGCTCACCACCTCGTTCAACCGCATGCTCTGGCTCTCTTCCGCCATCGGCGCGTTCGCCGGCCTCATCGGGATGTACCTCTCGTACCACCTCGACATCTCATCGGGCGCCACCATCGTCCTCGTCAACTTCGCCGCGTTCGCTGTCGTCTACGCCGCAACCAGTCCGGCACGTATTCGCAGGAGAAGCCGCGCCTTCGAACAGCGCGAACGGGCTTAGGGGCAGGCAGATACCGACGCCGGGGAGGGCCCGCATCGGAGGCCCCAGTGCTCGCACCCTTCCGGGGCGCTGCCGCCTCTCGCCGACGCCCGGATCCTCAGAACGGCTCCTCATCGACTTCGACCTGTGTGGTCTCGCTCCCTCGTGCTGAGGTCGCCGGGGACCTGGGCACTTGGAGGAACTCCACCCGGCGGGGAGATATCCGTCAGAACTTGTGGCTCGCCGGCCTGAGCGCTCCGTTGGATAGGTGCCCAGATCCAGACCATGGACTGGAGGTTTCCCGTGACCGTCAGGGAGGGCGTGCTGATGACCCCCATGGCCACGCGGTGTGTGCAATGGCCGACCGGCGAGGACCGACGCCGGTCCGAAGTTGTTGTCGATCGGCGCACGCGCCGCGAGGTGGTGCACCTCTTCGGTGACCGGCACGGGGATGGGATGGCGATCGTCATCGCTACCCACGACATGAACGGGTTGGCCGCCCATCTGCCCGAGGTGACGTTCCTGAACCGGCGCCTGCTCGCCCGCGGGACACGCGGCGAGGTACGTATCCCTCGAACTGTCGGCGTCCACGGCACGCCGTCCACCAAAGCCGACGCCGCTCTGGTCGGCAAGGTCCTCGGTGTGACCGCCGCCGTCGTCGTGCCGCTGCAGCCCTGCATGCTCATCCAGTCGTTCACCCCGATGCAGCACTGGCGACCACAATCGGTGCGGTCAGCGGATCGTCGGGATGATCGCCAGCTACTACCTCGACGTAGCGGCGAGGCCCACGATCGTGCTGCCGAGCTTCGCCGTTACCTACGTCGTCGAGACGGTAGGCATCTACTGGCTATGGGCGACGCCGGAACGATCGCCAGGACGTCGCGCCGAGCGCCGAACTGGTCGAGGAGTTGTTGACCCGAGCGACCCACATGTCGGTGGACGCGTGGACGAAGCTCAAAGTGAGCCCAAGCTGCGCAGGGCCAATCCGACGCCCACGACGATCACGAGCGCCGCCGTGGCGTGGGGCATCACGCGACGCCAGCGGTCCCCGAGCCGCGAGGCCCCTTCCGTGAACCGGTTGACCCAACGGTCCCGCACGTGGACGAGGAGCACGCCAGCGGCGGTGAGGGTCACGGCCATCCCGACGCCGTAGGCGAGCACCAGAAGGACCCCGAAGGCGGTGCGTCCCAAGGCGATCGCCGACAGGAGGATGACCAGCGCCGAGGGGCTGGGCACCAGTCCCCCGACCGCGCCCATGCCGATGAGCCCGAGGCGGGAGAAGGTGCGTTCCCGCCGCCCCGACTCGGGGCCGTGAGCATGGGGCTCGTCTGCGAGAGCAGCGGTGAGCGTGGCCCCGACACCGTGCGCGACCGGAGTCGGGCCGTCATGCTCGTGGTGGTGGGCCAGCTCATCATGCACGTGGACCAGTTCGTCCTGCAGCTCCCGCAGGTCGTCCTCGTCGAGCTGGTCGTCCAGTTCGACCTCGAGATGGTCGTCGTGGGTGTGGACGCTGGTGTGGCTGTGCCCGTCGTGGGTGTGGTCGTCGTGGGTGTGCCCGCCGTGGGTGTGGCTGTGCCCGTCGTGGGTGTGGCTGTGCCCGCCGAAGGGGCCATGGTGGTGGCGTTCAAGCGACCACCGCGAACGGTCGCCGCGCCGGATGGTCCCGACCACCATGGCCACGCCCAGGCCGACCATGAACAGGCCGCTGGCGACACCCAGCCAGCCGATCACCGTTTCGCCGGCCAACGCGGTGGAGAGGGTGAGGGCCAGGCCCAACAGCAACACCCCGCCCGTGTGGGTGCCGGTGACCGTGGCGCCGACGAGCACGGCGTCGCGCATGGTTCCCTCGCTACCGGCGATGTAGGCCGCCATGATCGTCTTGCCGTGGCCGGGGAGGAGAGCGTGCGAGGTACCGAGCAGCATGGCCAGGCCGACTGCCAACAACCCGACGGGCCAGGTCAGGTCGCGGCGGCCGACGAGGTCGTCGAACAGCCTCTGGACCCGCTCGAGCGGGCCCGAGGCCGGGCCCCGGGCGGCCGGCCCGAGGCGATCGATGGCGGTACGACCACCACTGCCGTCGGCGGTCCGGGGGCCGCTGACTGCGCCGACCGTCACCGTCGCCTCGGCGACCTGCGGCGGGGCATTCAGCTGGTCGCTGGGGTAGGTCCTCAGCCCGTCGGTAATGCTCACCGTGGGCACATTCGACGCGCTGAGCTCCACGCCGTCGCCCGCCGCCACAACCTCACGCCAGCCGATGCGACCCGGGGCGAAGTCGTCCCGAAAGCCGATCTCCGAGCCCTCGGTGAGGTCGGCCTCGACTCGAAGGGAGCACTCCAGTCGACTGGTGGGGAGGCCGGCCTGGCCGGGCGTGTACTCGAAGCGTGCTTGTTTGAGGACGATGGCCTGGGCCGCGCCGTCGATCGTGAGGACCTGTGCGCCGGTCACCTGCCCGCAGCGAAGCTGAGCGTAGGCGTCGCGCTCGGCGGGGTTCCCGTCGCCGTCGCCGTCGGTGTCCACGTCGGGGAGGGCCTGCGCCGTGGGGATCTCCGCCGCGTCAACGACGGCGTCGATGATGACGCCGTCGGTGCCCAGACTCAGCTGGTCGAGGTGGTTCACGGTGAAGTTGCCGAGTGGGTGGGCCGCCGCCGGGCCGGCGGGGAGGACCACCACGGCCACGGATGCAGCGACGACAAGGAGCAGAAATCGGCGGATCATCCTGCGCCGAGCTCCTTGAGTGTCGTGGCGGCGATCCCGGCGTCGATTGGATCGAACTTCGGGTTGATAGCCATGGCGGTGGTGAGCTCGGTTCGGGCTGCATCGTCATTGCCCAAGGCCCGCTGGATCATCCCTGCGTGGAAGTGGAAACGGGCACTGCGGGTGCCGAGCTGGAGCGCCGCTTGGATCTCACGCAACGCGTCGTCGTAGCGCCCGTTGCGATAAAGGGCCCAAGCGTGGGCGTCCTGCACGGCGAGGAAGGGACGCGCTGCCACGGCGGTCTGGGCCAGCCTTAGGGCCTCCTGTGGGTCGCCCTTGTCGGCCACGAAAAGAACCTGGTCGGCATCGGGCTCGACGCCGTTGGCCTCGTAGAGTTGCCAGGCCACCCTGGCCACCCGGTACTGCTCCTCGGCCTCGTCGGCCTGCCCCCGGCTCTCCAGGAGACGGCCGTAGGGGATGAGGTACAGGGGATCGGGGATCCGGTCGACCATTTCCGCGTACGCGTCAAGTGCCGTCTGGATCTGGCCGGTGGCGGCGAGGGCTTTCGCCCGCCCCAGCTGGGCGAGCAGGTCATCGGGAGCGGCCTCGAGGGCGGCCAGATAGTGCCCGAGGGCAGCGTCGGCGTCGCCCTGGTCGAAGGCCAGCTCACCCAAGTAGGACAGGGCGAACGCCTTGTCCTCGTTCGTAGGTGCGGCAGCCCGGGCTTGCTCCATGAGCTCTGTGGCTTTCGCCGTGTCACCCCTGAGTTCCCAGGTGTAGGAGGCCCGGGCGTACGACGAGGTGTCCGGGGAGAGGTCGACCATCCGTTGGACGTGGTCCGCAGCGGCGCCGTACTCACCGAGCTGGGTCTCGGCGTCGCTGAGCGCCCCGTAGAGCAAAGCGCTGAAGCCGTTGATGGCCAGCCCATCGAGGGCGAACTGCTTGGCGTCTGCGAAGCGGTGCCGTGCCCCCGCCAGGTTCGATCGGCCGGCGTACCCGATGAAGTTGTCAGCCTGGTTGATCTCCAGAGATCGGTCCAGGGCGGCTTCGGCGCGCGCGTACAGGCTGGGGTCGGCCGAGACTCGAGCCTGCTGGACGTAGGCGATCCCAAGCGTCGCCCACGTGACGTAGTCGTTGGGAGCGCGCGCCACCCGCTCCTCCAGGGCAGCGACCTGGTTCGCCATTGATCGGCCCGCCCCCGGTCGAGCAGGTGCACGCGGCGGCCGCCCAAGGGGGAGGGTGCTCGGCGAGGCCTGGGCGGTCTCGCGGGCTGGGCTCGAGGGCTGGGGCCGCTCGATCCCGAACACTCCGGCCAGCACGAGCACCATAGCGATGGCAACCCCGGCGCCGAGAAGCCGCGGCAAGCGGGATCGCCGGGTTGGAGACGGGCCGTCGGTACCGCGCGTGGATTCAGGCACAGCGTCGATCTGGTCGGGGTCGGCGGTGAGGTCGGTGCTGCCCGTTTCGCGGGGCTCCGGGTCGCCCGGGCCGGGGAGGGTCATAGAGCCCATCGTTTCGCGTTGTCATCCATCTCTTCGATTGCCGACCACCAGGGTGGTGCCCCTACGGAGAAGCAGCACACTGGATCGTGGCTGTCTAGAACCGAGCGGGGGATCGCTCAGTTGTAGCTGACGATGCCTCGGAAGTAGCCGCACGGTCGAAAACCAGGGTGGGTGGGCCGGCGCACAGAGGCGCCGCCCGGACCGGCTCGCTGAGGGCCGGGATCGCCAGGTGCCTTCGAATAGGGACTTCCAAGGTTCGACTACGTAGAGGGCCCCGCCGTCACCGGAGAGTCCTTGCGGCAATCCGGGGCTCAGCGACAGTAGCGCAGCCGAGCCCGCGGCACAATGTGCCGGTCGAGTCCGATCGCTGCACGCGGAACCTCAGGCCCATCGCGGCCTACATCGAACTGATGAAGGTGACACCCTTTCTCATTTCCTCATTGAGTTCGGCGACGTGCGCGCGGAAGGTCGGCACCACGAGGCGAAAGGTGGTGTACGACCGGGCGCGCACACAGATCGCCGTGAAGACGGCCAACGATGCCATTGCCGATGCTGGGGTGATCCTGTTCGCGGTGGACCACGGCGATCCGGTCGAGGCGCTCGCGATTGCCGAGGCCGTGGTGGCTGACCGGCCGTTCCTCGAGTCGCACGAAGCACATGCCTGGGCGCTTCATTCGTTTCGCTCGCGAGATCGACCGTTACGCCGTGGTTCCGGCTGGGCTCGAACCGCGTGCGAACCCGGACGCCGCCAAGGCGGCATGAAACCGCTCAGCGACCAATGATCAAGCTCGTCGACCAAGCTCCGCGATCAATCTGCCAGGAGAACGGGATGTGAGGTGGCCCACGATGATCGATTGGAGAATCGGCCCGAACCACATGTTCAACAGCAGGTGCAGATGGTCGAACCGAGCCAAGGACGTCGCGAGCCCCACGTCCGTTACGTGAAGCATTCTTCGGAGGGTGGCCCGAGCTGCTTGGCCACCGGGAAACTTGCGCCTCGCAGTCCCGCATGACGGCGGCACCGACCATCACGATTCCCGGATGACACCGCCCTCGTTGGGTGCTCCGCAGGCGTCACCGAGCGGGTGGCAGGACGGGTCCTGTCCGGCGCCGAGGTTGCCGGCGACTCGTTCGAGGAGCTGATCGAGTTGTTGGCGCTCGGCGGAGGACAGCCCCGCGCCCGTGCGTCGTTCGAGGTCGTCCCAGAGCTCGGTGATCCGAGCGGAGGTTCGCCTGCCGGCGGGGGTGAGTGAGACCTGCCACGCCCGGGCGTCGGTGGGGCTGGGCGTTCGTTGGAGAAAGCCGCTGTCCACCATTCTTCGGACGATCTTGGCCATCGTGGGGGCCTCCACCCGAAGGGCCTGCGCCAACGCCGCCTGCGTGCTGGTGCCCATGGTGGTGACCAGGAGGAGAACCTGTTCTTGCCCGGGGTAGAGCCCATGCTCCGCCAACATCGTGGCCGCGGCGTTGCGGTGGGCTCGGGCGGCCCGGATGATGGCCTGGTTGAGATCGTCCGCCATGCTCTCGACACTACCGCCGGCCCGGAGCGCCCTGGTCAGGCCGAGCGCCACACCTTCGATGCGAGTAGGCCCCCGGCGATTATTGCCCCCGTGATGACGTGGAGCACGGCGAGCACCACCTTGGCCGACGTGGAGGTTGCCCCCAGAATGGTGCCGAAGGAAAGCACCGTTCCCACGACTGCGAGCACGGCGAAGAGGGTGCGCCCCTGTGAGCCGCGTTTGGCCAGAAGCCATGCCGCCACGCTCGCGAGCAGACCGGACATGACCGTGATCGGAATCACCATCAAGGGTGCGATGGCCTGGCGTTGTCCGTTCACGTCGACGGCGATCTCGATGCCACCGGGCCCGGTGGCCAACGCCGTGAGGGCGGCCGTGGCGAGGATGGAAATCCCGGTGAGGGCGGCTCCGGCCTTCCAGGGAGAGGAGAACAGTCCGGTTGCGGCGACCTCGGTGGCATCGGCGGAACGGGTTCGTGCGGAGGCGGGTGCGGTGGTCATGGTGGCTCCTTGGTATGCCGGCTAAGTATTCAGGACAACTTCCTTAGCCGGCGAACTATTCCCGCGATCCGACCGACGCCATCTGTCGCAGTTCAGGCCGTGGGTGGCGGGAAGCTCGGGCAGGAATCAAGTGGGTACGCTTGGCCCTCATGGACAGTGGCGGCCTTGATGATCGAGTGCTTCGCGGTGCGATCGAACGGGCGCAGGATGCGCTGTTGTTCTTTCGCGAGGACGGATCGGTGGCCTATGCCAACGAGGCGTGTGCGTTCGTGTTCGGTTGGTCACCGGCGGAGCTGATGGCCATGAACCTGGGCGACCTTCTCCATCCGAAAGAGTTGGAACGCGCCGCGCTGGCGGTGTCGCGAGTGGGGAACATGGGCCGAACACCGACGCGTACGCATGGACTCGCTCTCTACCGCCGACCGGACGGTTCGTACCGTCCGGTGGAGATCGGTGGCAGTCCGCTGCGCTCGGCGGACGGGGAGCGCCTTTTCTCGCTCTTCGGGCGACGAGTGGACGATCGGCTGATCTTCGATGAGGTGCTCACCAACTTCGTGGCGGAGCCCGACCTCGACGCGGCGATGCGACCGATTCCCGAGCTTCTGCGCTGGCGACCCGACGGCCCGTTGGCCACGATCGTGTGGGATGCCGGGGCCGGAGCGGGCATCCGACAGGTGGGCGACGTGGTCCCCGCCGCCCTGGTGGGTGCGAGTCAGGAAGTGGCGGACGGCTCGCCCTGGGCCGCGGCTTGGAACGGCGAGAAGCCACTACGCCGCGGCCGCAACGACGATCTTGGCGCACTGGGCTCGGCGTTGCGCTCGATGGCGGAGGATGCGGGGCTGGCGGCGTTCTGGATACGCCCGCTGTTGGGCGTCCGAGATGAGGTGCGGGGGATCGCCACCATGTGGTGCCGCACCGACGACCATCCGCCCTTGGTCTTCGATGAGCCATTCGACACGATGTGCCGGCTCGCGGAAGTCACCCTGCGTTGGGCCGACCAACAGGCGCAGCTTCGCCACGCGGCGTCACACGACAGCCTCACCGGCCTCGCCAACCGTGCCGCGTTCCATCAGCGGATCGTCGAGCTTTCAAACATCGAGGTCGATCCTGCCGCCGACACCCCGTCCGTGGCCGATTCGGCCGCAGTGCTGTTGGTCGACCTCGACGGCTTCAAACCGGTGAACGACGCGTTCGGGCACGCGGCCGGGGATGCGGTGCTCACCGAAGTGGGGCGAAGGCTGGCCGGCGTGGCCGATCGACCGGATGAACTGGTCGCCAGACTCGGCGGCGACGAGTTCGGGATCTTGCTCGCCGGATCGTATGACCGGGTTCGCGATCGTGCGGCGGGCGTGGCGTCCCAAGTTGTGGAGGTCGTGTCTCAACCGGTGGCAGTCGTTGCCCAGGTGAGGGCGGAGGGCGCCGAGGCCAATCCGCCCCTCGGCGTCACGGTGGAGGTGGGGTGCAGCATCGGTATCGCGGTGGGAGCCTCGGATGACGTCGGGCAGCTCGTGCAACGAGCCGACGGTGCGTTGTACGACGCCAAGGCCGCCGGCGGGCGGCAATGGATGGTGGCCGGGCAGTAGTTGCCGGATTGTGATCTGCAGCACGAGGTTCGGGCACCCCATGAGGCGGAGCAGAATGCCCCCACCCTGGTGAGCCTCAGCCCTTGGTGGGCGTCCATTTCACGGGCATGCGTTTGATGCCGTGGATGAATGCGCTTTGGAGCATGTCGGGCTCTGCTGTCGCCTCGATGTCGGGCATGACGCGGAAGATCTCCTCGAACATCACCCGAATCTCCCGTCGAGCCAGATTGGCTCCAAGGCAGAAGTGTGGCCCGCCGCCTCCGAAGCCGAAGTGGTCGTTCGGCGTGCGTCCAAGATCGAAGCGGTACGGATCCTCGAACACGGCTTCGTCGCGGTTGGCGGAGTTGTAGAACATCACCACCTTGTCGCCGGCCTTCACCTCGGTGCCGCCGATCACGACGTCCTCGACGGCAGTTCGTCGGAAGTGGATCACCGGCGTGGCCCAACGCACGATCTCCTCGACTGCGGTGGCGCCGAGGCCGTCGACGTCGGCGAGCCAGCGCTGCTTCTGGTCGGGGAACTGGGTCATGGCCCAGAGCCCGTGGCTGATGGCCGTGCGAGTGGTCTCGTTGCCGGCCACCACCAAGAGCAGGAAGAACGAGCCGAGCTCGCTCGGGGTGAGCCGGTGGCCGTGGACCTCGCCGTCGTCCGTGCCGCCGTGGGCGGTGTCTTCGAAGCCATCGCCGTCGAGCTCGGCGTGCATGAGCCGGCTCACGATGTCGTCGGTGGGGTTGACGAGCCGATCCTCCCCGAGGGCGAGGCCGTATTGATGAAGTTCCATCCCCGCTGCCATGAGTTGCTCCATGGTGCTCACCATCTCGGGGTCGCCCACGCCGAGGATGATGTTGGTGAGCTCGTAGATGCGGGGGAGGTCGGCACGTGGGATGCCCATCATGTCGCAGATGATCTGGAGGGGGAGCATGGCGGCGATCTCGCTCACGAAGTCGCACTCGCCCCGTGGTCCGAGCGTGTCGGCGATCTCGCGAGCCTGTTGGCGAACCGAATCCTCGATGCGCGCCACCTGCTTCGGGGTAAAGCCGCGGTTGACGATCCCCCGCAGCTTGGTGTGTTTCGGCGCGTCCATGTTGATGATCGACCCGAGCCACTCGCCCATCTCGACGGGGAGGTCGGCGATCTGTGACGAGGGTGCCGATCGGAACAACGACGCGTTCCGGCTCACCTGCGAGACGTCGGCGTGGCGGGCGAGGGCCCAATACCCCGGCCCCGGCGGGAGGATCTGTACGCCCGTGGTGGGATCGGCGTAGTCGGGCTCGTCGAAGAACACCAAGCCCTTCGCCTGTCGCATCCCGAGCAACATGCGCTCGCGGTCGGGGCCCATCCATTGCGTGAGATCAGCGAAGTCGATCTCGTCGTGGGTGAGCGATGACGAGGGAGCAGCAGTGGTGCCCACGAGGACCTCCAAGGAGTTCGACCGTTGATCGACGGTATGTCGGACGACACTACGTCAGTTGTTGACTCACGGGTCAATTGCCGTACGCTTCTCGGGGCGCCGAAGCGCGTCGCCGCCTACGGCCCAGGGGGATCAATGGATTTCGAGCTGCCATCCGACGACGACGAGCGCCGCTTGGCGGTACGAGCCTGGCTCGCCGAGCACCCCGAACCGAGCGGGACGGATCTCGCTCGCGCTGGCTACGTCGCCCCGCATTGGCCGGCACCGTGGGGGCTCGACGCCGACCCGATCCACCAACTGATCATCGACGACGAACTGCGCCGTGCGCACGTGAAACGTCCAGCGAACATGATCGGGATCGGCTGGGCCGGCCCCACCATCCTGCATGCCGGGAGTGAGGCGCAGAAGGAGCGTTACCTGTTCCCACTGCTGGCCGCCGACGAGATCTGGTGCCAGCTGTTCTCGGAACCGAACGCCGGCTCCGACCTCGCCAACCTCGGCACACGGGCGGTGAAGGACGGCGACGAGTGGATCATCAACGGGCAGAAGATCTGGACGTCGCTCGCACAGTTCTCCAAGTTCGGCATCTTGATCGCCCGCACCAACCCCGACGTGCCGAAGCACAAGGGCGTCAGCTATTTCATCTGCCCGATGGACACGCCAGGCATTGAGATCCGTCCCATCATCGAGATGACGGGCGGTCACACCTTCAACGAAGTGTTCTTCACCGATGTGCGGCTACCGGCCGATTCTCTCGTGGGCGATGAGAACGAAGGCTGGTCGCTCGCCAAGGTCACCCTTGGCAACGAGCGGGTGTCGCTTTCCGGTGGCGGTGCGCTGTGGGGAAACGGCCCCAACGCCTACGACCTGCTCGACCTCGTGAAGGCCACCGGCGGTTGCGACGACGTCCACCTTCGCCAGGATCTGGCGGCGTTGTTCATCGAGGCGGAGATCCTGCGGCTCATCCGGCTTCGCACCGTCTCGGCGGCGATCCGAGGTGAGGCCCCCGGCCCGGAGGCGTCGATCCGCAAGGTGCTGGCCGACGAGCACGGCATGAAGATCATGGAGTTGGCCAAGAACCTGCGTGGGGCCAACGGGATGCTGGAAGCCGGAGCGGACGGCGACGTGGGTGTCAAGGTCGACGAGAACATGATGCGCACCGGCGAGGTGAAATGGGCCGACCCGTGGATGTGGCACTTCGGGTTCCTCTTCAGCCAGGCCCTCACCATCGGTGGCGGCACCGGCGACGTCCAACGCAACATCATCTCGGAGCGGGTGCTGGGACTCCCCCACGACATCGACGTCGAGGTCGGCAAGACCTGGGCCGAAGCGCAACGAGACACGGTTCGGGCGTGATGCCTCTCGTGGGGGGTCCGGGGTTTCGTGCCGATGACGGGGGCGCCCTACGGTTTGGCCATGGCTCGACGCAAGGACGTGCAGAAGTTCACGCGCAACAGCAAGGTCGTGGCGGCGATCGACCTTCCCGATATCCCGGCGGGAACGCCTGGCAAGGTGATGATCGTCGGTGGCCTCACGTGGATCCGCTACTTCGTGCAGTTCGACATGGGCGACGACACCGTGATCGACCGTTCGCTGGTGCGCCAGGAATGGCTCATGGGTCGCGACGATTGGACCAAAGCCAACAACGAGACCGAACGTGAGGCCTACCGAGTTCGTCGGGAGGCGGAGCGCGCCGTCGAACGGGAAGCCATCCTCGCAGCACGGGCCGAATCCACAGCCGGGTAGGGTCGCAGGCACGACGGGAACGGCCAACTCGCCGTCCCGATCCAACACCATCGAAATCGTTCTGGGCTTTCGGCTCAGCACACATCCATGTAGGGGGACCACATGAAGCTCGGAATGCAACTCTCGTATGCCGGCGGGTTCAAGCAGTCGGCGGCACAGGCCATTGCGCTGGAGAAGGCCGGCCTCGACATCGTGTGGGTGGCCGAGGCCTATGGGTTCGACGGTGTCAGCTTCATGGGCTATCTGGCATCGGTCACCGAACGCGTCACCATCGGTTCCGGCATCCTCAACATCTACAGCCGCACCCCTTCGCTGTTGGCGATGACCGCAGCGGGTGTCGATGCCATGAGTGACGGTCGCTGCATCCTCGGGCTCGGTGCATCCGGGCCGCAGGTGATCGAAGGTTTCCACGGCATCGCCTACGACGCCCCGATCGGTCGCACCCGGGAGATCATGGAGATCTGTCGGCTGATCTGGAAGCGGGACGCTCCCCTCGAATACCAAGGGAAGTACTACACGCTCCCGCTTCCCGCGGATCAGGGCACCGGGCTCGGCAAACCACTGAAGATCATCGGCCATCCCCGCGCCGACATCCCGATCTACATCGCGTCACTCGGCGCCAAGAACGTGCAGCTCACCGCCGAGCTGGCCGACGGCTGGTTGCCGATCTTCTATCTCCCGGAGCGCGCCGAATCGGTGTGGGGCGCCGACCTCGCCAAGGGTGCGGCCAAGCGTCCCGCCGAGCTCGGACCGTTGGAGATCGTGGCCGGTGGCGCGGTGTGCATCACCGACGATCCCGGTCCGATCCTCGATTTCGCTCGCGCCCAGTACGCGCTCTACATCGGTGGCATGGGTGCCCGCGATCGCAACTTCTACAACCAGTTGGCCATTCGCTACGGCTACGAGAAGGAGGCCAAGGAGATCCAGGACCTCTACCTCGACGGCAAGAAGAAGGAAGCGGCGGCCCTGGTGCCCTACGAGATGCTCGAACTCACGAACCTCGTGGGCTCCGAAGGTTTCATCAAGGATCGGATCGCGGCCTTCAAGGAGGCCGGGGTCACCTGTCTCAACGTGCTTCCCGTGGGCGACGCTCCCGAACTGGTGGAGAAGATCAAGGCCTGGAGCGAGTAGCCGTCGGGTCCGCCACTCCGGACGAAAAGCGTTCTGGACGTTTCCGGGTCGCTCGCGTCTCCGCGGGGCCTACGCGACGGTCTGTATCAGGAGTCGGTAGGAACGAGCTGCGTACTCGATGAGGGCGACGTACCCGTCGGCGGCGGCGGGGTACGACGCGGGGCTCGTCGACAGCACCCGGCGTTCCTCACCGGTGTAGGCCGCATGAATCGTGGCGACTCCGCCGCTGCGCTCCGTGTAGTCGAGCAACACGACGGCCTGCCCGGTGACGGCGCCGAAGCCGTTGTGACCCGGTTTCAGATCGCGCTCCCAGAGTTTGCCTCCGTTGTCGGTGTCGTAGGCCGTGAAGTACACATCGGTGTGGTTGGCCATCATCAACAGGGAGTTGTCGGTCTGTCCGAGGGCAAGGCTCCAACCCAATCGAAACTGTTCGGGCATCGTGGTCCACCGGATCGCTCCGGTCTTGGGATTGATTCGGGAGACCATCTGTTTGGTGGTCTTCATGTAGAGGGCATCATCGGTGCGGCTGACATCGGAGATGTTCCCGGGTACGGACCACGCCACCTGCCCCGTCGCGGGGTCGACGGCATCGAGTTGATCGTCGTTGCCGATGTAGACGAACTGCTCGTCGGACGCAACAGACGCCTCGCCGGGGTTGGCTCGGGACCACACGTCGGCTCCGGTATGGGCGTCGATCACCTCGACCTTGGCGTCGGTGTTCAACACGAGATAGCGAGACCCGAGCCGTACATGGTCGGCTTCGGGAACGATGGCGTGGCGCCACAGTTCGGTGCCGTCACGTCCGGCGAACGCCACGAACTGGCTTCCGCAGGCGAGGATCGCGATGTCGTGGGAGGCGGGAGGGATGGGCCCCGCCCAGTCGCCGCCGATGCACGCCGATGACTGCCATGCCAGGTTGCCGGTACGGGGGTCGTAGGCCCGGAGGCTGGCGTTGGTGGGGAGCACGACGAGCCCCGCCACGAATCTCGGTTGGCCGACGCCGTCGGTGGTGATGGCGATGCGCCCGGGCTCGGACTGCACGATGTTGTGGGGGATGACGTTGTCGACGGAATCGGTGCCGAGCGGGGGATCGCCTATTGCGGCGCGGGAGGTCCCCGTGTTCTTGTCAGAACCCGTGGTTTTTCCGCCGTTTCCACCCGAGGAGGGGGCGGAGCCGAATGGTGAGTTGGGCGACGTTGCGGTGCCGGTCGCGGGCGATGAGGTGGTGGTGGTGGTGGTGAACGACGGGGTGGCCAAGGGAGATTTCGATCGCCCGGCGCCTGACGCCACGTAGCCGATGCCACCGATCAGGAGAAAGGCCACGACCAGGGCAACAGCCAGGAGATACCGACGATTCGGGTCGTCAAGATCCGGAGCGGCTTGGGATGTGTCGTCGTAGTGAAGCGCAGGTTCAGGGCCGGTGCTCGGGAGGTGGGTACGAGGATCGGGGGGAGGTCCGGGAAAGGCCGCCGGTGGCGGTCCGTCGACGCGGGGCCGGGGTCGGACGGTGCCCGGTGGCGGAGGCACATACGTGGCCGCCGCGCCCCAGCGACTCGCGAGATCGCCATCACCGGGCGCATCGACATCGACGTCGGCGGGGCGAATCGGAGTCGGTTCGATTTCGTCGTGCGTCACTGGCCGTCCCAACCCCGAATCGTCGCTACTGTCGCCGTGGCCAAATTGTATCGCTGGTGCGCCGAGCGGCGCCGTTGCCAACCCTTGTGCGGGGCCAGCCGCCTGCTTGCCGCCCTTGCTGCGTCGGTGGCGTTCCGGCTTCCGGGCACCCGTCGACCCCAACGCTGGTAGCGGGCGTTCCCCAATGCCGAGGGGTCGGGCGACGAGGTGCCTATTCGAACGATTCGATTACCAGTTCCGGTGTCAGTTGGTCGCTCGGCTGAAGGAAGGCGAAGTAGTTCAGATCGGCGGCGGGCGAGGTGGGGCGCCCACGTGAATTGGAGCCGTCGGCGGGATCGGGATAGCGGGCCAACGCCCGGTCGGTGACGACCACTTGGCGAGCGTGGTCGGACTGGGGATGCAGCACGATCCAACTGGTTCCGGAGGTCGCCGGCCGCCACACCAGCAGGCCGGACGAGCCGGGTAGGACCCGGGCGGGATCATCGCGAGGGGAGGTGGCTGGGAAGCCGGAGCGTGGGGCGCCGGTGGCGGGATCCAGAACGGCGAACGGGGTCGGGGTGCTCTCTTTCGATGCGGTCGCTTCCGGAACTGCTACGGAGTTGCGGACAACCACGACACCGGTGGGTCCGTCGGTGATCCAATGAAGGTTGCCCCGGGAAGCGGGCTCGAAAACCCGGGGGCTGGTCCAGAGGACCGAACCGCTGGCGGGGTCGAGCTTCGTGAGTGAGCCATCCGGGTCCCCGGAGGCGTAGAGGCCGATCGGGGTCGCGTCGAGCCGTTGGCCGGCTCGGTCGATTGTCCACTGCACGGCGCCGGTGGCCGGATCGCGCGCAGATACGGTACTTCCCCCGACGAACACGGCGTTGGCGCCAGCGGCGATGGAAACGTTCTGCGCATCGACCTTCCAGAGGGTCCGTCCGGCCGTAGCGTCCCAGACCTCACGGTTGTCGGCACGACCCATCACCACCACCGAACCGCCCATCGTGATGAGGTAGATGGAGTCGTTGCCGCGCTGCTGTGTCGATTCGGCGGTCGAGAGCCGGCGTTCGCGAGTCCAGCGCTGCTGCCCGGTGGTCGGGTCGAACGCCTGATACTCGGGCCGGGAGGTTGGGATGCTCGACGGGCAGGAGAGCAGCACGAACGTGGCGGTCTGCCGATGGATGTTGGACCCCCATTCCGCACGCGGGCAAACCGTGGTGGTCCAGCGCTTCTGGCCGGTCTCGGGATCCCAGCCGTGGATCGCCATGTTGTCGAGCAGGACCAGCGTGCCCGCGACGAAGCGGGGATGGCCCGGCTCGGTCAGGCCGATGCGATGCTGCACCCTCGGAGCGTGGGGTTCCGTTGACTGCGGGGCGGGCGAGGGGGCGACGATCTCGGGTTCGGTCGTCGGGGTGCTCGGCGCCGTTGGTTGGGTTGTCCTGGCGGTGGTGGGTGAGGGGGAGGTCGGGTACGGGTAGACCGGCGCCCACCCGCCAGGATCAGCCGGTGCGCCCGCAAGCAGCACACGAACAATCATGGCGGTGACGATGGCCAGTACCCCCACGGCGATCGCGGCGATGCCGAACCAGGCGGCGGGGGTCAGCGGGCGGCGGCCGGGTGGCCCGTATCCGGGTGGTGGCCCGTATCCGGGTGGTGGCCCGTAGCCGGGTGGTGCCCCGTAGCCGGGTGGCCTGTATCCGGGTGGCCTGTATCCGGCCCCGCCAGGGTGGAATCGGTCGCCAGGCGGCGGTCCGGCGGCGGGCTCCCGCGATACTTGGGACCATCCCGGCGCCGGCGGCACGTAGATGCTGACCGGTGGCGGTGGGTGGTCATGTTGATCGGCGTTGGGGCCGTCGGCCTCGGCATCAGCCATTCCTGGCACCTCGTGAACCGTTGGTAGCGGAGAGGTCGGGCGTCATCGCCGGAGCGAAAAGCGCTCCGGTCAGCTGACCCGAAGGCCACCGATCCGGCTGAGCACGGCTTCGGCTTCGTCGACGATCCGATGTACGAGCTCGCCGGCGGGCACGATCTCGGTGATCGAGCCAACACCCTGGCCGGCGGGATAGAACTCCTTCGAGGGGTCGACCCCCAGGGTCTCCGGTGTGCCGCCCATGTGGTTGGCCCCGTCGTTCATCGACCGCATGAACTGCTGCGGGAACGGTTCGAGCTCCTCGGGGTGTTCTTCCCAGTAGCGCGTGTAGTCGTTGGCCACCACCCGGCAGGTCTTGCCGGTATAGCCACGGCTGATGGTGGTGCCATCCTCGCCGGTGCGCAGAAGGGCGTCCTTGTAGCCCAACACCTCCATGGCCTCCGGTGTGGCGATGAACCGGGTGCCGATCCACACACCGTCGGCGCCAAGGGCCAGCGCGGCGGCGAGTCCGCGTCCGTCGACGATTCCGCCGGCGGCCACAACAGGTACACGATCGCCGACGGCATCCACGATCTGGGGCACGAGGGGGAGGGTGGCGACGGTGCCGGTATGGCCGCCTGCTTCGGTGCCCTGGGCCACGACGATGTCGCAACCGGCCTCGACGGCCGCAATGGCGTGCCGGACCTTGCCGCACATGTTCATCACCAGTACGCCCTTGCTGTGGCAGAGCTCGATGGCATCGCGGGGGACGCCGAGCCCGGCCACGAAGAGGGTTGCACCCCCGCGGATGAGGTCTTCCACGGAGGCGATCATGTCGCCCGGGCTGGCGGTGAGCAGGTCGACACCGAACGGCTTTTGAGTGAGTGCCCGGGTGGCGGCGATCTCCTCGTTCATCGTTCGGCGACCCATGGCCGACGCCCCCATGCATCCGAACCCGCCGGCCTCGGAGACGGCGGCGACCACGGCGTGGTAACTCACGCCCCCCATGCCGGCGAGCATCACCGGGTGCTCGATCTGGAGGGCTTCGGTCAGACGTGTCGAGATCATTGTGTCACGATACATGACACAATCCGGTCACGCCCGGAACCCCCGCGTTCTGGTCTCCGAAACGCTTCAGAACTGAGGCGTTTCGGAGACCAGAACGCGCTCGTGGGGTGCGGATCGGCGTTGGTGAGCGGGTACGGGGTGAGCGTGTCATACTGCGGAAGTCCGGGGCGCGAACGGAGCGGTCGAAGACGTTCGCTACTTCGGTGTCGGGGGTGTTCGCCTCGGAGGTGTCCACGGGGTTGGTGAATCGGGTGGCCGAGGACGGCCAACTGGTTCCGTTGACCCGC